>Ga0209577_10005943_pt1 | contig 11322 bp, 9 predicted proteins | sample GraSoiAngelo_109_FD_185874 | JGI IMG/M metagenome (GOLD analysis project Ga0209577, IMG submission 185874) | Grasslands soil microbial communities from the Angelo Coastal Reserve, California, USA - 14_0903_12_20cm (SPAdes) (version 2) | ecosystem: Environmental > Terrestrial > Soil > Grasslands ... | reverse complement strand
ATGATTTCTTTAAAGCCCTGCAATTTTTGCAGCTGCTCGTAATTAGCTTTGGCTCCTTCGTAGGCTTTTTCGTTTTGGTCATACTCCTGTTTGGATACGACCTTTTTCCCGACCAGATCGCGCCAGCGATCAGCTGTGACCTTCGCGATTTCGTAGGCCGCTTTCGCTTGGGCCAGTTGTTGATCGACCTCCGGTGTTTCGATCTCTGCCAGCAGTTGCCCTTCTTTCACGTTGTCGCCGATATCGGCCTTCCAGCTTTTCACGTAGCCATTGGATCGCGGATAGATCGTCGTCTCCTTGAATGCCTGGAACGTTCCTGGCAGAGTTAATTCCTTCGCCTTGCGGTCGCGCTGCGCGCTCACCACGTTCACCTCGAGCTGGGTCGCTTGTTTGGTGAACGCCTTTTCCTGGCCGCGCTCGGCGACTCGCCGCCATACGCCGATGGTGACAAGAAACGCCAACACTATGACCGCAGCGATCGGTCCCCAAACGGCAACGCTCCGCACCGGCGGCCTGGTAGGGACCCTGCTCCGCGGTGTCCGCGCGCGCGGCGGGCGTGCCCAACCTTCTCGTTCTTCTATTTCTCGATCTTCCTCCCCGTTGTGACGGTGGTCGCGATCTTTAGCGTCATTCATCTTCCGGTTGTTTCTCGTCGGTGCTGGTTCGCCGCTCTTCGCGCTCGAACTGTTCGTCTTCGTCGCAAACAAACTCCTCCTTACGCAGCATGCTGTAAACGACCGGCACGAAAAAGAGCGTGGCAAACGTGGCGAAAATCAAGCCGCCAATGACAGCGCGGCCAAGCGGCGCATTTTGCTCGCCGCCTTCGCCAAGACCAAACGAGAACGGCAGCATACCGATGATCATGGCAAGCGCAGTCATTAGGACTGGACGCAACCGTGTGAAGCCGGCGGAAAGCGCGGCGTCGTGCGAATTCTTCGGTTGCTCGCCACAACGTTCGTCATTGGCGAAGCTGACCACCAAAATGCTGTTCGCCGTCGCGACGCCGATGGCCATGATCGCGCCCATTAGCGACGGCACGTTGAGAGTGGTGCCGGTAACGAAGAGCATCCAGATGATGCCGCACAACGCGCCGGGCAACGCCATAATGATGATGAACGGATCGGTCCAGGATTGAAAATTAACCGCCATTAAAAAATAAACGAGCACCACCGCAAAGAGGATGCCTGCACCGATGCCGGCAAACGATTTGTTCATGCTGTCGACCTGCCCGCGCACGCTGAGAAATGTTCCACGCGGCAGATTCTTTTTCGTTTGATCGAGAATCTTATTAATCTGATCCGCAACGCCGCCGAGATCGCGGCCTTGCACATTGGCGAGCACGTCGAAGACCGGCTGCACGTCATAATGGTTCACAATGATCGGTGATTCGCGCCGCTCCACCGTGGCGAGGTTTCCCAGCAACTCCGGGCGCGGCTGATTGGGCGCCACCACCGGTGTGTTTTTCAAATCTTGTAGGGTGTCCATCTTGTATTGCGGCGTTTGCACAGCAACCTGGTAATTCACCCCGTTCTGAAAATTGAGCCAGAAGTTCGGCGACGCCTGACCGCTCGAACTGAGCGAAATTAACATTGTGCGGGCGACGTCGTTCTGGCTGAGACCAATCTGCTGCGCGCGCGTGCGATCGACATTGACCCGCAAATCCGGGCCATGCACGACCTGATGCACGTGCACATCAGCCGCACCGGGAATTTGCGCGACGCTTTGTTTGATTTGGTTCGCAATCTCGTAGCCCTTCGGGTCGCGGCCTGTCACCTGAATGTCGATCGGCGCCGGAATTCCGAAATTCAAAATCTGGCTAACGATGTCGGGAGAGCCGAAAAAGAACTCCATGTCCGGAAAATCGCGGTGCAATTTCTCACGCAAGATGTGCATGTATTGCGCAGTCGGTTTGTGCTTTGGATTTAGCGCGACCAGGATCTCGCCGTCCGCCTCACCGACAGTGGCGTTGTCGCTGAAAGCGAGATTAATTCCGCTCACCGGCAGACCGATGTTATCGAGGACATTGTCTATTTCGTTAGGCGGAATTACCTCGCGAATGACGTGGCCGACTTGATAAAAGCGGTCCTCGGTCGCTTCGAGCCGTGTTCCCACCGGTGCACGTACGTGCAATCGTAATTGCCCGGCGTCCACCACCGGGAAAAAATCGCGCCCTAGAAATGGGACTACGCAAAGCGAAATCAGCACTATCGCGCTCATGGCGATAACGACGATTTTCCGATTCCGAAGGCACCAGCGCAGCGCTTCGACATAACGGTCGCGCACTTTTTCGAAGACGCGATTGAAGCTTTCGTGAATCCCGCTTAGGAATCCGAAGACCTTTCCCACAACACCGTGTGGTCGTTTCTTTGGACGTTTCGCGCGCTCCTCCCGGTGTTCATTTTCAATCTTCTCGTCGCTGCCATCGTGTTCGCCGAGCCCGTGCGCGAGACTCGCATCGATTTCCTCGAGATGTCCGCGCATCAGGAATTTCACCATCGTCGGGACCACGGTGCGGGAAAGGAGATAAGAAGAGAACATGGCGAAGATGACCGCCATCGCCAGCGGTTGAAACAGATACTTGGCCACACCGCTTAGAAAAAAAATCGGCACAAATACAATGCAGATGCACAGGGTGGAAACGAAAGCCGGCACGGCGATTTGCATCGCGCCGTCGAGAATGGCGCGGATCATCGGTTTCCGCATCGCAAGATTGCGATGGATGTTTTCGATCTCCACTGTGGCGTCATCGACAAGAATGCCCACGGCCAGCGCAAGGCCACCTAAAGTCATGATGTTTATGGTCTGGCCTAGCGCACCCAGGACGATGATGGAGCAGAAGATCGACAACGGAATCGAGGTCGCTACTACGAGTGTCGAGCGCCAATTTCCCAGGAAAAGCAGAATCATCAGCGCTGTCAGACACGCCGCAATCACGCCCTCGCGCAAAACGCCGTTGATGGCCGCGCGCACGAAAATCGATTGATCGAAAAGTTGTGTTATTTCGAGTTCCTTCGGCAGTGTCGCCTGAATTCGCGGCAGCGCTTGCTTCACGCGCTTGATAATGTCGATGGTGGACGCGCTCGCGCTTTTCAAGACGGTAAGCAGCGCGGAGCGAATCCGGTTTTGTGCGACAATGTTGGTCTGCACCGCAAAGCCATCGCGCACCTGGGCTACGTCGCGGATATAAACCACCGCGCCATTCACCTGCTTGATCGGCAAATCGTTCAGGACTTGCAAGACCTCGGGACTGGAATTGAGGCGCACATTGTATTCGCGGTCGCCGATCTTTTGCGTACCGGCCGGCAAGATGACGTTTTGTACGTTGATCGCATTGCTCACGTCAGCGGGCGAGAGACCCTTGCCGTAGAGTTTCGCTGGATCGATATCGATCATGATCTGACGCGATTTCCCGCCGTAGGGCAGCGGCACCTGCGCGCCTTGCACGGTGGCGAGCTGCGTGCGGATGAAATTCAACCCCAGATCGTAGAGTTGTTGCTCGGAAAGTGTTTTGCTGCTCAAGCCGAGTTGCAGAATGGGCACGTTCGAAGCGCTATACTGAATGATGAGCGGGGGCGTCGTACCCGGCGGCATGATCCTCAAAAGCGTCTGGCAAATCGATGTGATCTGCGCGACGCCCGCTTCCACCTTAGCGCCTTCATGAAAGAAAACCTTGATGACGGCAACACCGTTGTAACTCTGCGACTCGATGTGCTCAATGTCGTTGACTGTGGTCGTCATCGCGCGCTCACAGACCGTGACGAACCGTTTTTCCATTTCTTCGGGCGCGACGCCGGAGTAGCTCCAAATCACGCTGACGACCGGGATGTTTATGGTCGGAAAGATGTCCGTGGCCATTCGGCTGATCGTCACGATACCGAGCAGCACGATCAGGATGGCCATGACTGTGAAGCTGTATGGCCGCCTCAGAGCCAGGCGAACAATCCACATACTATCAGATCGGATCGAATTGAGCGCGCGGCCTCAGCGCTGTAGCCGCCACGCTACCGACCGCGCCGCGCGAGGCGCGGCGCCGATGTGTTCGCAATGCCTGCGCCGCGCGGCGCACCGAAACGCGTCCACGACCGCTGTCTGCCGCTCCGTTAAAACGTGTCAGTTTTCGCCAGTAGGCTGCTACGAGTGCTTCCCGAGTAGGTAAAATTCTCATCCGATAGTGGCTCCGTTCTCAACCAGCCGTTTGAAATTACCCAGATATTCCTCCACTCTGTGTGACAGACTGGGAGGATCGAAAATCGAACGAATCTTCAGCGTCACTTCCGTTTCCTCCTGAGAACAAGGCTCGAAAGAGACCACGCCCGACATGAAACCGTTGGACATGGTGCGCCACGCGATTCGGCGGCCGGGAATTTGCAAGATGATGTGGAAGACCCCTTTTTGGTCGCTGCCGTCCGGATGCCATCTGTAGGAGAAATGCGTGTCATCGATTTTTCGTATTTCTCGCAGCGGCGTGACAAATTTGGGAAGGTCCTCCAGACGCGACCACAGCTCGTAGACGCGATCAACGGGCGCTTTCACGACGACCAGGTGTCTGGCGGCGTTCATTGCGGTTGGAGCGGGTTGCATCGCGTGAATCAAATTGTTAGACGCTGAAGCGCGCGTACTGCTCCCTTGAAAACACGCGGTTCCATCCGTCGGTAGAGTTAAAAAGGACCATGTTCAGAACGAGCATCGGATCATGACGTCGTCGGGAGTGCCGGGGAGCCTTCGGCAATTTGGGTCTTGGACTGGTTTGTAGTTGTTTGAGTTTCATTTCTGATAAGTTTGTATCCAAAGCCTAGACAACCTCGCGTCGCGCTACCACGAGGCGGTCGGAGGATTTTTCAGTGCTTCACAGGGGAGACCGGGTAACACCTCTTTCGAGGGAGGAAACAACAGTGGCGTGATAGCGCAGGCTTGTTAGACTTGGTCCATGCCCAGGCGCGGCCAACGTTTGCATGGGGAAATCGATCTGCACAGGCAGTGAACTAACTTGTTATGAAATCAGAAGTCACCGCTGCGGAGCAGGTCCAGTCTACCACCACGCTTTCGCCATCTGGCGGACTCATCGTGCCGGCTGAACCTTGTCCGCGACCCAACGATGACGAAAGCGCAGCAAAATACCTGTTTAAACTCTCCCATGATGTGATCCTTTCGTTGGATCGCGTTGGGAACATCCTCTGCATCAATCAGCGGGGCATACAGCTGAGCGGATATTCAGAAGCGGAATTGCGCGGAGCAAATATTTTTGACCTCTTGCTCTTTCCCGAGGACCGGCAGGTCGCCCGCGCAATGCTTGCGGACGTGCGGACGGGCAAAGCGCGGGAGTACGAAGTCCGCTGGAAAACGAAGGATGGCGCTGTTATCCATTTTGATGGCGCTACCGTTCCACGTCTCTCAGACGCGGGAGAATTTTTGTCTACCCTTTGCACGCTGCGGGACGTGACCGAGCGCAAATGCGCAGAAGAAAGACTGCGCAAGAGCGAAGAGAAATATCGGGACCTGATCGAGATTTCGCCCGATGCGATCTATGTCGTTGACGCCGACGGCGTCTGCGTTTTGGGAAACCGCGCGGGCGCTGAGCTGGCCGGAATTCCGGAGAACGAGCTGGTTGGCACGGCCGTTACCGACACCTATTTGCCGGAAGAGCGCCACGTGTTTCGAGAACGGCTCGAGCAACTGAAAACCGGAGGCACGCTGCGCTTTGAAAGGAACTTTGTTCGCAAGAACGGAGACATTGTTCCGGTGGAAGTTTCCGTGACCGCAATACGCGGCGGATATTTCCAAGCGATCCTGCGCGACATCAGTGAGCGCAAGCGAAGCGAAGCTTTACTGGCTGGAGAGAAACGGCTTCTCGAGATGATCGCGACGGGTGTCGGGCTGAAGGAAATCCTTAACACGTTGTGTCTGATTATTGAGGAGCAACGGGACGGCACGCTCGCTTCTGTCTTGTTACTGAATGCCGACGGTGTCCATCTGGATTGCATTGCAGGACCTAGTCTTCCCAAAGAATGGTCGCAGCAAATGGAGAATCTGCCGATTGGACCTTGTGCCGGCTCCTGCGGTACTGCCGCATATCGGGGATCACCAGTCATCGTTTCTGACATCGCGAATGACCCACTCTGGGATGTGCCGGCACATCGCAATTCAGCGCTGAAGCACGGACTGCGAGCCTCCTGGTCGAGTCCGGTACTCTCTTCCGCCGGAAAAGTCCTTGGAATTTTCTGCATGTACTATCGCGAAACGCGGAGTCCGAACTCGCGGGACCTCGAACTGATCGACTTGGCGACAGACCTTGTACGGATAGCTATTGAACGCGACCGCGCGGAGGGAGCGTTGCGCGCCTCCGAGCAAGTCGCCCGCGGCCAAGTGGAGGCGTTGACCTACAGCCTGGATGTTCTCGCGACTGCGCCGGCACCGGACAAGTTCCTTGGACAAATGTTGAGCACAATTGGGCGCCTTCTTGGCGCGCAAAGTGTGATCCTTTGGTTGTTGGACGAACCAAATGATGCGCTCGTTTTGCGTTCATGGGCCGAGGGAACAAATTTTGAAAAGGGGGATCCGGAGCATCCGTTCATCAAAAATCCTTTATCTTGGAAGGAAGACCCCGGACTTCGTGAGCTATTTTTTTCCGGAGCACCAGTTGCTTGCGAGGATGTGGAACATGATCCGTTTACTTCCAACGATCTTCGCGAGTATTTAAAAGCTGGAGGAACGAAGAAATTTCTGAGGATTCCAACCCTCGTCGGCGGACGCGTGAAAGGGTTCATCGGCATTCGTCACGGCGACCGACCGCCTTATCGACCAGAGGAGATCGAACTGGCGCAAGCACTCGCCCATCAGGCCATGCTGGCGATTCAACTTAATGAATTTGCCGAGCAAAGCCGGCAATCAGCTGTTCTCGAAGAACGCAACCGAATGGCGCGCGACATTCACGACACGCTGGCGCAAGGTTTCACAGGTGTAATCGTGCAATTGGAATCGGCTGAGGACGCAATCGCATGCTGCCGTCGCAAGGAAGCAAACGAGCATTTGCGGCGGGCCAGCGAATTGGCGCGGCGCAGCTTGAATGAAGCACGCCGATCGGTCCACGCGCTGCGACCGCAGGCCTTGCAACGTGACAATTTTTGGGAAGCCTTAAAGGGAATCGTCAGGAACACCACTGCGGGAACAAACCTTCACACCAGGTTCGAGCTTCGAGGAAAGCTGCGTCGTCTTTCACCCAGCTGGCAGGAGAATCTTCTGCATATTGGCCAGGAAGCGTTAACTAACGCGCTCAAGCACGCGCGTCCGCGCAATTTTGAAACGCGATTGATTTTTAATTCAAAAGCATTTCGTCTGGAACTGCGTGACGATGGCAATGGATTCAGGACGAAAGATCAGCATGATGGTCTGGGCTTGGCCGGTATGCGCGAGCGCGCGGAACAAATGGGCGGCACGCTAAAGGTATCCAGTGCACGCGGCAAAGGTACGACAATCGTCGTCACTGTGCCTTATCCGCCACCGAACGGATTCGCCGTGACGAACAATCACGAGTCGAGGCCGAGAAGAAACGAGGGCTCCCAGACGGTCCGAACCGTTCCCGTGTGAGAACAAAAAAGAAACCCGTTCACAAAAGCGGTAGGGACGCTATGCCCCGAAAGTCCGCCAGTCGGACGGACTCGTCCCGTGGCGAGCCTTCGGGAGCCGGCAAAAAGCGCCGATCCTACCAAGCCGCGCCGAAAAAATCGCGCATCGGCGTTCTGATCGCCGATGACCACACTGTCGTGCGGGAAGGTTTGGTTTCGTTGATTCGACGCAAACCGGACATGACCGTGCTCGGCGAAGCCACCAATGGTCGCGAAGCGGTCGATTTATGGAAGCAACATCGGCCGGATGTGACGCTACTCGATTTGCGGATGCCAGAGCTCGATGGCGTCAGCGCTATCAAAGAAATTAGGAAGCACGATGAGCACGCTCGCATCATCGTGCTTACAACCTTCGACGGTGACGAAGATATTTACCGCGCCATTCAAGCCGGAGCGAAGGGTTATCTCCTCAAGGATGTGCCGCGCGAAGCGCTGATGGACAGTATCCGCCGGGTGCACGCGGGTGAAACATCTGTTCCCGTTCATCTCGCCGCAAAGCTTGCGGAGCGCGTTAGCGGTGAAACGTTGAGCTCGCGCGAAATCGACGTGCTCAAGCTGATGGCCCAGGGAAAAAGCAACAAAGAGATCGGCGCCGCGCTGTTTATCAGCGAAGGCACGGTGAAATCGCACGTGAAAGCGATCTTCGCCAAAATGAATGTCATCAGCCGCACCGAAGCCGTGGCAAACGCTAGCCGGCGCGGATTGATTCAACTGTAGAAGCGGTCGCCGCGGCGACCGCAGACTCGAGTAAATTATTGGCCCGCCCGCAATGCTACAGTGGCAGGCGGGTCCAACAAAAATAAACCAAATGAGATGCTTATGACCGATAATCAAATAGAATTAGGAGAACTCGCCGCACGGCAGGCGCAGCAAAGCAACCGTAACAGAAAAAGTGTATTTGACCGCGCTAACAGAACATCAACCAGCACAAACGAAACTATGAACAAACCTAATTCGAAAAAGACTTCCGAACTGCTTCGCAGACGCGACGCTCCACTGGAGACACGGACCGATCTCTCAGCTGCGGCAACTAAGGATATCACCGCGACGATGAACGCCATTCTGGCTGACGTATTCGCCATCTACGTGAAAACGAAAAATTTCCACTGGCATATGAGTGGCCCGCACTTCCGTGATTACCATCTGCTATTGGACGAACAGGGTGAGCAGCTTTTCGCGATGACCGACCCAATCGCGGAACGAGTTCGAAAGATTGGTGGACTTACCTTGCGATCGATCGGCCAAATTTCCCGTACCCAGCGCGTCGTCGATAACGATGCGGATTACGTCGAGCCGTTGGACATGCTGGCTGAGTTAGCGGAGGACAATCGTACGCTGGCAGCACGTCTTCGCGAGGCGCACAACGTGTGCGATGAGCATCGTGACTTTGCTACTGCGAGTCTGATCGAAGTTTGGATCGATGAGACCGAGCGACGCGCGTGGTTCCTGTTCGAAGCAACGCGCCGTGTGAATTGATTTCGTAAAGGGTTGTAGCCACGGCGTTGTGTCGCCGTGCTGTATGAAGCAGCACTGCCGGCTCGCGCGCCTCGACACAGCGAGGCGGCCACAACATTCCTGATGAATATCTCCCGATTAAACTTCGCTCATCTGCCCACTCCGGTTGAAGCGCTGCCACGGCTTTCTCAGGCTTTAGGCGGACCGCGTTTGCTGATCAAACGCGACGATCAAACCGGACTCGCTTTTGGTGGTAACAAGACTCGTAAGCTGGAATTCCTCGTAGCGGAAGCGCGTGATCAGGGCGCGAAGACCCTGATCTCTGGAGGGGCGCTGCAATCCAATCATTGTCGTCAGACCGCAGCCGCGGCGGCTCGATTCGGGTTTAAATGCATTCTGGTCCTAACAGGCGAAAAGCCAAAGCAACCATCGGCTAATCTGTTGCTCGATGAATTGTTTGGAGCAGAAATCATTTACGTTGCAGACCGCAATGATCGGGACAGAATTCTGCAGGGGACATTTGATCGCGCTGCCAAAGAGGGAATGAAACCTTATCTCGTTCCGTATGGCGGTTCCAATCCCACGGGCGCCTTGGGATATGCGTTTGCGATGAAAGAGCTCATGGCGCAAAATCTTCAGGCGGATTGGATCGTGTTTGCCACATCTTCAGGTGGCACCCACGCAGGACTTCTTCTGGGTCAGCGCGTGTTTGGATATAAAGGCAAGGTGCTGGGAATCAGCGTTGATGAACCAGAAGAATGGTTGAAGCACTGCGTTTCAGAAGTGGCATCAACAGCTAGTGAAACACTTGGGAAGCGCATTCAATTCACACCGGATGAGGTTATCGCAAATGCCAACTATTGCTCCGCAGGTTATGGCGTGTTAACCGAACAGGAGCGGGAAGCCATCCGTTTGTTCGCAACGTGCGAAGGTCTTTTGTTAGACCCAGTGTATACGGGACGCGCCGCGGCGGGAGTGATCGATTTGATCCGCAAAGGATTCTTCAAGAAGGACGAAACTGTGTTATTCCTCCACACAGGCGGACAACCGGCGTTATTTGCGGACCAATATGCGAACAAGATGCAATGAGAATTTCAGCAGCGAAGGTCGAATCTAATTTTGAGCGACCAAAGCTGCGGTCTGAGTTCTGGGCCTCTCGCACAATCGGCGACAAGCGGCGAAGTGTAACCGGATGTCTCTGTCTCAAACGAGGTAACGAATATTATCTCGTCCTTGAGACTGAAAAATCCCGCGAACGGCCGATTGCTGGTGGTCTAACGATCGCCGATATGATCGGCTTAAGAAAAATCAGCAGCGACATCTATGACTGATCAAAGAACGCCAGTGGGGGAACCACGGAAGAAAGAAGAAGACGTAACACGTCCTCCCTTACCCCCGTTCACTCGTGAAACTGCCATTCAGAAAATCCGCGCGGCCGAAGACGCTTGGAATTCGCGTGATCCTGAAAAGGTGGCTCTCGCCTATACGACTGATTCACGCTGGAGAAACCGCGCCGAGTTCCCGACTGGACGAGCCGAGATCGTCCAATTTTTGAAACGCAAGTGGGCCAAAGAACTCGACTACCGGTTGATCAAAGAGCTTTGGGCTTACAACGCAAACCGCATCGCCGTGCGGTTCGCCTATGAATGGCATGATGATTCTGGGAATTGGTTCCGCTCCTATGGCAACGTGAACTGGGAGTTTGATGGCAATGGCCTGATGCGACTTCGCTTTGCCTCCATTAATGACCTGCCAATCAAGGAATCGGACCGCAAGTATCATTGGCCACTTGGTCGCCGTCCCGATGAGCATCCGGGATTAAGCGATCTCGGGTTATAGCTTCCAAAAAACGAATCGAGCTTTGTACGGATTAGACCAAGGAACCGCACTTGGTTTCGTCGGAATTACAGCGCGGCAAACATGAACCTACCACTAACAAGAAAGAAAAAATATGAGCTACGTTACAACTAAAGATGGCATACAAATCTACTATAAGGACTGGGGCGGCGGACAGCCGATCGTGTTTAGCCATGGCTGGCCGCTTTCAGCGGACGATTGGGACCCGCAGATGCTTTTCTTTCTCGGCAAGGGCTTCCGTGTGATCGCAACTGATAGGCGCGGGCACGGCCGCTCGACCCAGACCGGGGACGGCCACGACATGGATCACTATGCCGACGATCTGAAGGCCGTCACCGACCATCTCAACCTGAAGGATGCAATTCACGTCGGCCATTCGACTGGCGGC
>Ga0209577_10005942_pt1 | contig 11323 bp, 8 predicted proteins | sample GraSoiAngelo_109_FD_185874 | JGI IMG/M metagenome (GOLD analysis project Ga0209577, IMG submission 185874) | Grasslands soil microbial communities from the Angelo Coastal Reserve, California, USA - 14_0903_12_20cm (SPAdes) (version 2) | ecosystem: Environmental > Terrestrial > Soil > Grasslands ... | reverse complement strand
TTGCCACGGCGCGATGCGGCAAAATCGTTTTGCCGCCGGGCCCGGTGTAGCCGCCGACCAAGCCTTCGATATTTACGGTGGGCTGCGATTCGAGCCGTTCGTTCGCTTGCTCCCACGGCACATCGTTTATCCAATGTTGTACGCTGAACTGTTTCTTTGCCTGCGCTTCGCTCCGTACGCTCGACACTTTCTCGATCATCGTTTTCTGTTCGGCGCTTAGCGGAAGCGGCTTCGGGTAATTATCAATCATGATTACGTTGCCGTCGTCTGAGACAAGCGTGTTGAGCGCTTTCACTAAATGCCACGCCGGGCTATCAACCATTGCTTTGAGCGACGAATGAATGTCTTTGGCCGGACCGCGTCCCCATTTTTCACCGTCGGAGATCAGCTCGAGTTCGATGACACCTTTTGATCCGAGGTTCACGGTAACGACTCCATCGAGATCCTGCGTAGCCGATGGCATGAATACGCCGACACATTTTTTCAGAGCCCTGAGAACTTTAGGTCGCCGGACCAGTTGCGGAATGTGCGGCGACCCAATCTCTTCCTCCCCTTCTGCTACCATTACCAGATTCACAGGCATCTTTTTGCCCGCGCCGCGAATGGCATGCAGGGCCGCGAGAAATGCTGCCTCCGGTCCCTTCTGATTCACCGCGCCGCGTCCGACGATTACTTTGCCCAGTGGCGGTTTGTCCACGATTCGCGCTTCAGTCGGCGGCGACATCCATTCCGCCGGATCGAACTGTTTCACGTCGTACATGAAATAGAGCCCGACCGTTTTCGGCGCAGACGCATCGAGCGTTGCGAATACGCCCGGTTTCCCATCAGTATTGATCACCGTCGCTTGCTGAAATCCCGCGTCGCGCGCCAGCTGCGCCATGTAATCCGCGCCTTCGGGATAACCGCGGTCCTCGGCCGCTATCGACACCTGCGCAATCCAATCCTGCAACCGCTTCACGGCTTCGTCGTGGCGCTTTGCAATTTCGGCTTTGATGTCCGCGTGATCGTCCTCAGTTCCATAACAGACTTCAATTGCTGCGAGCTGAACGACGAAGAAAATGATCGTGACGTATCGGCTTAACTGGTTCATGAAAGTTGTATCGAGCGCAAAACGGGTTAGTTCAACTCGCCAGTTCGCGACATTGACGGCTGACAAGTTGGACACTATCCTGTCCAGCGATGAAGTCGATTACCTACACCGCCGCACGGGAAAATCTTGCTTCCACAATTAACCGCGTGTGTGAAGACAACGCGCCGGTGGTAATCACCCGCAACCGCGATCAGGCAGTCGTAATGCTGTCGCTTTCCGAATACGAATCGCTCGAGGAAACGGCGCATCTCTTGCGATCGCCGGCAAATGCAAGGCGGCTGCTGCGGTCGATCGAACAACTGGAACGCGGAAAAGGCGTTCGCAAGAAGTTGAAACTCGACGTGTGAACCTCTGAACCTCGTCTTCTCGGACGACGCTTGGGAAGATTATCTCTACTTGCACGCAACGGATCCAAAAACACTGAAACGGATCCACCAGCTCATCAAAGACATCACGCGAGAGCCGTACCGCGGCATCGGTAAGCCGGAGCCGTTAAAGCATGCATTTCAGGGCTACTGGTCTCGTCGCATTACCGGTGAGCACCGAATCGTGTATCGGATGTCCGGTGGCGACCTGCGAATTGCGCAACTGCGTCATCATTATCGGCGCTAAAGCGCCAGGCTCTCCTGCTTCGGAGCTGAAGCCGCCTCTGTGAGGCCGCTGAATTTTTTCACCAGCTCGTCAAGGTCATCATTATCGGCGCTAAAGCGCCAGGCTCTCCTGCTTCGGAGCTGAAGCCGCCTCTGTGAGGCCGCTGAATTTCTTCACCAACTCGTCAAGTTTGGCCACGTAGTAATCGACATTCTCGTCGCGATTTTGCGTGTCGAAGTCGCTCGCCAGCTTGGCGGCTTCGTATGCGGGGACTTTCTTCGGCGTAGCCTTGATGTAATAGCTGATTTGGTCGCCGGGTTTGTAACTGCGGCCGCTGACCAGAGCGAGTTCGTACGCGGCGGCGCGGTTGCGCGCGGAGCCAGCAATTTTTGAACGATATTTATCGAGCGAATCCTGGAGTGTGTCGGTCTTCATCAGCATGTCGATCTTCCATTCGCCGTTCCGGATTTTTCGCTCGAACCCATTCTTAAGATCGGCGATCGCTTCCGGTTTACCCTCCATGATGAGCTTGATCATTTCCTCGAGGAAAACGCGCTGAAATTTTTCCAGTCCGCGCGATTTGAGCGCGCCGCCTTTGATGATCATGTCACCGTCTTTTGTGAGCAGCGCGTAATTCTTCGCTTTGTAACTGAACATCGCATCGAATTGCTCGTCGATTTCGACATCGATTCCGGGTGGCAACTCCTTCGCCAGAGCTTTCTGCAATTCGTCGATAGTAGACGCGGCGCCGCGCCGCGTTTCTTTGCCATTCCCCACGCGACGAGGCGTCGCGTCCACAGGCGGCACAAAATAAATTCCGTCAGTGTCCACTTCGATGACCTGCGCGCCGTATGCATTAAGCCATTCAATCATCTTCCTGAGCAGATCGCGCCCGATCTGCGTCACTCGCGCGGCGGCATCGAAGTCGGCGAAATGTCCTTGTGCGAATCCAAGATAGCCATAGAAGCTGTTCAGCAGAATCTTGAACGTGTTTTGCAGTGCATTGAGATGATGTTGTTCTTTCGGATTTTTCGCCGCGCGTTGCTCCGCTTTTGCTGCCAGGCGGAAAGTGCGCAGATCCGTAAGTAAATGCCGAAAGATTTGCAGTTGATCACTCGTCGGGAAGCAATCGAACTGGAGCATGATCGAGGGATACAGCGATGCGACATCGCAGTGCCAGACGTTGCGTGCCACGCCCGTAAAAAATATGTCGGTGTAACCGCCTTCATACGCCTGCGGCATTGGCAGCTCGGGAATGCTGTGGCGTTGACGGAAATATTCGCGCAGAAAGAGTGCGTTGATCCGTGTGGCATTTCCGCGCACGATGACATCCTGATAATTATAGGGAAAGATCTGCGCCTGGATGAAGTAGCTCGGGCTTAGCAAGTCCGACAATGCGCGGGTTTCCCGAACGCCACACAGAGCGCGTCGCCGGAACATTTCTGAATCACCCAGGTATGCACGCTCCAATTCCTTGCCAGTGAGTGATGAGATTTGTTCGCTCTCGCAGAGATCAAAGTGCCGCGCGACGTCCGAACGCTCGAAACCTGCGAGGGAACGCATGCCAACGTCGTAGAATTGGGCGAGCAAAAATGTATCGACGAAGTGACGGCCATCGATTGTGAACTTTGGATAATCGATTGTTTTTTCCGCGATCTGCAGTCGCGACGGACGCGAGCGGAGAAAGCCACCGCTGCGTCCCCAATCTAGTTTTGTCTTGAGCTTTTTCGAGCGCGCTACGAGCAGCGGAAAATGAACGCGGAACAAATCGTGACTTTCGATCACATCCGGATCGCGTTCCTTTATGATCGCCGTGAGCCGCTTCAGCGCGTTTCGCTCGGATTCCTCGAGATTGTTTGGGTCGACAACGATCAATTCCTCCCAGCCGCAATTGTCGGACAGTGAGATGCTCATGATGTGCTCGTCGTTGGCGAGCACTTCGAGCTGCATTCGTTTTAGTTCTTCCAGCGCCAGATCTTTGAACAATGTGCGGCCCGTGGCGGTGAGATAATGCTGGACGGGATCGGTGAACGCGAAGAAATCGCGGCCGGCGCTCTTCAGCCCATTGCGCAATGCGATTAGTTCTTTCCAGCTATCGACCGTGATCAGCCAGCCATATTTGAGATCCCCCTGCAGTTTTTCGGCTTCGATGCCCAGATCGACCACGTCAGAATCAGCCCAGACGAATGGATGAAACGGTTCGACATCTGTGACTGTCGATCCATTGGTTTCGCGACGATGAACACGAACCGTGCCGGTCTCACCGAGCTCAACAGCGACAATTCGCGGCGTCGGATCGGCACCAAAAAGCAGCGTGTTTTTCTCAAATTCCATCTACAACCAACCTTTCTGTCATTCCGAGCGAAGTCGAGGAATCTCTTACTGTGATTGCACAGAATGAGAATTCAGGGATGCTTCGCCTTCGCCCAGCATGACACGTATGACGGCTCGCTCCTTGATCTTCTTGCCATCGATACTCCTTCCGGCGCTCGCGTTTGCGCAGCAAACACCGCAATCGCCTACCGAGGCGGAATTGACGTCGCTATTGGCGATTTACAAAGACATTCACGCGCATCCTGAGCTATCAATGCATGAGGAACGTTCCGCTGCGATCGTGGCCAAGGAATTGAAAGCCGCCGGCTGCGAAGTGACCGAGCGCGTCGGCAAGTATGAAAAGCCCGGAGCAACTTGTTTTGGCGTTGTAGGCGTGATGAAGAATGGCGCTGGCCCGACTGTGCTGGTGCGCACAGATCTGGATGCGCTGCCAGTGCACGAAGAGACTGGGTTGCCCTACGCGAGCACCGTCACGACAAAAAATGACGAAGGGAAAGAAGTTCCCGTGATGCACGCGTGCGGGCACGACGCGCATATTTCCATGTTCATTGGAGTGGTACGAGTTCTCGCGAAATTGAAAGATCAATGGCACGGCACCATCGTGTTCGTAGCGCAACCGGCGGAAGAGACCGGTAATGGGGCGCGCGCATTACTCCACGCAGGTCTTTACGAAAAATTCGGCAAACCGGATTTCGCGCTGGGATTCCATGATAAGGCCGACATGCAGACCGGCCACATCGGCGTTACGGAAGGCTACACGTATGCGAATGTCGATTCAGTGGATGTAACAGTGCGCGGTGTAGGTGGACACGGCGCATATCCGCATAAAACGAAAGACCCGATCGTGCTCGCGGCGGAGATGATCAATACGTGGCAAACCATAGCCAGCCGCGAAAATAATCCGCTCGACCCAATCGTTGTCACTGTTGGCTCAATTCATGGCGGCACAAAGCACAACATCATACCAGACGAAGTGAAAATGCAGTTGACCGTGCGCACCTATAAACCCGAGACGCGCGAGCGCGTGCTGGCGGCAATTGATCAAATTGCAAAGGGCTGCGCCATGGCAGCTGGCATTCCTCCAGACCGCGCACCGATCGTCAGCGTAGCCAAAGATCAATTCACGCCCGCGACTTACAATAATCCGGAGCTCACGAAACGGCTGCTGGCTGTATGGAAAAAGACGCTAGGCAACGAAAACGTGGAGATTGTTGATGCGACCATGGGTGGCGAAGATTTTTCTGAATATAGCCTGCCAGATCATTCGATTCCGGCAGTTGATTTTCACATCGGCGCGGTTGACCCCGTGAAAATCGCCGACAGCAAAAAGAATGGTACGATGTTGCCGAGTTTGCATTCGAGCAAATTCGCACCGGTTCCCGAGCCCACCATTCGCACGGGCATTATTGCGATGACAGCGGCCGTGCTGGAGTTGATGAAGAAATAAACTGTAGCGGACGGCGAGTCGCTGGCAGATCAAAGAATTGCAGCCGACACGGCTGCCTCTACAGCAACTCACTTTACCTTGATGTTTTTCCGCAGATAGGTCGGCACGTCGAGATCTTCGCCTTCGACGATGGTCGGTTCGCTTTTTTCAAATCGTCCGCGCGTGACGGGCTCGAATTGCAGAATTTCCTGTTTTGCTGGAACGGATTTTGCGGCGGCTTTCTCGTCGGTATGCGGAACCGCTTTCTTGCGTGGCGTAACTGGTAGCGGCTCGGATTCGCCTGGCAAAGATTCAGCGGCTGGTGTTGCTAGGGCAGCCACCGGTTGCTCAAACGAAATGCTTTCCTCATGTGCGACGGGTTCCATCGCCGCTTCAGGTTCGATATGGATCTGCGGCGGTGGATGCTGCTCGCGAACTGGCGGCTGCGCGAACACGTTGCTCAACGTCGCGCCATCGCGGGATTCCGAAATTAAATCCTCATCCGCCGCAAGCGAGCTGATAATGGTCACGGCCAATCGATCTCCTAATTTTCCATCCACAACGGCACCGAAGAGAATCTGTGTTTGCTCGTTCACGTGGCGGCCAAGCTCCTGCATGAGGACTTCAACCTCAGAGAGCGTCATCCCGGCCCCACCCGACACCTGGACGAGAACGTTTGTCGCGTCAGCCAGCATCCGGCCACGATCCATCAACGGATTTTTGAGCGCCTGCGTGAGAGCGTCGTGCGCGCGATTGTCCGAATCGGATTCGCCAAAGCCGAACAAGCACCGGCTGTGGCGCACGCGCAATGCTGCCAGCAAATCGTCGAAGCCGATGCGAATGAGTCCCGGCCGTTGGATCAGGTTCACGACGGATCGAACACTCTGGCTTATTGTGGTATCGGCCATCGCGAACGCATGATGAATTCCTGCTTGCGGCGCCACTAAGTCGCCCATTCGATCGTTCTCGAAGCAAATCACTGAATGGGCAATCTCGTTGAGCCGGCCGAGCGCCTCTCGCGCCTGGGTGGCCCGGCGTTTGCCCTCAAATGTGAACGGTAGAGTGACGAAGGCGATCACAAGTGCCCCGGCTTCACGGGCCAGGTGTGCGACGTACGGCGCCGCGCCGGATCCGGTGCCGCCGCCGAGCCCTGCACAAACGAAAACCATACGCGTGTCGGTCAGCGCTTCGCGAATTTCATCAGCTGATTCCACGGCCGCTTCATAGCCCAGCTCGGGATCACCGCCCGTGCCGAGGCCGCGGGTCCTGGTACGGCCGAGCTGCACCTTATGTGCGGCTACCGAACTCGTGAGCGACTGCACATCGGTATTGATTGCCACTACGCTGGCCTTCTCCAAACCGTCGAGCACAATTCGATCGAGAGCGTTCAGGCCTGCGCCACCAACGCTCACAACTTTCACAGGAACAGTGTCTGCCAAAGCATCCGGCAAACTGTAATTTTTATTTAGTTGAATCATGGGAACCTTTCACTGCCTTTGGTCTTCATCGCATTCTAAAAAGCTTACCGATCGTTTCTCTAAATCCGCGCCGCGGACGATCTGTTTGCATAACTTGTGCGAACCTGACTAACCCAATCGCGGTCGAGAATTGAGGGTCCTCAACCGCGGAAGTGACGCCCCAAGTGGTCTGCGCATGCGCCAGGTGTGCTGGTATTTCGAAAATTTCCTCGGCGAGATGATCGATGCCGTTTAGAAGGCTACACCCACCGGTAATGAAGATGCCGGCGCCCAGATAAGTGAGATACGGCTCCTCATCGAGCCCGCGTTTGAGTAGCTCGAGCCCTTCGCGGACGCGCAGGTGAATGATCGTGTTCAGCATCTCACGCCCGATCTCTAAGGCTACACCCACCGGTAATGAAGATGCCGGCGCCCAGATAAGTGAGATACGGCTCCTCTTCGAGCCCGCGTTTGAGTAGCTCGAGCCCTTCGCGGACGCGCAGGTGAATGATCGTGTTCAGCATCTCACGCTCGATCTCTTTTCCAGCAAAGCCCGACTCGTCCTTTAACAAAATCATTTCGCCAGGCAAGGAATTGCCGAGGATGCAACTGCCCTCTTCAATTTTCAGTTTCTCCGCGCGCGCCATGGGGATGCGTAGCCCCATGGAGATATCGTTGGTGATGTGGTCGCCGCCCAAGGCCAGGCAACCGCTTTGTTTCACCACACCATCGCTGTACAACACGTAATCAGTCGTGCCGCCGCCAATATCAATCACGAGCGCTCCAAGATCTTTTTGATGCTGAGTGAGCACGACCTGCGCAGAAGCAAGCCCGCCAAAAACAACGTCCTCCACGTCCAACGGCAGCTCTTTGACACAGCGGATGCTGTTTTGAATCCGAGTGCGCACACCGTGGATGATATGAAAATCCGCCTCCACTTTTTGCCCGAGCATCCCGATCGGGTTCAGCACACCGTCCTGTCCCTCGACGTGATAATGTTGAATGATGGAGTGGAGGAACGCGTTTTGAGCGGGAATGCTTACCTCGCGCGCGTTGATTTTTACGTCCTCCACGTCCCGTTCATCAATTTCATCGCGGTCCTCGGGAAGCATCACACAGCCACGATTGTTGAAACTTTGCAGATGGGAACCCGCGACAGCCACGTAAACGCTCCGGATCATCACGTCGCTCTTTTGTTCAGCGTCGACGACCGCTTCGTGCACGCATTTCATTGCCGTTTCGAAATCGACGATCTCTCCCTTGCGCACGCCGCGCGATGGCGCCTGACCCACACCGAGGATTTTGATGGTGCCGTCGGGACGGCCTTCGCCAACAACGACACAGATCTTAGACGTGCCAATCTCAAGACCGACCATCAATTTATTGCTCGCCATGATTGCTAACCCTTTTTCTGTCGTTGGTTGGGAGTTGCCTTACTAACCGGCGTCGAACCGGTGCGCGGCTTGGGAGCAGACGACGTAGTTTCTTGCCCGCCGGAGCCTTGCCGAAGGCGGGTTTCGGGCGCATGGACCGGGACTGCCTTCATGATCCGCGGCTCTACAGCCGGCTCGATCGTATCGTTAATGACGCTTGCCGCAGGTTCTACGAAAGTCACAGGAATATTCCGTTGCACCAGCAGGTTTACTGTCCCGAGTTCCTGTTTTGTGTCGTCGCAATAAACAAGAAATTGTTCCAGCCGCCGCAATTGCGTTTGCAGATCATTAAAACCGAACGTTATGCGCGCGTGATTTTTGTCTGTCACCAACAAGCAATAACCTTTGGAGATATCGATCTCGCGAATCGGGAAACGCATTTGCAAAAAACTGCGCGCGCTTAGACGTAGCAGCTCCAGCGCATTTTTCGCTTCGGGCGATTCGATGACTTTTCCCGCCTCGAGCGCTTCGCTCGAGCATCCCAGAATCAGCGGTAGTCCGAGATATTCGGGCAACAGCTTCTTTTGTTTCATCAAAACACCGCGCGCGTCCACTAAAAAAGCAGCATCTGACGCAAATGGATCTGAAATTTCCTTTTCGCTGGTGATCCAGGCGACAGGCTTTCGTTCTATTACACGGATATCGATCTCGCCTGGCAATTTCCGGACCACCTGAACTTCGTCAGCCTGAGGAAGCTCCTGTATGCGATCCTGAACCTCCGCCAGGTTTACAGTAAAAATGTTTTCGCCTTCACGCAGATCAGCCGCTTTCAACACCTGTTCGCGCTGCAAAGTGCCGTCAGTCTGTAGTTCAATTGTCTTCAGTTGAAAATCTGGATTTTCAAAGAACAGGCGTCTTGCAGCTTCGCGCACACCCAGGTAAGCGGCAGCGACTATCACCGCGGTAAGAATTACTTTCGAGAGGACACCCATGGCCCTGCGAAGGCGATGTTGTGTCGCTCTGCGGGACCGGACTTTGACATCAAGCAAATGCTGCTGCCGTCGGTGGCGCACGTTGGACACGCGTCGATTCCGCGACCGGGAGCTTTTTTGGCCAAAACTCATCTTCGGCTACCTTCTGCTCTGGCGTGAGAAAGCGCGATTATGCGAGTGCAAAGATCGGAGTAGCCGATGCCCGCAACCGCAGCAGCCTCTGGCAGGAGACTGGCCTCGGTCATTCCCGGAATGGTATTGACCTCCAGCACGAACGGCTCGCCGCTCTCCGATAAAATGACATCCACCCGCCCGTAAACTCGCCCCCCGACGGCGCGAAACGCTCGTAAAGCCAATTGTTGAATTTCGGCTGTTTTCTTTTCATCAATCTGTGCGGGGCACACATGCTCCGCGCCGCCGCCCGCCTGGGGATTGAGAAAAGGATACTTGTTGGTGAAATTGTAGAAGCCGCCTTTTGGGATTATCTCGAGAATGGGCAAAGCCTGGTCACCAAGAATACCTATCGTTAATTCCCGGCCAGATACAAACTTTTCTATTAGCAGCTCGCGATCATATTTCGCGGAACCGGCAATCGCCGGCACAATTTCCTCCGCGTTTTTCACAATGTGAATGCCGACGGTTGAACCTTGCCGTGGTGGTTTGATCACCATCGGTGGCTGCATGTGCGGCTGCTCATGCGTTCCAATCGTTTCCCATTCTGGAGTGCGAACTCCGTGATCACGGAATTTTTCCTTCGATCGGATTTTATCGAAGGCGCGTCTGCTCTCCTCAACTCCCTCGCCCGTGTACGCAACACGGCGTCGTTCCAGAATCTGCTGAATCTGGCCGTCCTCGCCAAAAGTTCCGTGCAACGCAATGAATGCCAGATCCACATCTGGAGGCAACTGGAAGGTCTCATCCCGCACATCCACCTCGATCACGTCCGCGCCCAGTGAACGCAGCGCTTTTGAAATTCCCCGACCGGTGGCCAGCGAAACATCGCGCTCACTGCTTGGCCCGCCCATCAAGACAGCGATTTTCTTAGGCAAATCTTTCACGCCGGCTCTCCCACGATTTCTACTTCCGTCTCCAATTCGATGCCGCGCTTTGACCTCGCAGTCGCCTTGATCTTTTCGATCAATTCGAGCATTTCCGCCGCCGTAGCGCCGCCGTCGTTCACTATGAAATTGCCGTGCACCTCCGACACCCGCGCATTTCCGACGCGCGAATTCTTCAGACCCAATTCATCCACCAGTTTTCCCGCTGGAATGCTGTCGGGATTCTTAAAAATGCAACCTGCGCTCTTCGCAATTGGCTGTGTTGTACGCCTTTTCTCCTGCGATTCTCGCAAGCGACTGTCGATTTTTGCACGCTCAGCCGGGTCCGCATGGAACGTCGCTGAGATCGCAAAATTATTTTCGAGCAACGGAAATCGTCTGTAAAAGACCTCCAGTTCATTTCGATCTTTCACATACGCATTGCCTTCGCTATCGAGATAACGAATGCGCACGACGTTCTCGAAAGTTTGTGATCCCATTGCGCCGGCATTCATGCGCAACGCGCCACCGACTGCGCCCGGAATTCCTTCCATCCATTCGAGTCCGCCGAGATTTGCGCCCCGTGCCGCGTAAGCAACTTCCCTCACTTTCACGCCCGCGCCCGCGGTAATCTCACAACCGTTAACCTCGATTTTGTCGAAATCGCCGCCGAACGGATGAACCACGACACCACGGATTCCTCCATCGCGCACAAGAAGATTTGACCCGCGACCCATTGCGAAAAGCGGCAGGTTTTCAGCCCGGCAAAAACGAATCAGCTCGGCAAAGGCTTTCTCGGTCTGGGGCTCGATCCAAAATTGCGCAGGGCCGCCCACGCGCAGCGTAGTGTGTTTGGAGAGCGGCTCGTAAAGACACACGTCAGCTTCTTTGCCCACAACCGCCTTCAACTTTTCAGCAATGACAAGGTCAGCCGCCAAAGCTGACAATTGCTCGTGAATATTCCCGGCACCAAGACTCAGAACGAGATCGCCGATATCGAGGGCGTTGCCAATCTGACAATGC
>Ga0209577_10005941_pt1 | contig 11323 bp, 8 predicted proteins | sample GraSoiAngelo_109_FD_185874 | JGI IMG/M metagenome (GOLD analysis project Ga0209577, IMG submission 185874) | Grasslands soil microbial communities from the Angelo Coastal Reserve, California, USA - 14_0903_12_20cm (SPAdes) (version 2) | ecosystem: Environmental > Terrestrial > Soil > Grasslands ... | reverse complement strand
TGACGCGACAGTTTGATGCAGGTGTGCCGAACAATAATATGAACTATGGACAAAACTTCACCAACGATGCCGCGCTCCAGCAAAAAACTCAGCAGCAGTTGGAGGCATCCGATGCTGATTTTCACGTGCAAGAGCGGCTCCAATCCTACCAGAAGGCTGAACAACAGCTAGTAAACGATGTGGCCTGGTTGCCTATGGAACAGGGGGCGCAGGTCTACTTGCTCAAGCCTTATGTTATAGGCCTTGTCGTTAATCCCCAGGGCTTCGTCCCGCCTGACGACTGGGCTAACATCTACGTTGTACAGCATTGAGCCGCTCTCCTCTTTCGAGCAATAAAAAGACGCGATAGTCCCCTGTGAGATTTACAAACACCCTTACGTAGTACAAGTATGCCACCGTTTGCAACCTGGCGTGCATGCAGGCGGTTCAGGGCTGTAAGGCGATGCAGCATCGGTGAAAGTCCGTAGAAGCTCCCGCGTTCACGCGAGGAGAATCGTCACCTGTACCCTACCATGTTTCATGGCTCTTGTAGGTGTGCGTCTTCGTGCAAGCACCCGCGCCTGAAAACCAAAGCCTGTACATGGCGACCTGGCACTGACAAGCGCGGAGCGGAATCAGGCCAGGCCGCTTATCCACGCGTCACAGGCTCTGTGAAAGGAGGGGTTTAGACAAACTGGCCTATGCCATACCTTATTCTTTGAGAAGAAGCGAGGGAGTGACGTCCTCAGCGGCAGTGCAGCCAGTGTTCCACACGCCATTGACTAGCAGTATCTCTCATTTGCGAGAGGGAGAAACGTCACAGTAATTGTTGTCTTGAGACATTTCTAAGGAGAGAAGTTTCACATGCGACCAAGCAAGAAACTCAAAGCAGGGTTCCTTCCAACCCTCCTGGCCCTGGTGGCTATGCTCGTCGTTGCCTGCGGCGGCGGCGGGACTACTACGGGCACCACCCCGACGTCGGCGACACATACGAAAGCGGCGCAGTCCCAGCAGGTACTTATCAGCGCCGCCGAGGTCGGAACATCCGATATTTTGTCATTCGACCCCGCGCTGGCGCCGGATGCGTTTTCATCCGCTGCTATCGACATGGTCTTCACCGGCATGTTGCAGTTGAATAACAAGCTCGAGGTGGAATGCGTCCTCTGCTCGACCTACAGCGTCGGCAGCGATGGCGTCACCTGGACATTCAATCTGAAACCGAACCTGAAGTTCAGCGACGGCACACCGCTAACTGCTCAAGACGTGGTCTACAGCATGGACCGCGCCCTCGATCCAAAGACCCAGTCCGGCACCGCGCCGTACTACATGCGCTACATCAAAGACGCCACCGCGCGTAATGGCGGCACCGTCAAGTCCCTTATCGGCGATAGCCTGGTAGCCGTCGATAACAATACCGTCAAGGTAGTCGCGGCCAGCCCGGTCGCCTTCTTCCTGGAATCGCTGGTCTATCCGACCTCGTGGGTAGTCGAGAAGAGCGTTGTCACCAAGTGGGGCAAGGCCTGGACCGACCACCTGGCCGACAATGGCGGTCAGGGCGGCGCCGGCCCCTTCAAGGTGTTGGAGTACACGCACAATAAGCAAATCGTCTTCGTGCCAAACCCCAACTACTTTGGCACGCCTCCGCAACTGGCAAAGGTGGTCTACCCCTTCTACAAGTCATTCGACACCGGTTACCAGGTATATCAGGTCAACGGCCTCGACTCGACGGGTATACCGACCTCCCACCTGGACACCGACCGCCATCGCGCCGACTTCATTAATGCCCCGTTCCTGGCGATCAACTACTACACGATGAACTACTTGCAGAAGCCCTTCGATGTCACCTCCTGCCGCCAGGCCTTCGCGCTGGCCATCAACAAGGACGTGATCGTCAAGAGTGTCTGGAAGAATTCCTTCAAAGCCACCAACCACATCGTTCCAGAGGGACAGTACGGCTATAACCCGAATCTGAAAGGCCCGGATGGGACGACCAGCACGGCAGGCAATCAGACAGCGGCGCAAAATGATCTCAAAGCGTGCGAACAGGCCCAGGGATATGCGAGCGCGGCGAACTTCCCGCCCGTCACGCTGACCTACTCCAGCGCCGGCGCACAGGACGTCAGAAATGAAGTCGCGGCCATGCAGCAGATGTGGCAGAACGTGCTGGGCATCAGTGTCAAGACCGACGACATCGACATCAACAAGCTGTTCTCCGATGAAGGCCTGGGGTCGAACAACCCCTTGCAGTTCTACACCGGACCCGCGTGGTTGGCCGACTACCCCGATCCGCAGGACTGGACGACTCTCCAGTTCGACAAGGGCGCCAGCCAGAACGGCATGAGCTTCGGTCAGAATCATGGCCCCGATGCCGCGGCGCAGCAAATGGTACAGCAGCAGATGGAAGCGGCTGATAAGATCACCGATAAAACGCAGCGCGAAATGGCCTACTGGAACATCGAGCAGCAGCTAGTAAACTACGTCGCCTGGTTCCCGATGGAACAGCAGGAAATCAACATACTGCAAAAGCCCTGTGTTCAGGGTGTGGTGCAGAACGCCATGGCCGTGCTTCCTCCTGAGGACTGGGCCAACATCTACATCTCAACCGACCAGCCTTGCGCCAAGTTATCCTAGCGTAAGCGGCTTGCCGCGCATGTAGAACGCTCAAAAGCATTCTTGCATGCGTGGAGAATGGGGGACAGCAATCTCTTAATTGCTGTCCCCCATTCTCCTGAATACAATAAAAAACGCAACCACCCTTATGCAGTGCTTGACAAGCGTGAGAGCGTCAAATACAATATCATTAAGTCCATCCCCGTACATAGTGTCTGCCTTCAAGTAAGGACGAGAACATGCTATGAAGAAGCGTGCCAGTTCAAGGATGTTCTCCACGACAAGGCGCTAATTATGAGAAATGTACCATGAGTAAGAGAAAACTATCGAAGTATTCTCTGATATCACTACAAGCGCAACTAAGAGAGTAGAGGGTACAGTATGGTTCAATTCTTAGTCAAGAGGTTCATCGGTCTGATCTTCGTCATTATCGGTGTAACCTTCATCACCTTCATCTTAGGGTATTTCGCTCCCGGAGATCCGATACGTGAACTGCTGGGCAACCACGTAACCCCCCAGGTTTACAACAATCTCAAAGAGGCCTACGGGCTGAATCTCCCCTGGTACCAGCAGTACTGGAATTTCCTCTCCCACCTGTTCAGGTTAGACTTCGGCTTTTCGTTCCACCAGCAAAACTACCCCGTCTGGAATATCCTCAGAGACGGCGTACCAGTTTCAACTGAACTCGCATTCTGGGCGCTGCTCATCCAGCTACTGGTAGGCATTCCCGTAGGTATCATCTCCGCGCTCAAAGCCAATACCTGGGTCGATACCGTCAATATGGGTACCATGCTGGTTCTATTCGCGCTGCCATCGTTCGTCCTGGCTATCTTCGCGCAAGTGCTTATTGTGAACCTCGATAATGCAACCAGCGGATCCTGGCCCGTCGCGGCTGCCGGAAACTGGAATGTCGGGCAATATGGTTGGAATGAAATCCAGATCAAGCTCGCTCCGATCCTGGTGTTCGCGGCTGTTGGTACGGCGCTCTTTGCTCGCCTGGCACGCACCAGTATGCTTGAGGTGCTGCGCCAGGACTATGTACGCACAGCGCGCGCCAAAGGCATGCGCGAGCGCTCTGTGGTTTACCGCCACGCGTTCCGTAATGCAATGATCCCGCTGGTCACAGTTTTTGGCCTCTCCATCGGCCTGCTGGTAACCGGCGCATTCTTCATCGAGCAGATTTTCAACATTCCCGGTATCGGCCAGCAAACCATCACCTCCATCAATAACCGGGATTACCCCGTTATTCAGGCAACGACGGTGTTGTTGGCGGTAGCGGTGGTCGTGGGAAACCTGATCTCAGACGTCCTCTATAGCATCGTAGACCCACGCATCAAGGCCGAATAGGAGGCAAGTATTAGAAATGGATACGAAAGATCAAGACGAACTTGCCTCTCCGGGGGTAATGTCTCCAGACACCACTCTATCACCGCTTACTATCGAAAAAGAAATAACGGACAACGGCACCGTCCAGGTGATCGGGCCGGACCAGGAGCAGGTTCCTGTCGGAGTGAAGCCCAAAAAAACCCTGACGCCTTTCCAGGAATCGTTACGGCGCTTGCGGCGTGATAAACGCGCCATGGTCAGCCTTGGGGTGATTATCTTCTTCATCTTGCTCCCCATTATCGGTCCTCTCATCTACCAGCACATTGGCGGCACCTACAACAGCGCCTTCCAAGGCTCTATCGGACCTGCGGTGTACCACAACCCATTCCATGGGGAACTGGACCGCCAGGATGAACTCTTCTCCGGGCAGTACTGGCTGGGCACCGATGGCATTGGCCGCGACCTGTTTGCGCGCTTGATGCAGGGACTGCTCGTCTCGATCTCGGTTGCCCTGCTGGTGGAAGTGGTCGATATTCTGCTGGGCATCACAGTGGGGGTGCTGGCAGGTTTCTACGGCGGTTGGATCGACCAGCTCCTGGCGCGTTTCACCGATATTATGTTCGCCTTTCCCGGCCTGCTGTTTGCCATCCTGCTCACAGGTATCTTTGGCACACAGGCTGATACTGCATTCAGCAATATCCCCATTATCGGGCCTAATGGAAACGCGCGTCTCCTGCTGGTATCGCTGGCCCTGGCTTTCACTGCCTGGCCGCTGATGGCGCGCTATGTGCGTGGGCAAACGCTGCAGCTCAAGGAACAGCAATTTATCGAGGCGGCCCGCACTTCCGGCACCAGTGATTTGAAAATCATCACCCGCCATATCATTCCGAACCTGTTTAGCATTGTGGTGGTCGCCTCTACACTGAACATTTCTGGCACCATCATCGGCGAGGCCGGATTGAGCCTGCTTGGCCTCGGCGTACAGCCGCCGGGTTCCAGTATTGGCTTGATGATTTCGGATGCATCATCCGGGGGCAACCTCCAGGTACACCCATGGGAGGTACTGCTGCCCTCCATCGTGCTGACCATCATTGTGCTGGCGTTCTCATTCCTGGGCGATGGCCTGCGTGACGCCTTTGACCCTCGATCAAAAGATTAGTCCTTACAGCCTGCCTGACAGCGAAGCTGTAGCACGCAGTGCGTTGGCAGGTTGGTTTAAGACAGAGTCCTTACAGCCTGCCTGACAGCGAAGCTGTAGCACGCAGTGCGTTGGCAGGTTGGTTTAAGACAGAGTCCTTGCAGCCTGCCTGACAGCGAAGCTGTAGCACGCGGACTACTTTTCCGAGTGGATGAGTGCGAAGCACTAGCACGAAGTGCGTTTCCACTCGGAATAAGAGAAGCAGCGTTGGCAGGTTGGTTTGAGACAAGTGAGCGGAGTGACGATAATGACAGAAAATCTACTTGAGGTCAGTAACCTCAAGACCTACTTTTTCACACGTGGCGGGGTGGTCAAGGCCGTTGATGATGTCTCGTTTGTCATCAAGCCAGGTGAGACGTTAGGCGTGGTGGGAGAAAGCGGCTGTGGCAAAAGTGTCACCGCGCTCTCTATCATGCGGCTGGTAGCGAATCCGCCAGGCAAAATTGTTGGCGGCGAAATCAACTTTAACGGCGAGAACATTTTAGAGAAGAACCAGGAAGAGCTTACTGAGCTACGCGGCAGTAAAATCTCGATGATCTTCCAGGATCCGATGACCTCACTGAATCCCGTGTTTAACGTTGGCTTTCAGATTGCGGAGACGGTGTCCAGGCACCGCAAAGATGTAAGCAAAGACCAGGCATGGAAACGTGCCGTCGAAATGCTCGATCTTGTGCGCATTCCCGACGCCAAGCGGCGCGCCAAAAACTACCCACATGAGTTTAGCGGAGGTATGCGCCAGCGTGTCATGATCGCCATTGCCCTGGCATGCAACCCCAAACTGCTGATTGCTGACGAGCCGACTACTGCGCTCGATGTGACAATCCAGGCGCAAATTCTGGAACTGATGAAGGGCCTTTCAAAAGAGTTTGATACGGCAGTAATGTTGATTACCCACGACCTGGGTGTGGTGGCAGGCACGTGTGAGTTTGTGAATGTGATGTACGCGGGACATGTAGTCGAATCAGGACCTGTCGGTCAGATTTTCGCGACACCCGCTCACCCGTACACGGTGGGGCTGCTGCACTCTATTCCGCGCTTAGATGATCAACGCGGCGTGAAACTGACGCCGATTGGCGGACAACCACCCGATCTGCTGAACCCGCCTGTGGGTTGTCCCTACGCTCCCCGTTGCCCCAAGGTGCAGAGTAAATGCCGGCAGGAGCGACCCGAATTGATGCCCGTAGGTCGTGGCGAGCAAGTAGCGGCCTGTTTCTATCCAGATTAGGGGGAAAGAGAGTAGTATGGCACAAGAAATGAAAGCGGCTGCGGTGGAAACAGACAGTACCACGCTGGTCGATGTCAAAGGTCTGAAAGTCCATTTTCCCATTAAAGGGGGCCTCCTGAATCGTACGGTAGCGCATGTCAAGGCGGTCGATGGCGTTGACCTCTTTATTCGCCGCGGTGAGACGCTAGGCCTGGTAGGAGAAAGTGGCTGTGGCAAATCTACGACGGGGCGCGCAGTCTTACAGCTCATTAAACCAACGGCAGGCACTGTCAAGCTTGATGGCGTAGAATTGACAACGCTTTCCCCTAACGACATACGCCTGAAACGTGCCGAAATGCAGATGGTTTTCCAGGACCCCTATGGCTCGCTCAATCCACGTTTCACGATTGGGCAAATAGTCGCGGAGCCGCTGGAAAATTTTAACCGGGGCACCCCGAAGGAGATTAAGGATGAGGTAGCGCACATGTTGGAAGTGGTCGGCCTCAACCCTTTCTTTATGAACCGCTTCGCGCACGAGTTTAGCGGCGGTCAACGCCAGCGTATCGGTATCGCGCGCGCCCTGGCGCTGCGTCCATCGTTTATTGTAGCTGACGAGCCGGTATCCGCGCTGGATGTATCGATTCAAGCGCAGGTGCTCAACCTGCTGGAGGAATTACAGGAAGATTTTGGTCTGACCTACCTGTTTGTCGCGCACAATCTCTCGGTCGTGAAGCATATCAGCGATCGCGTGGCCGTGATGTACCTGGGGCGCGTGGCTGAACTGGCTATCAGTGAGGACCTGTACGATGCTCCCCAGCACCCATACACGCAGGCGCTGCTCTCGGCTATCCCGGTGCCCGATCCTGAAAAAGAGTTAAAACGTAAACGCATCATCCTGGAAGGTGATGTACCTAGTCCTGTGAATCCGCCTTCGGGCTGCAACTTCCATCCCCGCTGCTGGAAGGCGCAGGACATTTGCCGCGAAGTTATCCCACCATTGGAGGAGAAGCAGCCTAATCATTACGCGGCCTGTCACTTCCCAGGGTAGTGTCAGTCCGGATTTTGTTCGAAACGCTTCATGCGAGACAGTAAACGGATGCGCGCCACTAAATGGCGCGCATCGTATGGTTTCACAACGTAATCATCGGCCCCTGCATCAAATCCCGCTACTTTATCCTGCAGTGTGGCATGAGAGGTCAACAGCATAACAGGGAGAAAGCGCAGAGATGGGGTAAGGCGTACAAAGCGGCAGAGTTCAAGCCCGCTTTCCTGGCCAATGCGGACTTCGCTAATCAGCATATCAGGAAGGGAATCGGCAAGGCACTGTTTTGCTTCCGCCAGTGATGTAGCGTTACGTAGGACGAAGCCTTCGCCCAGAGCCTGCTGTATCCTGTAACAGGCCCCCGGATCACTATCTACCAGAAGAATGTATAACTTGCGAAATTGCTGCAATCCGTACACTGCTCACCGTCGACGCTTTACTCTCGCTCGGCCTGTGTCTGCACCAGGTGATCCATGCGTCTCTGACGGTCCGCCGGAGTGAGGCGCAATACTCGTTCAATGGCGGCATTCAAGGCACTTGGCTTAAATGGTTTGGTGAGGTAATCATCAACACCGGAGAGCAAGCCCGTCATCTGATCCTGTTCGCGGGTCATGGCGCTCAGAATGATTAACGGGATATTCATAGTGCGCGCATCGCCACGCAAACAACGCACCAGTTGATATCCATCCATGCGCGGCATTTTCACGTCGATAATCACGCAATCGGGCTGCTCGGCATAGACACGCTCCAGGCCCTGTACGCCATCATAGGCGACGACAACATTGTATGCCCCCTGCAGGTTCACGGCATATTTGATGAGCTCTACAATGGTTGGATTATCGTCGATCACCAGGACTTTTTTCATTGGCTCTCCGCACCGATAGGTCGTCTCTTTCAACATACTACTTTCCAAAGAACCTGTCGCCTTTCTGAATTGTAACACAGTTCTTTTCAACTGCCAACTAATACGCCCTGGCAGGCTTGCAGTACTATTTACAGACTACCTACAGACTAACTGAAGACTACCTGCACGCTATCTGTGGGCCTACTACCTAAACGCCTGCCAGGATAAACCTTACGTTCTCATTATCGGCAGATGTTCACTTTTTCACTAGAGCTTTTCTTAGACAACGGCGCCTTGTATGTTACAATACAAGTATCTATACTTACATTCTACTCACGTCAGAAATATATACGGAGATGTTGCTATGCCAGCTAGAACAGCCCTGGACCGCTATTCAAGACAGACGTTATTCAGGCCCATTGGAAAAGAGGGGCAGGAACGGCTGCGAACTGCATCTGTAGCCATTATTGGATGTGGCGCGCTGGGCAGTTCGCTTGCCAATAATCTTTGCAGAGCTGGCATTGGGCGCCTGGTGATCGCGGACCGTGATTACATCGAGATCAATAACCTGCAGCGCCAGATTCTCTTCGATGAGGATGATATCGCGCGCAGGCTTCCCAAAGCAGTGGCTGCAGCAGACAAACTTCGCCGCATCAATAGTGATACGACCATCGAAGCGCTGGTAGAAGATATTAACGCCGATGGGATTGAGTCCCTGGTACAAGATGTTGAGCTGGTGCTAGACGCGACCGACAACTTTGAGACCCGCTACCTGCTCAATGATGTGTGCGTAAAATTCGCGCGCCCCTGGATTTATAGCGGCGTGATTGCTTCCTATGGGGTGACGATGAATATTCTCCCCGGCGATACACCCTGCCTGCGCTGCATTTTTCCCGAAATGCCCGCGCCGGGTACAACCGCGACCTGTGATACGGCTGGTATCTTGAATGGAATCGTGGCCGCCATCGCCGGTATCGCTTCGACCGAAGCGCTCAAGCTGCTGCTGCGTAGCGAGCAAGTCAGCCGCGCTATGTTCTGGATGGATGTGTGGGAGAATACAAGCGAACGCATCGAGCTACCGCGCCAGCCAGATTGCCCCACCTGCGGTCAGCATTCCTATGAATTTCTCGATGCGTTGAGCGGCACGAACAGTACCAGTCTGTGCGGGCGCAATGCTGTACAGGTACGCGGCAGCAGGAAGGGAGATAGAGTTAATTTCCCAGTCCTGGCTGAACGTCTGAGTTCTGTGGGGCAGGTCTCTTATAATGCCTACCTGCTGCGTTTCCTCGTTGACGAATACGAGCTGACGGTATTTCCCGATGCACGCGCCATCATCAAAGGCACAGACGATGAGATGGTCGCCCGTTCGGTCTATGCACGTTACATCGGGATGTAGCAAGCGCGACAGTCAGGCCGAAGTACCCGATCTTCTGGAGGCCAGGTCTGCTTGCACTTCGCTGATGCGAATACCACGTGCCAGGTCATTGCGCGCCAGACTCCAATACCAGTCGAGGCCCGGAAGCATAATCAGGCAGATGATACCGGTGATAAGCGTTAGCAAGAGACTTATCCAGAGACCCGCACCGGGAAAGGTCGCAATTTGACCGCCAGAACCTTTTATTTGTGAGAAAGCCGCAAAGAAGCTGACCAAAAAGTAGATAATCTCAAGCAGCAAGGCGAGACCAAAGCTCACTCGAATGGAGAGCGTCAACCAGAAAGGCAGTAATTTGTCCTTAAACACAAGGAACGCTAAAATAAGCTGGATCACACCCACGACCGGGAACGCCCAGAGCAGCGGAAAAGAGAAAGAATCATCTACACTATGACTACCGCTACCGTCATTATTTTCAATGTCAACACGAGTAGACACGCCGCTACCAGCGATAGTGGTGCCGGGGACATTCATGAGAGAGCCGGCATTGGGTACCTTAGGGGAAGACAGTGATAATCCAATGGAAAACCAGGGTAGGAGAAAAAAACACAGGATTAAAGCCAGGCCTCCTATCGCTGGCGTCAGGATAGCATAGGGTAAGCGTTCCTTATACCTTTTTGCGCTATAGCTTGGATTGGATTCAATCACGTCGGAGTATGTTTGCGTTGGCATAGTTTCCTCCCTCTATATTCAACTTGCGCGGAGCTATACCAGGCTCCTCAGGTTGCTTTAGTATATCTTACTTATCCCACCATCGCAACACTAGCACAGCGAAGACACGCGCATTGATGCTTGTGCGAGCATGTTATAATAGGCGCAGTTACGAACATCCTGTTGCTTTTACCTCTTTCATTTGAGGGAGACAAATATTACATGAATGAACATATCCTTGTATGTGTGGCGTGGCCCTATGCGAAAAGCTCGACGCATGTTGGCCAGATTGTAGGGGCATATCTTCCTGCTGATACATTTGCGCGTTATCATCGCCTGGCAGGGAACAAGGTGTTGATGGTTTCCGGCAGCGATGAACACGGAACTCCCATCCTGGTTGATTCTGAGCGCGAGGGGGTAAGTCCACGTGAATTTGTGGCGCGCTATCATCGACAAATTTGCGAGGTATGGGATCGTCTGGGAATGTCCTGGGACTTATACACTGAGACGGGTACAGAAAATCACTATCGTATAACGCAAGATTTCTTTCTAACGCTCTACGACAAGGGATATATCTTCAAGGATACGATGGAGTCGCCCTATTGCCCAACCGACCGCCGTTTTCTGCCGGACCGCTATGTCGAAGGTACCTGTCCGCACTGCGGCTTCACCTCTGCACGTGGTGATCAGTGCGATAATTGTGGACGCACGCTCGATCCGGTAGACCTGATTTCACCGCGTTGCCGTCTGTGTGGAAGCATAGAAAGTGCGCTGGAGATTCGCCCGACCGAGCATTTCTTCCTCGATCTGCCGAAGCTCCAGGAGCCGCTACTGCAATGGCTTTCCGAGGGCAAAGGTTTCTGGCGAACCAATACGCTGGGATTTGCCATGAACTGGTTGAAAGAGGGCCTGCGTCCCCGCGCAATCACGCGCGACCTTGACTGGGGCGTGCCTATCCCCCTGGACGGCTATGAGAGCAAGCGCATCTACGTCTGGTTTGATGCCGTAATCGGCTACTTCTCCGCCTCGGTTGAATG
>Ga0209577_10005940_pt1 | contig 11324 bp, 11 predicted proteins | sample GraSoiAngelo_109_FD_185874 | JGI IMG/M metagenome (GOLD analysis project Ga0209577, IMG submission 185874) | Grasslands soil microbial communities from the Angelo Coastal Reserve, California, USA - 14_0903_12_20cm (SPAdes) (version 2) | ecosystem: Environmental > Terrestrial > Soil > Grasslands... | reverse complement strand
ACGAAGGACGTGATCCACTCCTTCTGGATCCCACAGTTCCGGCTGAAGAGCGACGCGGTGCCGGGCATAACCACGAACTGGCGCGCCACCCCGGACCGGCTCGGCCGCTACGAGGTCGTCTGCACCGAGCTGTGCGGCGCGGGGCACTCGCTGATGCGCAGCACGGTCTACGTGGTTCCCGAGCAGACGTTCACGGCCTGGCTCAACAAGCAGGCCGGGCCAGCTACCGGCCCGGGGCTCGGCAAGCAGCTCTTCGCCCAGAACGGCTGCTCCGGCTGCCACACGCTCGCGGCCGCCGGGGCCACAGGGAAGGTGGGCCCGGACCTCGACAGGGTGGTCCAGGACGCCGCCAGATACGCCAAGGGACAGCCCGCAGCGACCTACATCCGGCAGTCGATCGTGACCCCGAACGCCTTCGTTGTACCGGGATTCCCGCGCAGTACCATGCCCCAGACTTTCGGCAAGCAGCTGACCGCCCAGCAGATCAGCGCCCTGGTCCAGTTCCTGATCCAGTCCGGAGGAGGTAAGAAGAAGTGACGATGGCCGCCAGACTGAAGGCGCCCGGCTGGTACCGGGCCGCCCTCGGGCTGATCATCGGATTCGGCGTCGGCATGGGCATCGACGTCGGGCTCCGGGCCCTCTACGGCTGGCACCCGCTCGTCGACTGGACCGCGATCGTCACGGTGGGCCTGATCTCCTCGCCGTTTGGGTTCCTGATCGGGATCGGCTGCTTCGACTACTGGTTCCGCTGGGCCTCCGGGGCGCCCACCGTGCCCGAGGACCACTCCGGGCATGGCGCCCGAAGCTGGCGCGACTACTTCCGCGTGAACACCGACCACAAGGTCATCGGGCTCCAGTACATCTGCACGACGTTCTTCTTCTTCGTCGTGGGCGGCGTGATGGCGATGGTCATGCGCGCCGAGCTTGCGGCGCCGGGCACGCAGTTCATCTCACCGAACACGTTCAACGGGCTCTTCTCCGTGCACGCCTCGCTGATGATCTTCCTGTTCATCATCCCGGTGTTCGCCGGGATCGCGAACTACGTGATCCCGCTGATGATCGGGGCGCCGGACATGGCGTTCCCGCGCCTGAACGCGCTGTCCTACTGGCTGCTTCCGATCGGCGGGATCATCATGCTCCTCAGCTTCCTGGCGCCGGGGGGCTCCTTCTCCACGGGCTGGACGGCGTACGCGCCGCTCTCCACCCACATGCCGCTGGGCCAGACCTTCTTCAACATCGCGATCCAGTTCGCGGGCGCGTCCTCGATCGCCACGGCGCTGAACTTCCTGGTCACGATCATCACCATGCGCGCGCCGGGCATGACCTTCTGGCGCATGCCGCTGCTCGTGTGGGCGAACTTCACCACCTCGCTCCTGGTGGTCATCGCCACGCCGTTCATCGCCGGCTCCCAGTTCTTCGTGCTCTTCGACCGCACCCTGGGGACCCACTTCTTCGACCCGAGCCGGAGCGGTGACGTGCTGATGTACCAGCACGTCTTCTGGTTCTACTCGCACCCGGCGGTCTACATCATGATGCTGCCCGGGTTCGGGATAGTCAGCGAGGTCATCTCGACCCACGCCCGCAAGCCGATCTTCGGCTACCGGATGATGGCCTTCTCGCTGATGGCGATCGTGGTGCTCGGGTTCACCGTCTGGGCGCACCACATGTTCGTGTCGGGGATGTTCCCCTGGCTCCGGGTGCCGATGATGTTGACCACGATGCTGATCGCGGTGCCGACCGGCATCAAGATCTTCTCCTGGTTGGCCACGCTGTGGAGGGGCGTGATCCACCTGCGAACGCCGTTGCTGTTCGCGCTCGGGTTCATCACGATGTTCACCCTCGGCGGGATCAGCGGGATCATGCTCGCGGTCATCCCGTTCGACATCCACGTGTCGGACACGTACTTCGTGGTGGCGCACATCCACTACGTGCTGTTCGGCGGCAGCGTGTTCACCATCTTCGCGGGCATCTACCACTGGTTCCCGAAGATGACCGGGCGGATGTACGACGAGACGCTCGGGAGGATTCACTTCTGGCTCTCGTTCGTCTTCTTCAACCTCACCTTCGGCCCGATGCACCTGGTGGGGATCGACGGCATGCCCCGCCGGGTGGCCGACTACGCCCACCAGTACGCCACGCTGAACGCGATCATCTCGATCTCGGCCTTCATCTTCGGGCTGTCGTTCCTGGTCTTCGTCTACAACATCGTCGCCAGCTGGCGGCACGGGCCGCTCGCGGAGGGCAACCCCTGGCGGGCGCACACACTCGAGTGGCAGGTGTCCTCGCCGCCGCCGATCTTCAACTTCGACGACGTGCCTACCGTGGTCGGCGGCCCCTACGAGTACGGGGTGCCGGGAGCGGTGCACGGGGTGTTCAAGGAGAAGGAACCGGTGGCCGCCGGGACCGCAGCCACGGCCGGCACGGCCGAATGAGCGCGCAGCCGCACCGCATCCTCGTCGTCGCCAACGAGACGGTTGGGGGGCGTGCCCTGATCGAGACGGTCAAGCGCCGGGCTGAGGAGGCGCACGAGCGCGGAGAGCCGTTCGAGGTCACCGTGATCTGCCCGCAGAACGAGCCGCGCAGCGGCTACGTGATCTACGAGGACTCCGTGCGCAAGGCCGCCGAGAACCGGTTGGCCACCACGCTCGGGCAGCTGCGCGAGGTGGGCATCGAGGCGGACGGGGAGGTCATGGACCCCGACCCCTACTCGGCGACCATGGACGCGATCGCGACCTACGGGGCCGACGAGATCATCATCTCCACCCACCCGGGGACCCGCTCGGGCTGGCTGCGGCGGGACCTGATCGACCGGGTGCGGGAGGACTCCGGCCTTCCCGTCGAGCACTTGGTGGTGGACCTGGACGCCGACCGCGCGCACATGACCCGCACGCTCGTCGTCGCCAACCAGACGGTCGGCGGCGGCCCGCTCATCGAGCTCCTCAAGCGGAAGGGCACCGAGGGGCCGCACAACTTCGTGGTGATCCTCCCCCAGGGCGAGGGCGGCGAGCACGGCGACGCCGAGGCCCGTCTGGCGCACACCCTCGACCTGCTCCACGGCGCCGGGCTCGAGGCGGTCGGCCAGGTGATGGACCCGGACCCCTTCACGGCCGTGCAGAACGCGCTGCAGTTCTACCCGGCCGACGAGATCGTGGTCTCGACCTTCCCCGACGAGCGCTCGGGCTGGCTCCGGAGCCACCTGATCGAGCGGATCAAGGCGTCCACGTCAAAGCCGGTCGAGCACGTGGTGGTCACCGCGGAGCAGGCGCGCGAGGGGGCGACCGCCTGATGGAGTCCGCCTCGGTCGCCGTCGAGCACGCCGCCGAGCACGAGCACCACGGCCCGCCCCCCGCCAACCGCTCCTCGCGGGTCGAGGCCCAGTTCCTCGGGATGCTGCTTTTCATCATCTCGGAGGTGATGCTGTTCGGGTCGTTCTTCACCGCCTACTTCTTCATCCGGGTGGTGGGGCACGCCCACTGGCCCGCGACCGGCACCAAGCTCCCCGTCGCGGTCGCCGGCGTGAACACCGCGATCCTCGTGTCGTCGAGCCTCACCATGCACTGGGCGCTGCTCTCGGCCAAGAACGAGAACCGCTTCGGCATGCGCGCCGGGCTCGCCAGCACGTTCCTGCTGGGGGTCACCTTCCTGACCGTGCAGATCAACGAGTACGTCCATGTCGGCTTCGCGCCACACGACCACGCGCAGGGCACGATCTTCTACGGGCTCACGGGGCTCCACGGCGCCCACGTGTTCGTGGGCCTCAACCTGCTGCTGTTCGCCACGATCAGGGCCTTCCGGGGCCACTTCAACGCCAAGGAGCACCGCGGTGTGGAGGTGCCCGGGATCTACTGGCACTTCGTCGACGTGATGTGGATCGTCGTGTACACGACGATCTACGTCATCTAGGTGCTCAACCCGCTCCGATCGGAGGCGGAGGCGTTCCGCTTTCTCGTCTGGGTCGTCGTGGTCGCGGGCGTCGTGATCGCGACCGTCCTGATCGTCCGATCGGTCAGCTGACCGATCTCGAGCTGGCGGTTCGCGCCGCCCGAGCCGCGGGGGCGCTGCTCGTGGAGCGCTTCGGCGGGCCCGCGGTCGGCGTGGGCCGCAAGTCCTCGGCCACCGACATGGTCTCGGACGCGGACCGGCAGGCCGAGGCGGCGATCGTGGAGCTGATCCAGCGCGAGCGTCCCGAGGACGGGATCGTCGGCGAGGAGGGCGCCGCCGCGTCATCTTCGAGCGGAAGGCGCTGGGTGATCGACCCGCTCGACGGGACCACCAACTACCTGTACGGCTTCCCGATGTGGGCCGTGAGCGTGGCGGTCGAGGACGAGGCGGGCTCAGTGGCCGGCGTGGTGCTCGACCCGGTGCGCCACGAGCTCTTCGGCGCGGAGCGCGGCTCCGGCGCGACGCTCAACGGGGTGGCGATGGGGGTCCGGGAGGGCACTCCGCTCGAGCGGTCGCTGGTGGCCACCGGCTTCTCGTACGACGCGCGCCGGCGCACTGAGCAGGCGCGCGTGCTCGAGCGGGTCATCCCGCACGTCCGCGACGTGCGCCGCGGCGGCGCGGCCGCGCTGGACCTGGCGTGGGTGGCCTCCGGGCGACTCGACGGCTACTACGAGCGCGGCCTGCAGCCATGGGACTGGGCGGCGGGACGGCTGCTGGTCACCGAGGCCGGCGGCGCCGTGGCCGAGCTCACGGGCGAGCCACCCGGCCTCGTGGCGGGCGCACCGGAGCTCGCCGCCGGATTGCTGGGGCTGCTCGGCGAGGATCCGCACGGGGTGTAGCCTCGGGCGGTGGCCCTCGCCGTCACCGCGCCCCTGAGAAGCGAGCTCCGGCGAGCGCTGCCCGAGCGGCCCTTCGAGCTTCGCTTCTGGGACGGGACGTCCGTGCCGGCCACCACCGACTCGGGCCCCACGTTCTCGTTCCGCTCGCCTCGAGCGATTGCCCACGTGCTGCGATCGCCGGGCGAGCTCGGCTTCGGTCGCGCCTACGTCTCCGGCCTCCTCGAGGTGGACGACCTCGACGCCGCCGTCCAGCTCGTGGATGGCTGGCGCCCCCCGCCGCTGGGGATGCGCGAGCGCGCCCGCCTGGGGCTCGCCCTCGTCCGCGCCTGCGGCATCGTGCGCCCGCCTCGCGTGCCGGCTGCGGAGCTGCGGCTGCGCGGCGCCCGGCACACGCTCCGACGCGACGCCCGCGCCGTCCGCCATCACTACGACGTCCCGACCGAGCTGTTCGAGCTGTTCCTGGACCGCTCGATGACCTACAGCTGCGCCATCTTCTCGCGCGGGGCGACGACGCTCGAGGAGGCGCAGGAGACCAAGCTCGACCTGGTGTGCACGAAGCTGGGGCTGCAGGCCGGCGAGCGGGTGGTGGACATCGGCTGCGGCTGGGGCAGCTTCGCCATGCACGCGGCGTCCCGGTACGGCGCCCGCGTGCTCGGCATAACGCTCTCCGCGGCGCAGGTGGAGTACGCGCGGCGCCGCGCCGCCGAGGCGGGCCTGTCCGAGCTGGTCGAGTTCCGGGTGCTCGACTACCGCGAGCTCGGTGGAGAGCCGTTCGACGCTGTCGCCAGCATCGGCATGGTCGAGCATGTGGGCGAGGAGCGCATCGATCTCTACGCCCAGCGGCTGGCCGCGATGCTCCGGCCCGGCGGCCGCCTACTCAATCACGGCATCGGCCAGCTGAAGTACGGCGACGACGAGGAGGCCGGCCCCTTCTCGGAGCGCTACGTGTTCCCCGACGGTGAGCCGCTCCACCTGTCGCGGGTGCTGCTCGCGCTCGAGCGCGCGGGCTTCGTGACCGAGCACGTGGAGGGGTTCGCCGCCGACTACGCGGAGACGACGCGCCACTGGGCCGAGCGCTTCGACGCGCGCTTCGACGACGCGGCGCGGATCGCCGGGCCGGAGCGCGCCCGCGTGTGGCGCCTTTACCTGCACGCCGCGCGGCAGGGCTTCCTCACCGGCTTCGAGTCCGTCTACCAGGTGCGCTGCCGGCGCCCGTAGCGCCTGCTACACGCCCGCTGCGAGCTCGCACACCGAGCGAGCGCGCGTGAGGACCACCGAACCCGCGAGGACGAGCGCCAGGCCGGTCGCAAGCGGCACGCCGACCAGCGCGGCGGTCCCCCAGTCCTCGCGCAGGTAGAGCGGCTCGATCAGGATCGGCAGGAACGTCTGGAGCCCGAACGAGATCGGAATCACCGTTGTGGCCCGGCGGCGCTGCAGCGCCGTCATCTCGGTCACGGTCGCGGCGACGCCGACCGCCGCCGCGACCGCGCCCCATGCCGCGGCCAGGATCCAGTGCGAGGCGGCGACGTCGTCGCTGAGGAGCTTGGTGGCGATGTTCGTTGCCCCAAAGCCGAGCGCGGACGCCACGATCACCAGCATGGCCGAGTCCAGACGGCCACCGCGGAGCGCGAACGGCGCCACGGCGAGGACTCCGAGCACCGCCATGATCGAGATCGCGCTGGCCCCGCTGCGGAGCGCCTCGTTGTGCGCCGGCGCGCCCCATCCCAGGAGCGCGATCCCCACGCAGATCGTGGCGACCCCCGCCAGCTCACCACGGGTCACGCGCTCACCGAGAACTCGCCAGCCGATCGCCACGAGCACCACGAGGCCGGCAGCCAGGGCAGGCTGCACGACCACGAACGGCGCGCCCGCGAACGCCAGCACCTGGAGCCCGAAACCGAGTCCCCCGAGCACTAGGCCGGCGATCCAGCGACGCCTGCGCGCGAGCCGGGCGAGGAGCTTCAGGCGCAGGCCCTCATCGGCCGGCGCCTCGCGCGCGTCGAGCGCCTGAAGGGCGCTGCCGACGTTGAACAGGACCCCGGCCGCAAGCGCGGCCAGTAGGCCGGCCCAGGGCACCGCGCCGCCTACCCCGCCGCGGCGGCTGCGAGCTTACGCTCGCGGCGCTCCGGATCGATCCGTACGACGTCCCACACGAGGCCGAGGCGCTCGAGTGCCCCGATGACCACCGCCGAGAAGTCCACCTGCCGCCGGCCGAAGCCGTGCCGCGCGGAGGTTGGGAAGGCGTGGTGGTTGTTGTGCCAGGCCTCCCCGAACGTGAAGGGGGAGAGCCACGCGAGGTTGCGCGACTCGTCGTTCGTCGCATACGGGCTCCGCCCGAAGAAGTGGCAGAGGGAGTTGATGCAGAACGTGAACTGGTGACACAGGAAGATCCGCACGGCGCCGCCCCAGAGCATCGCGGTCAGCCCACCGAGCACCGACCCGGTGAGGGCCACGCCGAGCCCGAACGGCAGCGCGAGGCCCGCCAGGGCCCAGAGCAGGAAGGTCCTGTCCACGGCTCGCACGACGGGATCGCGCAGCAGGTCCTTCGCGTAGCGCCCCTCCTCGGCCGTGTCGTCGTTGAACCAGACCCAGCCGACGTGGGCGTGGAACAGCCCGCGGATGGCGCCCCGCAACCCGTGGCCGTGACCGACGTGGGGACTGTGCGGATCGCCTTCCTGGTCGGAGAACGCATGGTGCTTGCGGTGGTAGGCCACCCACTCGATCACCGGCCCCTCGACCGCTGCGGACCCGAGAATCGCGAACAGCGCGCGAAGGGGGGCCGAAGTCTTGAAGCTCCGGTGCGTGAACAGGCGGTGGTAGCCCACGGTCACCCCGAAGCCGATCGGGACGTACATGATCGCGAACACGAGCAGGTCCTGCCAGTGGAGCGCCCCGCCCCACGCCTCGTAGATGGCGTATCCGAGCGCCAGCAGCGGTACCACGGTCACGCCGATGTTCGCGATCCTGTCCCCCAGGCTCCCGATCTCGGGGAGCGCCCGTCCTCCGGGGGCAGCCGGATGGCGGTCAGCGATCTCCGCTGTCGAGGGGGACGAAAGTGGGGACAATTGTCTGCGGCGGGCCCGACATCCGCGGTTGGTCGCGGACGGTTCCCAACCGCCACCGGAGGCGCGACGTGGCCGTGTGGCCCCTGCCGCCACCCCTATCAGGTGCACGAAGCATAGCCGCGCTGCTACTCTCGCGGCCGCAAGTGCCGGCAGACGCCGGTGAAAGTCAGTGCAAGCGCTCGTAGGTCGTTGCTCTTCAGCTGTCCTCGTCGCGGCACACGACTAAGGAGAACGCAATGGCCACAGGTACCGTGAAGTGGTTCAGCGACGAGAAGGGGTTCGGGTTCATCACCCCGGACGAGGGCGGCAAGGACCTGTTCGTCCATCACACGGGCATCGCCGGCAACGGCTTCCGCTCGCTCGCCGAGGGCGCCAAGGTGTCGTTCGACGCCGAGGCGGGCGACAAGGGCCCCAAGGCCGTCAACGTCCAGCCGCTGTAACCGCCAGGCGGCGGACCCCCGTCGCCTACTTGACCGTCAACGTCCCCTTCATCCCCGCCGCCTCGTGCCCGGGGACCTGGCAGTAGAACTCGTAGGTCCCCGGCTTGAGGCTGGCGGTGAAGGTGGAGGTCCCGCCGCTGCCGACGATCGGGCCGGCGCCGGTGACCGGTCCCTTGAGGGCGATGTTGTGCTGGATCGGCGACTTGTTCGGCATCACGAACTTGGCCGTTCCCGCCTTCGCCGAGGCCTTGTCGGTGACGTAGGCGAGGGCGCCGGTCGGGTCCGCCGCGATCGTCAGGGTGCCCGCCTTCTCGGCCACGGGCGGCCCCTTCGCGGGCTGCGCGGCCGTGGCGAGCGCGCCCGTGTCCTGGCCCGCCCTCGCGGCCGCGTAGGCCACGTAGGCCGCCACGTCGCGCGCGTTCTGGCCCTTCACCAGGCCGGCCGGCATCGTGCCGCCCCTGCGCGGGTAGGCGATCTGGTCGATGACCAGCCCCTCGATGCTGCTCTGCCCGAGGCCGTCGCGCTTGTCGGTGGCGAAGGCGTCATCCAGGTTCGGGCCCACCGTGCCCTTGGTGTTGGCTCGCGCGAGCGTGTGGCAGCTCCCGCAGGTGCCCTTCCCGGCGAAGAGCCGCTTCCCGTTCACCAGATCGGGCGCTTCCTGACGTCCGCAGCCGGCCACGGTGACCAGCGCGGCGAGCGCCAGAGGGGCGATCAGGCCTGCGCGCGTGTCCTTCCCCGGGAGCAAGGCGCGCGAAGGTTATCCGCTCGCGGGGAGCGCACGGCCGCTCAGCCGGGCGGCTCCGGGAGCTCCGAGAGCCGGCCCTGGGCAGCCGCGATCACGCCCTCCGCGACGGTCCGCCAGCCGTAGCGCTCGCGCGCGAGCTCTGACAGCGCCGCCCGTGCCCGCGTCCTTCGATCGGGCGGGAGCTCGAGCCAGCCGAGCAACCTGTCCGCGATCTCCTGCACCGCGCGGGGGCCCGGATCGAAGGAGAGCAGCCGCGCCACGCCGGGGTCGACGGCCGGCTCGAAGGTGCGGCTCACCTCCCGCAGCCCCGAGTGCGCGGCGGAGATCGGAAGCACCCCGCACGCGGCCGCCTCCACCGCGACCATGCCGAACGACTCCGGGAACGTGCTCGGCACCACCTGGGCCTCGCAGGCGGGCAGCAGATCCGGCAGGTCCGAGTACTCGAGGCGGCCGGTGAAGCTCACGCGCTCCATCGCGCCGGCGGCGGCTCGGGCGTACCGCTCCCTCGCCTCGCCTGTCAGGCCGTCCAGGAACGACGCGAGGTAGGCGAGCTCGCCCGGGGGACCCCCTTCGAGCTCACGCCCGCGCGCCGCGATCTCGCGCGCCGCGTCGAGGTCGCCCCGCCCGAGCGCCGCGGCGAGGGTGTGGAGCCCGTCGCGGTAGGTGCCGAAGCCCACCACGCAGAGGCGCGACTCCGGCACCCGCTCGGCCACCAGCGGCCACGCCGCCAGCAGGAGGTCCACACCCTTCGACACGATCAGCTTGCCCACGTAGGCCACGATCCGGTCGCGCCTCGGATCGAGCGCCTGGAGGGCATCCGCGGCGCCCTCCTCCCCACCCCAGCCAGCCGCTCCGCCGCCCCGGAGGCGCTCGGCGAGCGCGCTGAGCCGCGCGGCCGCCTCGTCCGGCCGCCGGGGCAGGAAGGCGTTCACGTCGACGCCGGGGGGCCCGAGGCGAGTCCGGGACGGCAGCTCGGGGTCGCCCATCGTGGCCCAGAGGCTCTCCGCGGTGTGGCGGGAGCCCACGAGCACGCCGCCCGCCACGGCGAGGCCCTCGCGGGCCAACGGGAGGAAGCGCTCCGGGTGCGGGCGGACCAGGTACTCCAGGGCGCTGCCGTGGATCTTCACCGCGTACGGGACGCGCGCCCCGATGGCCCGCGCCAGGATCACCGGACCGGCGACCAGGTGGTTGGCCAGAGCGACATCCGGCCGCGCGCGGTCCGCGACCTCCCGGACGGCAGCCACGTTGGCGTCGAGGTAGTGGCTCAGCTGCTCGTCCGTGAGCTCGTGGAAGAGGGTCGCGTCGAAGTGGTCGTAGGGGTCGGCCACGTAGACCGGCAGCACCCGGCCGATGTCCGGCAGGTAGGCGGTGCACCGGACCGGCTCGCGGTGCGCCTCGACCTCCAGGCGGCCGTGCTCGAAGCGCCCCACCGCGTCGACGAAGGGAAGCGCCGCCGCGTCGTGGTCCTGGCACAGGAGGTGCACCTCGTGGCCCATTCCGGTAAGGGTCTGGACCAGGGACGCGTTGTAGATGTTGCTGCCCGTCCCGCGCAGCAGGTAGCCGTGGAAGATCAGGATCCGCACGGGCGCAGATGGTCGCCGGGCGGCCGGACACCCGATATGTTTCCGCGCCTGTGAGCCAGCGTCAGATGTACCGGCTGCGAGCCCGCTCGGACCGCGAGCTGATCCGGGAGGTCGAGCCCGGGACGGTGTACGTGGACCGCGAGAGCGGCGAGGAGTTCGACGTCGTGGGCAAGGTGCTCCCGCTCGCGCCGTCGCCCAGCAGCCTGCCGTGGGCGGTCGAGAACCTCCGGCTCTGCGGGTGCTCGCTCGAGCAGCTGGCCCCCAAGGACGTGAACGACTGCCCGCACTGCGGGCGCCGGCTTCCCGCCATCGAAGCGGGCTGAGCCGAGCCGGCCGCTAGCGACGGTGCGCCGGCTCAGGCGTGCGCGGCTGGCGCACGCGCGCCGGCACGGTGCGCGGCAGCGGCTCGGCGCCGCGGCGCCGCGGCACGTGCCCGGGCCGCGCGTGGTCACGGATCCGGCGCGCGCCCTGCCGGGCCGGCCCCAGGGGGAGCCTCAGACCGCCGCCACCGGGCCCATCCGAGGGCGACGGCTCGGGACCGCCGCCGCCGGGACCCTCGTCCTCCGACGAGTCGTCATCGTCGCGGAGGCGGAAAAACCACACGAGCCAGACGATCAGGAGGCCGACATCGAAGACCCGAAAGCCGACCATGAAGATCCATCCCTCGGTGGACACGTGGCGATGGTACCTCCGATCGGGAGCGCGTGAAA
>Ga0209577_10005939_pt1 | contig 11325 bp, 11 predicted proteins | sample GraSoiAngelo_109_FD_185874 | JGI IMG/M metagenome (GOLD analysis project Ga0209577, IMG submission 185874) | Grasslands soil microbial communities from the Angelo Coastal Reserve, California, USA - 14_0903_12_20cm (SPAdes) (version 2) | ecosystem: Environmental > Terrestrial > Soil > Grasslands... | reverse complement strand
CCGAAACCACCCGCGTTTCCAACCGCGCAACTTCGAGCGCAATCTCGACCTCGTCGGGCGCGTTCAAGAACTCGCGGAGGAGAAGCAGGTCACTCCGAGCCAGATCGCGCTCGCGTGGGTCCATTCCCGCGGCGAGGACGTCGTGCCGATCCCGGGAACGAAACGACGCAGCTATCTCGAGCAGAACGCGGCGGCGGCCGACCTCGAGCTGAGCGTCGACGAGCTCCAGCGGCTCGAAGACGTCTTCCCGACGGCGGGCGACCGCTACGCCGACATGTCGCACGTCAACCTCTGACGCGTAACGTTTTCGGCTCCTGCGAGACTGAATGGCATGACGAAGATCCAGAAGACCGAGACGGAGTGGCGCACCGAGCTCACCCCCGAGCAGTACCGCGTGCTCCGGGAAAAGGGCACCGAGGCGCCGTTCTCCGGCGAGTACGACCACACGTTCGAGCCGGGCACCTACCGCTGTGCGGGGTGCGGGGCCGAGCTCTTCAGCTCCGAGGCGAAATATGACTCCGGCTGTGGCTGGCCGGCGTTCTACGCGCCTGCCGGCGAGGACGCGATCGACGAAGAGACCGACGCGACGCACGGCATGATCCGCACGGAGGTGCTGTGCGCGAGTTGCGGCGGTCACCTCGGGCACATTTTTCCGGACGGCCCCCGGCCGACGGGCGTGCGCTACTGCATCAACTCCGCGGCACTGAATCTCGAGGAGGAATAACTTGGAGAAGAAAGCAACGTTCGGCGCCGGCTGCTTCTGGGGCGTCGAGGCGGCGTTTCGACAGATCGAAGGTGTGAAGGCGACACGCGTCGGTTACTCGGGCGGAACGCTCGAGAATCCGACGTACGAAGATGTCTGCTCGCACACGACCGGGCACGCAGAGGTCGTCGAGGTCGCGTATGACCCGGAGCAGGTGTCATACGACGAATTGCTCCACGTCTTCTGGCGGAAGCACGATCCGACGCAGCTGAACCGCCAGGGTTGGGACATCGGCGACAACTACCGCTCGGTGATCTTCTTCCACGACGACGAGCAACACGAGGCTGCGCTGAAGGCGAAGGCCGCGGAGCAGGCGAGCTGGCCCGCGCCGATCGTCACGCAGATCGAGCCGGCGCAGACGTTCTACGAGGCCGAGGACTACCACCAGCAGTACCTCGAGAAGCGTGGCCGGTCGAGCTGCACGGCGACGCTTGCGCGCGTGAGCTAGTCAGACTTCGATCTCGTCGTACAGATTCTCGCCGCGATGAAGGCGGCGCGCGATCTCGAACGTTTGCCGTTGCGACCGCGACGTCGCGGCGTGTGCGGCGAGATAGCGCGCCGCGGCGATCAGCGGCAGACCGGCCTCGTCTGAGCCGGCGAGCAGCCGGTGCTGGCGCGTTGCGGCCTCGACGCACTGGATCGTGTGGAAGTTGCGATCCTCGTGTGTGAGCGCTGCACCGAGAGCTGCGACGAGCGCTTGCGTTTTCGCGCCGCTCGCGAGGTACGAGGCTGAAAGACGGGCCGCCTCGTCCACCTGTTGCTGCCGGTCGAACACGGTGAGCAGTTGCCGCAATAGCTCAGCCGGATCGCCGTCGCTGTCGGCCCGCGGGAGTCGCGTCGCCGGCACGTTGAGGAAACGGTCGAGGTGGACGCTCATCGCGGCGTCGAAGATGCCGCGAACGAGCGCGCGGGAAGCCGACCGCCGCAACCCTTGCTCCACGGCGTTTGTGAACGTGAACGTGTGCAGTGCCGTATCCCAGTCGCCGAACTCGTTCGTCGTCGGGAAACGCGCGATGCGCGTCGCGGCCGCGAACGAAACCGCCGCTGCGAGCTCGACGGCCCTGACGCCGTTCGTGAGCGCTGCGAGCAACGCTTCGACGATCGCGACCGGATCATCGCCGAGGACGGTTTCCACCAGCTCCGTCCTGCCGGTCCAATTCGTCTGCCGTGGCGCGACGTCGTCGGGAAGTCGGACGAATGCTTCTTCGAGCAGCGCGACGAGGTCGACTGGATTCCGCCAGTTGTTCGCCTCCTCCATCCGCTCGGCGCCGGCGAGCTGGGCCGGCAGCGACGCGAGCACGGACTCCGCGCGTCGCCAACCGGCGACGTCGAGCGCCTCGAGCGCCTTGTTCACGAAGTCGAGCGTGTGACCGCCGTCGAGATAGCGGTGATCGGTTGCAGCCGCGAACAGCATGTCTGCAAGCTGCGTCTGCGACGCGTTTGCGCGCACTGCCGAAACGAGCGCGCGTTCCGCGCCTTCGGCGTCGCGAACGTCGACGAAGCGGCGAAACCATCGTGCGAGCCGCTCCGGCTCCGTCGGCGAGCCCGGAAGCGGCTCGAGCGGAAAGCGGGGAACATCGCCCGCCGAGTCGGAGGCGACGTCGGCGACGCCGTGAAACAGCGCGCCCGCCCGGTCCGCCGGGTCGAGCGAAGGCAGAAGGTTCATGAAGCACGTCAGCGTCGTCAGGCCGCGGAACCATCCGCCGCCACGTCGTTCGACCCCGAAGTCCAGCGCGGCGCTGAAGACGTCGACGCCGTCCGGATCCGTCTCGAAGAGCGCGATCGTCGCCTTCGCCAGGACGAGCGGGATGTCTCGTTCGAGTCCGTCGCGAAGTCGTTTCCGGTGATGAGCGTCCGGATCGTCGCGCGGCGTCAGATCGACGAGCACGTCATCGCCATGTATCTCGACCGGGAACCGGCGCAGGTCGTCTGCCCATTGGTCGAACGTCCCGCCCGTGCAGAGGTCGAAGCGCGCGTGATGCCAGTGGCACGTGAGGATCCCGTCGGCGATCGAGCCGCGGTGGAGCGGGAACCCCATGTGTGGGCAGCGGTTGTCAACCGCGTACACGTCTTCGCCTTCGGCGAGAAGACAGAGCGTGTGACGGTCGACGTGGACGACGAGCCGGCCGTGCGCGCGAAGCTCAGCGAGCGAGGCCGCGCGGACGAGCCGTTCTTCGGCAATTGCGGTCATGCGCGGAGCCTAGAACTTCAAGTAATGTTTAAGTCAAGTGTCGGCGGCTGAGCTCGCAATCGGTGACGTGGCGGCGCGAAGCGGAGTCGCCGCGTCGGCGATCCGCTTCTACGAGTCGCGGGGCCTCATCTCGGCGCAGCGGACCGAGGGGAACCAGCGCCGCTACGAGCGTGCCGTCCTGCGCCGCATCGCGCTGATCCAGGCCGGGCGAGCCGCGGGGATCCCCCTCGAGCAGATTGGCGCTGCGCTCGACACGCTTCCCGCGCGGCGCACGCCCACTCGCCGCGACTGGGAACGGTTCTCACGCCGCTGGCGGGAGGATCTCGATCGCCGGATCGCGACCCTGCAGGCGATTCGGGACCGAATGACGACGTGCATCGGCTGCGGATGCCTCTCGATCGACCGTTGCGAGCTGCTCAATCCCGAGGACGAGGCGGCCGGTGAGGGCGCCGGCGCGCACTATCTCCAGAGGGACAGCCGACGGGCCTCCAAAGCTCAGTCTGCGGGCCGCGGCCGTGTGCTGAAGGCGACGCGCCAGTCGGGCTCGGTGCGCTCGTCGATCGAGAGCCGCCACTCGTAACGACCGCCGGCTTCGAGCGGCAGCGGTGGAACCGTGACTGCGAGTGGAAGATCGAGCGGCGTGCCGGGCTTCAACCCTGCCGGGCGACCGATCTCGAAACCGGCTTCGAAGAAGATCGGCTGCTCGCCTTCGGGCGTATCCGTCATTACGGCCTGGCCGTCGCTGTCGATCAGCTCGAGGCGGCATTGATGGTGCTGGTTCGTTTGGTCCCACGGAACTTCGATCTTGATCGCGAGCGCCATCGGCGCGGGATCGGGTCCGGTCAGCGACCAGCCGCCGCCGAGCACGTAGAGCTTTCCGTTTACGGCTTCGGCGGCATCCGCGAGCAGGAGCGTCACTTTCATCGCAGCGCAGGGTAGCTTTGCGCATGGCTTCGCCCTGGTGGCAGCGTGCCGTCGTCTACCAGCTTTATCCCCGGTCTTTTTCGGACTCGAACGGGGACGGAGTGGGCGATCTCCGCGGTGTCGTCGACCGGCTCGACTACCTGGAGTGGCTCGGCGTCGGCGGCCTCTGGTTGAACCCGATTCACCCCTCACCGAACGCAGACTGGGGCTACGACGTGGCCGACTATTGCGACGTCCATCCCGAGCTCGGCGCGCTGGCCGACGCCGATCGACTCATCGCAGCCGCGAACCGGCGCGGAATCGAGATCGTCCTCGACCTCGTCCCGGGACACACGAGCGACGAGCATCCGTGGTTTTCCGACGCCTCGAAACGCGGTTGGTACATCTGGTCCGACGAAGCGCGCGAGGGAACGAGCGTCTTCGGCGGGCCGTCGTGGACCGAGCGTGACGGAGCCTGGTATTTCCACGCGTTCCATGCGAAGCAGCCGAACGTGAACTGGCTCAACGACGAGGTGCGTGATGCGTTCGACCGCATCCTGCGCTTCTGGTTCGACCGCGGGGTCGCCGGCTTCCGCATCGACGTCAGCCACGACTTCGTCCGTGACGGGGAGGGACACGTCCGCCGCGAGCTCACGCACGACGTCCTGCGTCGCTGGAGGCGAATCGCCGACGAGTACGACCCGCCACGTGTCCTGATCGGCGAGACGTGGGTTCACGATCTCGCGGAGCTCATGACGTTCTACGGCCAGGGCGACGAGCTCCACATGGCGTTCAACTTCCCGTTCCTCTTCGCCTCGCTCGAGGAACTGGAGGACGTCGCCGCACGCACCGAAGCGCTCTTGCCCGAGGGCGCGTGGCCGATCTGGGCGCTGTCGAATCACGATGTCGTGCGCTTTCCGACGCGGATGTGCGACGGCGACGAAGCGAAGGTGCGTCGCGCTCTTCGCATACTCCTGTCGCTTCGGGGGACGCCTGTGCTCTACCAGGGCGACGAGCTCGGCCTCGAGCAGGTCGCCGTTCCGCCCGACCGCATCCGCGACGTCGCCGAACGCGACGGCTGCCGGACGCCGATCCCGTGGACGCGCAGCGGAGGCTGGCGGGAGCCATGGCTTCCGCTCGGAGACACCTCGCGCAACGTCGAGGACGAACGCAGCGATCCCGCCTCCGTCCTGAACCTCGTTCGTGAGCTCATTGCGGCCCGCAGCACCCACGTTTGAGCGCACGCGCATCCGCGGTAGAGAAAGAGAAAAAGACCGAGGGGGGAAGATGCCTGTCTTCGCGATTGGAACGGCGCTCGGAGCGCTCCTGGCGTATTTCTTCGATCCGCAGAACGGCAATCGCAGACGCAAGCTCGCCGTCGATCGCACCGCAGGGTTCCTCCGTAGCCGAGGCCGTGAGACGGCCCGCACCGGACGAGCGGTGGCAGCCGAGGCCTACGGCGTCTCGCAGAAGGTGGAGCACCGCAAGGAGGAGCCGAAGTCATTCGACGACGCGACGCTTGCGAACAAGGTTCGGAGCGAGGCGCTGCGCGGTGACGAAGTTCCCGCCGAAGCGGTGAACGTGGACGTGCAGAACGGAATCGTGCAGCTCCGCGGCGAGGTCCAGCAGCCAGAGCTGATCGATGAGCTCGACCGGCGCGTACGCGCGGTGCAGGGCGTCCGCGAGGTGGAGAACCTGCTCCACCTTCCGGGAACCGAAGCCCGCATGCACGAGAGCTAGCGGTTCGCCGTTAGTGCTGCAGTTTGCGCCAGGCGGTCTGGATCGCCGAGCGCTCGGCGATGACGAGCTCGACACGCTGCCGAAGGACGCCTTCGAGGAGCGCGGCGTCGACGTCGGTCGGATCGGCGATCGCGACCTGGATCCCGTCCTCGCCGACGAAGCGGACGGGAACCGCGAATAGCCGCCGCGCAACCTCGAGCGGCAGCAGACCGGCGACGGTTGGATCGACGGACTTCGCCGCGAGATCGATGTAGGGCAGGTCGAACTGCTCCGCGAGAGCGTGCGCGAGCTCCGATTCGAAGATCCAGCCGCGCGACAGAAGGACCTCGCCGAGCCGCATTCCCGACGTCGTTCGCTCCGCGAGTGCCGCGTCGAGACGCTCGGGCGTGATCCACCTCTTCTTCAGCAGGATCGACCCGAGCATCGGCCGCACCTCTTTCTCGAAGTACTCGTGATCGAGCCGCGCCGAGCGAGCGGAGGACGCGAGCCGAAGCCCGGCGCCGAGAGGGGGATTGTTCGGAGCGGTCGCCATACGCCGATCCCGCGGGAGAGCGGGGATACCACAACTGTTTTCGGCGCCAGCGGCCTCGCATCGCATCACCCGTCGAGGGGAGACCGCGTGGTTCAATGCGCGCCGTGATCGATCTGCGCTCCGACACGCTCACGAACCCGACGCGCGGGATGCGCGAGGCGATGGCGAACGCCGAGGTGGGGGACGAGCAGAAGCGCGAGGACCCGACCGTGAACGAGCTCGAGCGTCGCGGGGCCGAGTTCCTCGGGCAGGAGGAGTCCGTCTTCGTGCCCACGGCGACGATGGCGAACCAGATCGCTCTCAACATCCTCGGTAGGCCGGGAGACGCTCTGCTCGTCGAACGACACGCCCACATCATGCTGTCCGAGCTCGGAGGGCCCGCGGTCCATTCGGGCCTGCTGACGATCGCTCTCCACGGGAGGAACGGGCGCTTCTCGCCGGAGCAGGTCGTCTCCGAGATCCGCGACCGGACGAGCGTGCACGTTCCGCCGACCCGGATCGTCACCGTCGAGAACACGCACAACAGCTCGGGAGGGCGCGTGTGGCCGCTCGCAGAGATCAAGGCGCTGGCTGCGACGTGTCGCGAGCACGAGCTCGCGTACCACCTCGACGGTGCTCGTCTCGTCAACGCTGCGGTTGCGTCGCGCCTCGAGCCGCGCGAGATCGGGCGTGAGTTCGACACCGTCACGCTCTGCTTCTCGAAAGGCCTCGGGTGTCCGCTCGGCGCGCTGATCGCTGGTCCCGCAGGATTGATGCAGCACGCGCGGCGTGCGAAGCATCTGTTCGGGGGCGCGATGAGGCAGGCCGGGATCGTCGCCGCCGCGGGCCTCTACGCGCTCGATCATCACGTCGCTCGGATTGCCGACGACCACGCACGCGCGCGGCGCCTCGCCGAAGGTCTCGCCGAGGCCGGTGTCGCCGTCGACCCCGACCAGGTCGAGACGAACTTCGTCCAGATCGACGTCGGCCCCGACCGGGCGGACGCAATCGAGCGGATCAAGGCACATGGCGTCCTCGTGTCGACGACCGTTCATCGAAGCGTCGTTCGGGCGGTGACGCACCTCGACGTCTCCGACGACGACGTCGCGGAGGCAATCGCGGCGATCCCGCGTGCGCTGACTACTCGTACTGCAGCGCTTCGAGCACGTTGAGCCCGGCGGCGCGGCGCGCGGGCCAGATCGCGGCGACGATCCCGATGACGATCGCAGCCAGTACGAAGTAGACGAGCGAGAGCCACGGCACCGCGAAGACGATGCCGTTGCTCGAAAGGGCGTGCGTGACCAGCAGCGCGAGGAACACGCCGACCATCATCCCCAGCGCAGCGCCGATCAGCGACGTGACGATGCTCTCGTGTCGGATCATCGACCGTGTTTGGCTGCGCGTCATGCCGACGGCGCGCAGCATGCCGAGCTCGCGCGTTCGTTCGTACACCGTGAGGACGAGCGTGTTGACGATGCCGAAGAGGCTGACGACGACCGAGAGCGCCAGCAGCACGTACAACAGATAGAGGATCTTGTTGATCGGCTTCTCGAAGTTCTTCTTGAACTGCGACGCCGTCTGGATCTTCGCATCCGCAAAGTCCTTCAACGGCTGTTCGAGGGCTTTCGTGTTCTCGTCGGTGACTCCACCGCGGACGTTCAGGAAGACCATCTCGTTTTCCGGATTGATGTAGTTCGCGTCGAAGAGCGAGTTCGAGATGCTGACGGGTGCGAAGGGCGAGCCGCCTTTCGGAAGCCTGAAGATGCCTTTGACTCTCAGATGCAGGAGGTGGCCGGTCGGAGTCTCGATCGTCAGCCGAGAGCCGAGGTGCAGATGGTGCTTCTTCGCGAACTTGTCGTCGACGAACGTCCCGTTTCGGCCCAGGTGGGCCGGCACGGCAGCCGACCCCTCCTTCCAGTCGAGCTGCACGACCTTCGCCAGCTGTGAATCGACCCCGGTGAGATTCTCCGTCGAGTCGAAGTAGCGAGCCGACCCGGCGCGAATCCCCGAGACGACGGTCACGTTTCGAGCGTGCCGGACGGCCTGCTCGGCCGAGATCGTCAGCGGCGCAAACGTGCTCTGCGACGTGAGCGCGTAGTCGCCCTTGAACAGCCCGTTGACCGCGCTTTCGAACGACGAGCGCAAACCTTGGCCGAGGATCGCGACGAACGTGACGAGTGCGAGGCCGATCATCAGAGCGGATGCTGTCGACGCCGTGCGTTTTGGGTTGCGCATCGTGTTTTCGCGCGCCAATGCACCGGCCGCTCCGCCGATGCGCGTTGCAGGCCACGCCAAGACGGAGGCGAGCGGTCGGACGAGCCGCGACGCGTTCGCCGAGACGCCGAAGAAGAGCAGCAGGACTCCGACGCCGAGGGCGGATAGCCGGTTCACGGTGGTGAGGCCGTGCGCGAGCACGCCGTACCCGAGCAGGAGCACGCCGAGGGCGAGCGTCGCCGCCGAAAGGATGGGGGCGAAGCGCGCGAAGCGGCCGGGCGGAAGCTCGGCACCTTCGCGGACCGCGGCGATCGGCGGCACTCGCGTTGCGCGGAAAGCGGGACGCAAGCTGGCGAACAGCGTGATGAGCGTCCCGACCAGGAGGCACACGACGATCGTCCGGGCCTGGAAGACCGTCGCCGCGCTCGGCAGGTCGAATCCGGTCGCGGCGAAGACCGCCTTGAGTCCCTTCGCGAGCAGGAGTCCGAGGAAGAGGCCCGCCAGCGAGCCGAGGATTCCGATCACGAGCGCCTCGACGACGACTGATCGGAGGATCTGGCGGCGCGTCGCGCCGATCGTCCGCAGCGTTGCGAACTCACGCACACGTTGCGCCACCGTGATCGACAGCGTATTGGCGATCACGAAGCTGCCGACGAACAGCGAGATTCCCGCGAACGCGAGGAGGAACCCCTGAATGAAACTCGTGAAGCTGCTCACACCCTTCTTGTCCTCCTTGACCTGCGCCGACGTGTCGCGCACCTGCGCGCTTGGCGGGAGGACTCGCTTCAGCTCGCGGATCAGCTTCGGCGTCGAGACGCCGTGCCTGGCCTGGACGCGGATCAGATCGACCTTGCCAACGCGGTTCAGCAGCCCTTGCGCGGTCGCGGTGTCAAAAACGGCCATCGTGGCGCCGCCGATCGAGACGCCGGGGAGCTTGACAATCCCGGCAATCCGGAAGTGCCGCACCGGACCGCGGCTCTCCACGCCGATCGTGTCGCCGACCTTGTAGTGCTTGCTGCTCGCCACGTGCGAATCGATCGCGACCTCGTGCGGTCCGCTCGGCCACGATCCGGCCGTCAGCACGAGCGGATTGAAGCGCTGGTCCGCGGTCGGATCGACGCTGAAGGCGAGCTGTGGTGCACCGCCTGACGTGATGACCTTTCCGTCGCGCCCAACGAGCTTCGTGCGGTCGTCGCTGACCGACCCCGCGGCCGCCTGCACGTCCGGCATCGCCTTGACTTTCGCCACGAGGGACTGCGGGAGGCTCGGAGCCTGCACGTTGTTCCCGTTGTGGTTCGTGAACGCCGTCTTGCCGCTGATCACCGCGTCTGCGTTCTTGTAGGACTCGGTGAAGATCGACGTGAAGGCCCCGTTGATCGTGTCCGTCAGGACAAACGTCCCGCTCATCATCGCGACCCCGAGGACGATTGCGAGAGCCGTCAGTAACGCGCGGAGCCGGCGCCCGGCCAGGCCCTTGAGCGTGACGCGGATCACCGAGCCGCGAGATCCTCCATGACCGCGATCACGTCGTGCTGCTCCGAGCGTCCGTGCAACTCCTTGACGATGAGGCCGTCGTCGAGGAAGAGGATCCGGTCCGCGATTGCGGCGGCGCGCGGATCGTGCGTCACCATCACCGTCGTCTGCCGATAGGCGTCCACGGATTCGCGCATCAGGCCGAGAATCTCGCCGCTCGTTGACGAGTCGAGATTGCCGGTCGGCTCGTCGGCGAAGACGATCGCCGGTCGCGACGCGAGTGCGCGGCCGATCGCGACCCGCTGCTGTTGTCCGCCGGAGAGCTCTGCGGGCCGGTGTGTGCGCCTGTCGTCGAGGCCGATGCGATCTAGGAGCTCCTTCGTCCACTTGCGATCAGGCTTCTCGCCGGCGATCGTCAGCGGCAAGAGGACGTTCTCCTCGGCGGTGAGCATCGGCAGGAGGTTGAAGAACTGGAACACGAAGCCGATGTACTTGCGGCGGAGCTTCGTCAATTCGTTGTCACCGAGCTTCGAGATCTCGGTGCCTTCGATCGTGATCTTGCCGCTCGTCGGGCGATCGAGTCCGGCGAGCAGGTGCATCAACGTCGACTTGCCGGAGCCGGACGGGCCCATGACGGCGGTGAGCTGGCCGCGCTGGACGTCCAGAGAGACTCCGCGCAGCGCCTCCACGGCGGTTGGGCCTTCGCCGTAGCGACGGGTGACGTTCGTTGCGACGACGACGGGGCCGCGGTACGGCTCATCCACCGCAGCCGCGGCGGGTACTGCGATCGTGTTGCTCACAGGGTCCTCCTGTCAGGCACGGTCCGGAGTCAGACCGAATGCAACCACCATGACACCGTAGAGGACGACAAGCAAGACCCCTTCCCGCCGGCGCGCGCAACCATCTCGTACGACGGCGGCGGCGGTAAACGCGGCGATGCCCATCGTAATGAGCTCGATCGGCCGAAACGACAACGTGAGCGGGTGTGAGAAGGCGAGCGACATCAGCATCACGAGCGGGACGACGAAGAGTCCGACCTGAGCGCTCGAAGAGACAGCGATATCCGTCGCGAGCCGCATCTTCCCGCGTCGCGCAATCAAGATCGCACCACCATGTTCCGCTGCGTTGCCGACGATCGCGACGATGACGATCGAGATGAAGAACTGCGTGAGTCCAGCCGTCCGCGCGAACTGCTTCAGCGAGTGGACGAGGATCTCGCTCACGAACGCTGTCCCGACGGTGGCACCGCCGAGCGCCGCGAGAGCAACCGGAAGTGACCAGCTGCCTGCACGCGGCTCCGCATCCGGACGAGCACGCGTTCTCACGCCCACCGTCGTCGTCACGACGTAGACGACGAGCAACAGCGCGGCCGGCCCGATGCTGACGAGTGCGAGCGAGTGGCGATCCGGATTCCCGTGCCACCCTGGGACCGACGGAATCAGCAGCAGCACGACCGCGAAGAAGACGAGGCCCAGCTGCACGAGCAGTGCGCGTCGGTCGACGCGCGACTCCTCGCCGGCGATGAGCGCA
>Ga0209577_10005937_pt1 | contig 11327 bp, 9 predicted proteins | sample GraSoiAngelo_109_FD_185874 | JGI IMG/M metagenome (GOLD analysis project Ga0209577, IMG submission 185874) | Grasslands soil microbial communities from the Angelo Coastal Reserve, California, USA - 14_0903_12_20cm (SPAdes) (version 2) | ecosystem: Environmental > Terrestrial > Soil > Grasslands ... | reverse complement strand
CCTTCAGAGTTCCGATATGACCGAAATTTCTTCCTTCCACTGGTTTGTCTGACCTGTGCGCGGGTACGGGATTATTTGCCGCATTTGGAAAGAACAGGGGGGTGATTAGATATGCGGAAGAAGATCGTGATCCTCGCGCTTGCCATCGCCGCAGCAATCCCGGGAGCCTCGTTCGCAGGAGGCAACTTCCAGTGTCCGGGCGGTCCACCGGGCCACTGTAAGGGCAGCAGCAGTAACAACAAGCAGCAGCAGCAACAACAACAGCAGCAGCAGCAGAAGCAGTGCCTTCTCGTCCTGGCAGTTCTGCAGCCGGCGAACTGCTGATAGGGGATCACACGCAGGGTTCGGTTCCGCCTCCGGGGGTTTGCTGGGATCCCCCGGAGGAGGGGGACCGATAGCGTGGCGGTTCGGGCGGCCGGAGGAGCCCCCTCGAAGATCAGGCTTCGGAAAGCCGTTCTGATCTCGCCTCGATAGGTGGCGACGGATCTCGCAGATCAGCGCCTCGATCTCCGGCTCGATCTGGTGAGGACAAGACTCGGGTCGTCGAGAGTGATCCGCCAGCGCCGCCAACCCGCCTTGCTCGTAGCGGCTGATCCAGTTGTTGAGGCTCTGGCGAGCGCCCCCTGTGTCTCGCGACCTCGACGATCTTCCAGCCTTCTTGCACCACAGCCAGCACAGCCTGGTAACGCTGCTCCATGACGCTGAGCTCCACGAGCACCGGCCCCGCCCCCCTTTGGAGTGGGAGAGGAACGGAGCCGGGCAGCGAGTGTCAAGCATCACCCGAACATGTCGCGCATCAGCCGAAGCTGTGTCGCACATCAACCGAAGCTGGTGTCGCAGATCAGCTGGACATCTGTCGCACATAAGGTGACGCTGTTCTGACAAGCATCACCCGGAACAGGACAATGATCAGTGGGCCGCCCAGGACTCGAACCCGGTCCGCCGGATTAAAAGTCCGGTGCTCTACCCGTTGAGCTAGCGGCCCTCTCGCGGCCGTTGAATCTAGCAGGCCGCGCGCGGACTGCTGAAACTTAACGTCGCTGCTCAGACACCCTTTCCCAGGTCTTGACTCCGATTTTTCCTTAAGGCGCGCGCGCGAAGGGTCGAGTCCATCCCTCGGGAGAGATATGCGCCGATTCATCGTAATTTCGTCGCTCGCCGTCGCGATCATCGTGGCGGCGCAGCTTCCCGCTCCCGCATCAGCTGGTGCGTCACGCGTCTTCATCGTCCAAGGGCACGGTTGGGGGCATGGGCGCGGGATGGGTCAGTACGGCGCGCGCGCACTGGCGGCAGCGGGAACACCCTGGTACCGGATCCTTCCGAAGTACTACACGGGGATCCAATTCTCCAAGGCTGCGCGCGGTCAGCGCATCCGCGTCTTGCTGCGACACGCGAAGAGCGTCGTCGTGAAGGGCGACTCTCGCGCGGTCATCGTCACCGGCGGCAAGACCGTCGCGTGGACGAAACGCGGCGGCGTCTACTTCTTGATTGGACGGGCCGGTTCCGCGACCGTGATCATGGTCGCGTCGTCGCCTACGGGACCATGGCACACGGTGCGGGCCGCCGCGCCGCGTACGGTTCGTCTTTCGGGAGCGCACATGGCCGGCGTCGTCGGATCGACGACGATCCGTTGGTACAAGGGGGCGATCGATCTCGTCCCGTCCGGACGGGGAGTCGATGTGATCGATACCGTCGATCTCGAGCGCTACGTCGCCGAGGTCGTCCCGCGAGAGATGCCCGCCTGGTGGCCGATGAACGCGCTCAAGTCGCAAGCGGTCGCTGCGCGCACCTACGCGCTACGCGTCGCCGCCGTTGCGCGCGCGAACCATCGGAACCACGACATCTGCGCGAGCACCGCGTGTCAGGTCTTCGGTGGGTATGCCTGGACGAAGGACGGGACGTTCCAAGTCCTCGAGAGCCACTCTTCTAACGTCGCGGCGTGGTCGACCGCCGGCTACATCATGACCTACAGAGACAAACCGATCTTGGCCGAGTATTCGTCCTCGACCGGTGGGTATACGACGTCGGGCGGCGTGCCGTACCTCGCGCCGCGGCCGGATCCCTGGGACGCAGGAGCTCCACTGCACTCGTGGAGCCAAGCGATCTCGGGGTCTCAGATCCAGGCGCGGTGGCCGTCGGTCGGATCGTTTGTTGGCGTCGGTTCGGTAAAGCGGGACGGCCGAGGCGACTTCGGCGGCCGCGCGCTCTCGTTGGTGATCTACGGGACTCGCGGCGCGCTCCGCGTTTCTGCGACCTCGTTCCAGTACGCATTTGGCCTGCCGAGCGATTGGTTCCGATTGCTGGCGACCGGCGGGCGCTTCCTGTTCACGTTCGACATGGGCCCCGGCACGACCAACGCGGCCGTTCACTTCTTGCAGGAGCGTCTGCGGGCGGCCGGCTTTTTCCCGAAGACGGCTGCGATGTCGAACTACTTCGGCCCCATCACGCGAGACTCGCTGGAGCGCTACCAGCGCGCGCACCACATCTCGGCCACCGGCTTCCTCGGTCCGGTGACGCGCGCGCGCCTGAACGCGACGTCGTAGCGATTGGCGCGGGCCGCCCGGCCGGCGTTTGAATGGAGCCTCCAGCCCCAGCGAGGAGGACTCCCATGCCCGACGCAGTCATCGTCTCGGCGGTACGCACACCGATCGGTCGCGCAACGAAGGGCTCGTTCATCGATGTGCGCCCGGACGATCTCGGTGCATTCGCCATCCAGAAGGCGCTCGAAAAGGTCCCCGAGCTGAGCGGCGCAGAGATCGAAGACGTATACATCGGATGCGGATTCCCCGAGGAGGAGCAGGGGATGAACGTGGGGCGCCGCGTTGCGCTGCTCGCCGGGCTGCCGGAGACCGTTCCCGGCGCGACCGTCAATCGCTTCTGCGCCAGCAGTCTTCAAACCCAGCGCATGGCTTTCCACGCCATCAAGGCCGGCGAAGGTGACGCGTTCATCGCGGGCGGCTTGGAGTCCATCACGCGCGTGCCGCAGCTCCCGCGCGACATGGCCGCCTTTCACCCCGGGCAAGGCGGCACGACGTTCACCCAGGTCTACATGCCGATGGGCATGACGGCCGAGAACGTGGCCGAGCGGTTCAACGTGTCCCGCGAGGAGATGGACAAGTTCGCCAAGCGCTCGCAGGACCGCGCCGTCGCTGCCCAGGAGCGCGGTTTCTTCGACAACGAGATCTCGCCCTACACGAAGGCCGACGGAACGGTCGTTTCCAAAGACGACGGGCCGCGCGCGGGAACGACGCTGGAGAAGCTGGCCGAGCTCAAGCCCGCGTTCAAGCCCGACGGCAAGGTCACAGCAGGCAACGCGTGCCCGTTGAACGACGGCGCGGCGGCCGTCGTGATCATGAGCGACGAGCGCGCGCGCCAGTTGGGGATCTCGCCGATCGCACGCATCATCGCAACGGCGGTTTCCGGCATCGACCCCGAGATCATGGGCGTCGGGCCGATCGAGGCCGTGAAGACGGTCCTGAAACGCGCAGGGATGTCGATCGGCGACATCGAGCAGTTCGAGCTCAACGAGGCGTTCGCCGCCCAGGTCATCCCCGTCTGCCGCGAGGTCGGTATCGATCCGTTCGATGAGCGGGTCAACCCGAACGGCGGAGCGATCGCCCTCGGTCACCCGTACGGCATGACCGGCGCGCGCATCATGTGCACCCTCCTGAACGGCCTCCGCGAGAACAACAAAACCGTCGGTCTCGAGACGATGTGCGTCGGCGGCGGCCAGGGCATGGCGATGATCATCGAGCGGCTTTCCTGAGAACGATCTGAACCGTCCGAACGGCCGTGGCGGACGCTCGGTCGCCGGGGTACCCTGACTGAACCCGGCGGGAGAGCACGATCGTGGCCCAGCGTAAGACAGGTTCGAACGGCGATTTCCCCGCGGTCTTCAACCGGATCGCCGAGAACATCGAGCGCGTCATCCAGGGGAAAGGCCCGCAGATCCGCTTGGCACTGACGTGCTTGCTCGCCGAAGGGCACCTCCTGATCGAAGACGTTCCGGGCGTCGGGAAGACGCTGCTCGCCAAAACCATCGCGCGCTCGATCGGGAGCGACTGGCGCCGCATCCAGTTCACGCCGGACCTCTTGCCGACCGACGTGACCGGCGCGACGATCTTCAACCAGGAGACGCGCGAGTTCGAGTTCCGTCCCGGCGCCGTCTTCGCGAATATCGTGCTCGGGGACGAGATCAACCGCGCTTCGCCGAAGACGCAGTCGGCGCTGCTGGAGGCCATGGAAGAGCGCCAGGTCACGGCCGAAGGTGTCGCCTACGAGCTGCCTGACCCGTTCATGGTCATCGCCACGCAGAACCCGATCGAGCACGAGGGCACGTACCCGCTTCCGTTCGCGCAACTCGACCGATTCCTGATGCGGATCGGGATCGGCTACCCGTCTTCGCTTGCGGAGATCGAGGTTCTGCACAAGCACGGCGACCACTCCGCTTTGGACGACGTCGAAGCGGTGTGCGACGCGAAGACGGTGCGCGCGCTGATCAATTCCGCACGCGGCGTCCACGTCGAGGAGTCGCTCAACCAGTACATCGTCGCGCTCGTCGCGTCGACGCGAGACGTGCCGGAGCTGTCGCTCGGCGCCAGCCCGCGCGCCGCATTGGGGCTGTTGCGCGCGTCGCGCGTGGCGGCCGCAGCGACAGGCCGCTCGTACGTATCGCCCGACGACATCAAGGCACTGGCCCCGTCGGTGATTTCGCATCGTTTGATGGCGGCTCCTGAAGCAGAGATGAGCGGCCGCGACGCGGTCGACGTCCTGCACGACTTGCTCGACCGGGTGCCGCTCCCGATCGGGCGATAGGCCGATGCCGACGCGTCGCGGACGCGTTCTCCTCTTCGCGGCGCCCGTCCTCTACTTGTTGGGTCGTCTCACGACGGTCGGCGAGCTGTACGCGCTCGCGCTCGCCGCGCTCGTTTTCCCTTTGCTGTCGATGGCGTTCGTCCGTTGGAGCAGGCATCGCATCGGCTTCACGCGCACCTTCGGTCCCAAGAGGATCTTCGCCGGCAACACGGTGCGCATCGAGATCGCCGCGTGCAACCTGGGCCGGCTCCCGGCACCGCCGCTGATCCTCGAAGACGCTGCGTCGCACGCCATCGGCGGACCGATCCGCTTCTCGATGCCGTCGCTCGGGCCCGAAGGCAGGGACGCGATCGCCGTCGAGCGGCGCATCGCGCAACGCGGGCGCCACCGGCTGGGCCCGTTGCGCGCGCATCTCGTCGACCCGTTCGGTCTCGCGCAAGTTGGAAGCGTCGTCGCTCCCGAGGCCGCGTTCGTCGTCTATCCGAAGATCGAACCGCTTGGTGAGATCGCCCCGCCGGAGGAACGAGGCGGCGGCGGTCGTTCGCTCGTCCAGCATCTGTCCGTGGCCGGCGACGACTTCTACGCGGTGCGCGGCTGGCAAGAAGGCGACGACCTTCGGAAGATCCATTGGCGCTCTTCGGCGCGCCGCGGTGAGCTGATGATCCGTCAAGAGGAGATCAGGCCATTCCCGCGTGCGACGCTGCTCATCGACAACCGCGGGAGCGTGCACCGTGACTCGGGTCCGACGTCCAGCCTCGAGTGGTCGATCGGAGGTGCCGCTTCGATCGTGTGGGAGCTCGCCAAGCAAGGCTACGCGCTCCGGCTCGCGACGGCCGACGGAGGACCGGGTACCGCGCGCTGGGGCCGTGAAGCCACCGATCCGTTGCTGACGACGCTCGCCGTCGCCTCGCGCTCTCACCAAACGAGCTTGTTGGGCGTGGTGCGAAGGACCGCCGCCCGGCCCGGTGCCGGCGGCGCGCTCGTCGCGATCATGCCCCCTCCGTCGCCCGACCTCGTTGCCCGCTTCGCGCGGCTTGCGCGCGTGTACTCGTGGGCGGGCCTGGTCTTGCTCGACGTCGCCTCGTTCGCATCGTCATCGGGCCGCGAACGAGCAGCCTTCGATCAACGCCTCGCCGAGGTTGAACGCACGCTCTCACGTGCCGGGTGGCACATCGCCATCGCCGGCGCGTCCGACAGTTTCCGAACGATATGGCAAGGTTTACTCGACGCTTCAGCGTCCCGCGCGAGCTCTCGGTCGCTGCACTCGTAGTGGCCGCGGCGCTGCCGCTCTCCCGGCTCTTCCGGCCGGGAGGGTTCAGCGGCGTCGTGCTGGCCGCGGCGCTGCTCAGCATCGGTATCTCGTGGCTGGCGCGCAGGTTCCGTATCCCTGCGGTAGTTGGGCTGCTCCTCTCCGTCCTCGGGCTGTTCTGGTTCCTGACCGGTCGCTTCCACGCTCACACGCTGTGGGGGATCTTCCCCACGCCGGCATCGGCCACCGTGCTCGTGCACTCCGTGCGCGAGGGCGTCAGCCAAACGATCAACTATGCGGTTCCGGTGCCGACGACTCCTGCGCTCCTCACGTTCGTCGCCGCCGGTGTGTGGATGAGCGCGTGGCTGGCCGATGCGGCTGCGCTGTGGGTGGGGAACCCGCTCCTCGCGATCGCTGCAACGGTTCCGCTCTTCGCGACGCCGAGCACGCTCCTCCCGAGCCAGCGGCGCTGGCTCGACACCAGCCTCTACATCGCGGCCGCGGCCTGGGTTCTGTTCGGCGAGGAGCGCGCGCGCGCGAAACGCTGGCGAACGAGCGAAGCGCGCCTCGGGTGGCGCGCCGGTCCTGCGGTGCGCGTCGCATTGATCGGCGTGCTCATCATCGTCGTCATGGCCCCGTTCCTCCCGGGATACGGGGCGCCGCCGCTGCTCCGATCGAAAGGTCCCGGCGATCGCGTCCAGTTCAATCCGTTCGTGGCCATACAGGTGACGCTGAGGAAGCAACCAGAGGCCACGCTGCTCACGGAGACGACGAACCAACCAACATATCTCCGGCTGACAACGCTGGAGCACTACGACGGCCAGGTTTTTCAACAGGGCAATGCGCGTCAGGCCGTTCCCATCGGCGCAGAGCCCATCCCGCCGTATGAGCCGGGTTTGACGTTCGACGTCGTGAGGCAGAACTTTCAGATCCAAGCGCTCGCCGGCCCCTGGCTGCCGGCCGCGTACGATCCGGTGAAAGTGACCGACGTCGCCGACGTGAAGATCGAGAGGGAGACGCGCTCTCTCATCCTTCCCTCCGCGGGCGGCTTGCCGACCGGCGTCCGGTACCAGGTGACGTCCGACGTGCCCAGGCTCACGGTTGCCGATCTGGACCAGCCGTTCAGCTACGACAAGCAAGCATTGGCCGACTATCTGCAACTGCCCCGCGTTCCGAGCGTGATCCGTCAGCTCGCTCAGCGGATCGCCGGCGATCGGCCCACCCCGTACCAGAAAGCGCTCGCGTTGCAGGAATATCTCCGCACGTTCACTTACAACGAGAACGTCGCCGCAGATTTCCATCACAGCTTCAAGAACCTCGTCGAGTTCCTCACGAAATCGAAGCAGGGATATTGCGAACAGTTCGCCGCGGCGATGGCCGTGATGGCACGAACACTGGGGATCCCGTCTCGCGTGGCGATCGGCTTCGGCTTCGGTCAGCGGATCGGCAAGCAGTACGTGATCACGACGCGCGAAGCGCACGCATGGGTCGAGATCTTTTTCCCCGGGGCGGGGTGGGTCGCGTTCGAGCCGACGCCACGTGCCGGCGTTACGGCAGTGCCGCCCTACGCCGCGCCGGGCGCAGCAGAGGCGTCGCCGACGCCCTCCGATCAGCCCACTGCGACGCCAACGCCCAGCGCGCAGCCGTCGACGGGGAGCCGCAACCTCGAGCGCGGCCAGGCCGGCGGCCAGACTGCACAGCAAGGACGGCCGGCGTGGGTGTTCGCCGCGTTCATCGCGGCCGGCGCCTTCGGACTCATCGCGCTTCTGATCGTGCTCGCGGTCATCATCCCGCGGATCCTTCGGCGGCGTGCGCGCGGCCCCCGAGGCGCGGCGGCGGTTCGCTACTTGGAGTTCCTGGCGTGGTGCGAAGGCGCAGGGCTCGGTCGCAGGCCCGGGGAGACGCCCACCGAGCACGCAGCTCGGCTGGCGACGGGGACGACGGAGGCGGTCGAGCCGCTCGAGCAACTCGCGGTGCTCGTCGACGGCGCGCTGTGGGCGCCCGAAGAGGATGTGGATCCGGACGCCGTCGAGAGCGCTGCGAGCGATGCGCGTGCAGCGCTACGCACGACGTTATCCCGACGGAACAGGTTGCTGGCGGCGGCCGGCTGGGGGCGGTGGAAGTCCGCCGCGTAAGGCTTCACAAGATCGGAAGCGAGCGTTCGATCTCCCACGGGCTGACGTACGCCTTGTACGCCTCCCACTCCGCGCGCTTGTTGCGGATGAAGTACTCGAACACGTGGTCGCCGAGACTCTGTCGAAGGAGCTCGGACCGCTCCATCTCGGCGACTGCCTCGTAGAGGTTCTCGGGCAGCGAGTCGATCCCTTCGGCCCGTCGTTCGGCTTCGGTCATCGAGTAGATGTCTTCAGTGGCTTCGGGCGCCAGCTCTTCGTTGTCTGCGATCCCCGATAGTCCGGCGCCCAGGAGCACGGAGAACGCGAGGTATGGGTTGCACGCCGGATCGGGCGAACGCACCTCCACGCGAACGTCGGTCCCCTTCCCTGCTCCGGGAACGCGCAGGAGCGCCGACCGGTTGCGCCGCGCCCAGCAGATGTAGACCGGCGCTTCGTACCCGGGCACCAGACGTTTGTACGAGTTCACCCACTGGTTCAAGATCGGCGTCATCGGGCGCGCGTGCTTGAGCAGGCCTGCGATGAATGCGCGCCCGATCTTGCTGAGCCCTGCGGGGTCCTCGGTGTCGGCGAACGTGTTCCGCTCGCCTTCGTACAGCGCCATGTGGGTATGCATGCCCGAGCCCCACGCGCCCTGGATCGGCTTCGGCATGAACGTCGCGTAGACGCCGGCTTCCTGCGCGACCTCCTTCACCGCCAAGCGAGCAGTCATGACGTTGTCTGCCATCGTCAGCGCGTCGGTGTCGCGGAGCACGATCTCGTGCTGAGACGGCGCCACTTCGTGGTGGACGCTCTCGACGCTGATGCCCATCGATTCGAGGTAGAGCACCGTGCGCTTTCGCAGATCGGATGCGACGTCGAGCGGCGTGAGGTCGAAGTAGCCGCCTTGGTCGAGGCCTTCGGTCCCTTCGCTGTCCCTGAAGTAGAAGTACTCGAGCTCGGGGCCGAGGTAGAACGTGAACCCCATGTCTTGTGCGCGCGCGATCTGTCGGCGCAGCACCGCGCGTGGGTCGCCTGCGAACGCCTCTCCTTCCGGGGTCAGGATGTCGCAGAACATGCGCGCGACGCCTTGCTGATCGGGGCGCCACGGCAAGATCTGAAACGTGGACGGGTCGGGACGGGCGAGCATGTCCGACTCCTGCACGCGCGCGAACCCCTCGATCGCGCTGCCGTCGAAGCCCATCCCTTCGTCGAACGCCGCCTCGAGCTCGGCCGGCGTGATCGCGAACGACTTCAGGAAACCGAGCACGTCGGTGAACCACAGCCGGATGAAGCGGATGTCGCGCTCCTCGACGGTGCGCAAAACGTAGTCGATGTCGTGGTTCATCTCATCTGGCCCTGTGGGACTCGAGCTTGTATCCGACGTTGCGGATCGTCGCGATCATGTTCTCGTGCTCCGCGCCAAGTTTCGCGCGCAGCCGCCGTACGTGCACGTCGACGGTGCGGGTTCCTCCGAAGAAGTCGTACCCCCACACCTCTTGAAGCAACTGTTGTCGCGAGTACACGCGGCCGGGACGCTGCGCCAAGAAGAACAAGAGTTGAAATTCTTTGTAGGTCAGGTCGAGCGGGCGACCGCGGAGCCGGACCTGATACGTCGTCGGATCGACCGCAAGGTCTCCGACGCGGACGGTGCCGGCGGACTCCATCACCTGGGAGCCCAAGGCGATGCGGATGCGCGCGAGCGCTTCGGGGATCGCCACCGGATCGAGCAGGAAGGAGTCGATCTCCCAATCGGGGCCCACGGCGTCCAAGGTCTCGGCCGCGACGAGTGCCAGCAGTGGTGCGCGTGGTGAGGCTGCTCGAACGGAACGGCAGTTGTCGCGTCCGCGGGTGAGGTCCTTGACCGCGTCGACGATCACGACGCCGGGGTCCGCATCGGATGGGCCGGGCCCTGTGGTTGTGAGCACGACGCGATGCCCGCCGGTCTCGAGGCCGTTCTTCAGGCCCCAGAGATCTTCCGGGCGGTCGGTCACGATCACGATGTCTGCCATCGATCATCGACTCCAGAAACGCGAAACCCCAGGCAGCCGGTGCCCCGTTGGGAGCCCCAATCGGCGTCCCAATTCGGCGCCATTGCCTGGGGTGCGCCGGTTGCGAGAACCTGCGCTACCAGCGCAAAGTAGCAGAGGGCTTTCGCTCGGACAAGGAGGATTCCGTTGCCGCACCGTCACCGAGCTCACCGCCGCTGGCGCGGCCGGAACCCGGCGTTGCGCTGGGACCTGCAGAAGCTGGCCCTGCGCGCGCGCGGCGAGCGCGACGCGTACGACGTGGCGCACTCCCAGTTCTGGTGCGACGCGGAGGACGGTGTCCGGCTCGCCGGCACCCGTCTGGGCGCGGACCGGGATACGGCGATCGTGATCGCGCACGGCTTCATGGCCTACCGGACCAAACCCCGCTGGCGGGTGTTGGCAGAAGGCCTCGCGGAACGCTTCACCGTCTACATCTTCGACATGCGAGGGCACGGCCAGTCGGGCGGCGCGTGCACGGGCGGCGAGAAGGAGCTCGAAGATGTCCACGCCGTCGTGGCCTACGCGCGCTCCCGCGGACACGATCGCGTGGTAACGGTCGGCGGCTCGCTCGGCGGGATCGCGGTGATCGGGGAAGCGGCCGCGTATCACGACGTCGACGCGATGATCGCGATCTCGTCCCCCGCGGAGTGGGCAACCTCCGACAGCAAGATGGTCCGGCGGATGACGTGGCTGTTCACCAGCTCGCTGGGGCGCGTGGTTGCGCGACGCGTGATGGGAACGACGATCGATCTGGCGTGGGGGAATCCGCTGCCCCCGGCCGATCTCATCGGCCGCATCTCCCCGATCCCCGTCCTCATCGTTCACGGCGCCGACGACCACTTCTTCCCCACGACCGACGCGGAGCTCTTACACACACGCGCCGGCGAGCCGAAGCGCTTGCTCATCATCCCCGGCTTCGGTCACGCGGAAGACGGGTTCACGCCGGAGTTTGTCGAGCAGCTTGCCGGTGAGGTCGAAGCGCTCGTCGCGGCTGCTCCGTCGCGCTGAATGGTGAAGCGAACAGGCCTCGCCCTGCTAGTCCTCGGGCTGTCGGTGCTCGCGGTGTTCGGGGGCCGGCTCGGGCTGTTATTCGTGACGATGATCGTGGCCGCCGTTGCAGCC
>Ga0209577_10005936_pt1 | contig 11328 bp, 11 predicted proteins | sample GraSoiAngelo_109_FD_185874 | JGI IMG/M metagenome (GOLD analysis project Ga0209577, IMG submission 185874) | Grasslands soil microbial communities from the Angelo Coastal Reserve, California, USA - 14_0903_12_20cm (SPAdes) (version 2) | ecosystem: Environmental > Terrestrial > Soil > Grasslands... | reverse complement strand
TGCGCGACGGCATGCGCGTCGAATGGGACGTGCCGATCGTCATGGACGACGGCCTCGTGCTGCGCGCGGACGTATTCCGCCCGCCGGAGGATGGCCGCTATCCGGTGATCCTGAGCTACGGCCCGTATGCCAAGGGCCTCGCGTTCCAGGATGGCTATCCCTCCGCGTGGCAGCGCATGGTCGCCGAGCATCCCGACGTGCCGCACGGCTCGACGAACAAGTACCAGGCGTGGGAGGTCGTCGATCCGGAGAAGTGGGTGCCCGAGGGTTATGCCTGCGTGCGCGTCGACTCGCGCGGCGCGGGGCGCTCGCCGGGCCACATCGATCACTTCTCGCCGCGCGAGACGCAGGACTTCTACCAGTGCATCGAGTGGGCGGGGAAGCAGCGCTGGTCGAGCGGCAAGGTGGGCCTGAACGGCATCTCGTACTACGGCATCAACCAGTGGCACGTGGCGTCGCTGCAGCCGCCGCACCTCGCGGCGATGTGCATTTGGGAAGGCGCTGCCGACTGGTATCGCGACATGACGCACCATGGCGGGATCCTGTGCAGCTTCTGGGCGAACTGGTACGACCTGCAGGTGAAGACGGTGCAATACGGCCTCGGCGAGCGCGGGCCGCGCAGCCGCGTGAGCGGCGCTCTGGTCTGCGGCGACGAGACGCTCAGCGACAAGCAGCTTGCCGCCAATCGCTGCGACTTCGGCGACGACATCCTCGCGCACCCCCTGGATGACGACTACCACAAGGCGCGCTCGCCGCAGTGGGAAAGCGTGACCGTGCCTTTCCTTTCCGCCGCCAACTGGGGCGGGCAGGGCTTGCACCCGCGCGGCAACTTCGAGGGCTTCGTGCGCGCCGCATCCCGGGAAAAGTGGCTCGAGGTGCATGGCATCGAGCACTGGACGCATTTCTATACCGACTATGGGCGCAAGCTCCAGCTGCGCTTCTTCGATCACTTCCTGAAAGGCAAGGGCGACTGGGCGGCGCAGCCGCCGGTGCAGCTCCAGGTGCGTCACCTCGACAGGTTCGTCGAGCGGCACGAGAACGAATGGCCGCTCGCGCGGACCAAGTGGGTGAAGATGTACCTGCATCCGGATGGTCAGCTCAAAGGGGCTGCCGCGGCGGAATCCCGCAACGTCGCGTTCGAGGCGCTGGGCGACGGGCTCACCTTCATCTCCGAGCCGGTGGTTAAGGAGGCAGAGATCACCGGCCCGCTCGCCGCGCACCTGACGGTCTCCTCGACCACCACGGACGCGGATCTCTTCGTCGTATTCCGCGTCTTCACGCCCGACCTGCGCGAAGTGACCTTCATGGGCGCGATCGACCCGCACACGCCGATCGCGCAAGGCTGGCTGCGCGCCTCCCATCGCAAGCTCGACCAGCAACTCACTGAGCCCTGGCGCCCGTACCACACGCACGACGAGAGCCAGCCCCTTGAGCCGGGGAAGCCGGTGACGCTCGACATCGAAATCTGGCCGACCAGTATCGTCGTGCCGCCGGGCTATCGCCTGGCGCTCAGCGTGCGGGGGCGCGACTACGAATGGCAGAAAAGCACGGGCGCACGGCTGTCTAACTTCAAGAACGAGCTGCGCGGCTGCGGTCCGTTCCTGCACGACGATCCGCGCGACCGCCCGGCCGCCATCTACGGCGGCCGCACCACGCTGCATCTTGAAGACTCCTTCCTCCTTCTACCGGTGATTCCATGAAGCTCTACGGTTTCTGGCGCTCGCTCGCGACCTATCGCGTGCGCGTGGCGCTCGCGTTAAAAGGCCTCAAGGCCGAGGAGATCTCCATCGACCTCCTCAAGGGCAAGCAGATGAGCGAGGACTACCTCGCGGTCAATCCGCAGGGCGTCGTGCCCGCGCTTATCATCGACGAGGGCGGCCCGCCGCTCTTCCAGTCGCTCGCCATCATCGAGTACCTGAACGAGACGCAGCCGCAGCCGCCGCTCCTGCCGCAGGACCCGCGCGGGCGCGCGCGCGTGCGCGGGCTCGCGCTGATCGCGGCGGCCGACGGGCATCCGCTCATTACTCCGCGCATTCGCAACTACCTGGAAAAGGAGATGCGCCAGGACGAGTCGGCGCGCAATCGCTGGCTCGCGCACTGGACCATGCGCGCGCTCGAAGCGATCGAGAGCCATCTCGCGAACGAGCGCGAGACCGGCCGGTTCTGCCACGGCGACCAGCTCACCATCGCCGACATCTGCGTGGTGTCGCAGCTGATCGGCGCGCTCGCCTACTTCAACTGCGACACGAGCAGCGTGCCGAGGGCGATGCGCATCTACAGCACGTGCATGGAGATGGACGCCTTCAGCCGCGCCCATCCGCTCAAGCAGCAAGCCGCCGGAGCCCATCACTGATGAAGCCCCTGGAAATCGTCGAGCGCTCGAGCCTCGTCAACGGACTTTACCGCGAGCTCCAGCTCAAGCCCGCCGAGACGGCGATCGTCACCGTGGACATGCATCGCGGCCATCTCGACATGAGCGTTGCCACCATGCCCACCAAGCCGGAGGATGCGACCCGGGTCATCGCCAGCGCCCGCGCCGCGCTGGACCACGCCCGGCGGCTAAAGGTGCCGGTAATCCACGTGGTGCTCGTGTATCGGCGCTTGCCCGGCATCGGCAGCGAAGGCATGACGTCACCCTTCTGGAAAGCGCTGCACGCTGCGCAAGGCGAGCTCGATCGCCTGACGCCCGGGCGCAAGAGCAGCGTGCGCGAGCACAACATCGAGGGCTCGCCGGGCACGCAGATCATCCCCGAGCTGTACCGGGACGGCGATTACATTATCAACAACAAGAAGCGGCTGGACTGCTTCCATGGCACGGACCTGCGCCAGCTCCTCGACACGCTGAAGGTGAAGAACGTGGTGCTGATGGGCATCAACACCAACACCTGCGTGCTCAACACCTCGTTCACCGCGTTCAACTACGACTACCGGGTGGTGGTGCTCGCCGACTGCGTGGCGAGCATGTATGGCGACGACCTGCATGTGCTCGGGCTGCAGAACGTCGCGCGCTGCCTCGGCTGGGTCATCAGCAACGAGCAACTCTTCGAAAAGCTAAAGGAGACGACGCATGAGCTTCAGCCGTAGACGCTTCATCCAGGCGAGCGGCGCCACCGCCGCGGCCGCCGCACTGCCGCTGCGCGCGCAGGCGGGGCCGATCCGCGTGGGTCTCGTCACGGTGAAGACCGGGCCCCTCGCCTCGGGCGGCATCGACATGGAGCGGGCGCTCGTCCAGTATCTCAACGAGCGCAACAACGCCATCGCCGAGCGCAAGGTCGAGCTGATCGTCGCCGACTCGGGCGGCGTGCCGGCGCAGGCGCGCACGAAGATCCAGGAGCTCGTCGAGCGCGACAAGATCCACGTCATGATCGGGCCGCTCGACACCGCCTCCGCGCTCGCGGCCGATGACTACATCCGGCAGGCGCAACTGCTCACACTGTCGGTCGCGGCCGCCGACGACATGACGCAGAGAAAGCCCAACCCCTGGTTCACGCGCGGCACCTCCACCGCCTCGCAATGCGCGCACCCGATGGCCGACTACTGCTACAAGCAGCTCAACTACCGGCGCATGGTGCTCATCGCCGACGACATCGCCTACGGTCACGAGATGTGCGCGGGCTTCCAGCGCGTGTTCGAGGAGCTCGGCGGCAAGGTGGTGCAGAAGACCTTCCCGCCGCTCACCGTGCCGGACTATGGGACCTACCTCGCGCAGCTCAACCCGAAAGCGGATGCGATCTACCTCGGCTTCGCGGGCTCCAACGGCTTCCGCTACCTGCGGCAATTCAACGAGTACGGACTGCGCGGCAAGACCGCCACCGTCGGCGGCATGACCGCGCTCGACGAGGCGGTGCTGCGCAACATGGGCGACGAGGCGCTCGGCATCCCCACCGCGTGCTGGTACTCCGCCGAGTTCGACAATCCGATCAACCAGAAATTCGCCGCCGCGTTTCGCGAGAAGTGGAAGTACGACCCCGGCTTCTACGCCGCCGCCACCTACACCGAGGCGGCGGTGCTCGAGGCGACACTGAACAAGATCAAGGGCCACATCGAGGACAAGCCCGCCTTCATGAAGGCGGTGCGCTCGATCAAGGTCGACACCTGCCGCGGGCCGGTCTCGTTCGACCAGTACGGCAACGTGGTCGGCAACGTGTACATCCGCAAGGTCGTGCGCAAGGAAGCGCGCCTGGTCAATTCGGTCGTGCACACCTATCCGAACGTGAGCCAATTCTGGACCTACAAGCCGGAGGAATACCTCAAGAACCCGCCGTACTCGCGCGACTATCCGCCGGCGAAGAACCTGGAGAGCTAACTGCAATACTGGGCGATCCAGACGCTGAACAGTCTGGCGCTGGGCGGGCTGCTGTTCCTGCTGGCAGCGGGCTTCTCGCTCATCTTCGGGCTGATGCGCATCGCGAACCTGACGCACGGCTCGCTCTTCATGCTCGGCGCCTACCTCGGCGTCACGGTGATGCGCCAGTGGCCGAACCTGTGGCTCGCGGCGCTCGCCGCCGGGATCGCGGTGGCGCTCTTCGGCGGGCTGCTCGAGCGGCTGATCCTGCGGCAGCTCGGCGGCAACGTGCTTGGCCAGGTGCTGGTGACGCTCGGCGTGTCGTTCATCATCGCCGATGCGTGCCTTATCACCTGGGGCGGCGACCCGATCCCGATCCCGACGCCGCCGGCGCTGCAGATGCCGGTGCGCATCGCCGGGTTCATCTTTCCCGCGTATCGGCTCGCGGTCGTGGTCATCGCCGTGGTCGTGGCGCTCGCGCTTTACCTCCTCATGGAGCGCACGCGCCTCGGCGCCATGATCCGCGCCGGCGTCGATGATCCCGACATGGCGAGCGCGGTGGGAATCCCGGTGTCGCGGCTCTTCAGCACGGTGTTCTGCCTCGGCGCCGCGCTTGCCGGCGCGGGCGGCGTGATCGGCGGGCCGATCATGTCCGCGTACCCCGGGCTCGATGCCGACATGCTGCCGCTCGCGCTGATCGTCGTCATCCTGGGCGGAGTAGGGAGCCTGCTCGGCGCCTTCGTCGGCGCGTTCATCACCGGCTTCGTCTACACGTTCGGCGTCGCGCTCCTGCCCGATCTTGCGTACGTGATCCTCTTCCTGCCGATGATCCTGGTCATCGCCTTCCGGCCGCGCGGGCTCTTCGGCAAGTTCGCCGCGTGAAGACGGCGCTCGCCGTCATCGTGCTCGCGGCGCTCATGCCGCTCGCCGCGGGCGAGTACTACGTGAACCTCGCGAGCCAGATCGTCATCTTTGCGGTGTTCGCGGCGAGCATCAACCTGCTGCTCGGCTACGGCGGGCTGCCGACGCTTGGCCACGCGGCCTACCTCGGCGTCGCTGCGTATCTCTCCGCGGTCCTATATCTCAAGCTGCACCTCGCCCACTGGCTGATCGCACCGCTCGCGCTCGCCGGCACCACGCTCATGGCCTGCGTCTTCGGTCTCGTCTCGCTGCGCGCCACCGGCCTCGGCTTCCTCATGCTGACGCTCGCCCTCTCTCAGGTGCTCTGGGGCACCGCGTACCGCTGGGTGTCGATGACGGACGGCGACAATGGCCTGCGCGGGCTCGCGCGGCCCGCGCCCTTCGGCCTCAACTTGAACGAGGCGGTGCCCTTCTACTATTTCGTGCTGATCATCGGCGTGCTCGCCATCTGGATGATGGCGCGCTTCGTCAGCTCGCCTTTCGGCGCGACGCTGCGCGGCGCGCGCGACCAGCCGCGACGCATGAGCGCGCTCGGCTACGACGTGTGGCTGATCCGGTGGATCACCTTCGTCTACGCCGGTTTCTGGGGCGCGGTCTCGGGCCTGCTCTTCGTCTACTACCACAAGTACATCCACCCGGTGTCGCTCTCGCTCGCCAACTCCGCCGAGGGCCTGCTCGCCGTGATCGCCGGCGGCTCGGGCACGCTGGCGGGCCCGCTGGTCGGCGCGGCGATCGTGCTGCTCTTGAAAAACTGGGCCTCGGCGTACATCGAGCGCTGGAACATGCTGCTCGGCTTCGTGTTCGTCTTCATCGTGGTGTTGATGCCGGAGGGCGTGGTGCCCGGGGTGAGGAGACTGTGGCGGCGCTTCGCATCCAGGGCCTGAAGAAGGCGTTCGGCGGGCTCCCCGCCATCAACGATGTCTCGCTCGAGGTCGCGGCGGGCGAGCGGCGCCTGATCATCGGCCCGAACGGCGCCGGCAAGACCACGCTCTTCAATCTCCTCACCGGCGATCTCGCGCGCGACGCGGGCAGCATCGTGCTCTTCGACGAGGAGGTCTCGCGCCTTTCGACCTGGCGGCGCTGCCACCTCGGGCTCGCGCGCACCTACCAAATCATCACGCTCTTCCCGCAGGACACGCTCGAGCACAACGTCGCCCTCTCGCTCCTCGGACTTTCGCGCACGCGCTGGAGCATGTTCGGCCGCCTGCCGGCGCGCTACTACGTCGAGGCGCGCGCCGTGCTCGCGCAGGTCGGTCTCGAGGCGGCGGCCCGCCGCCCCATCGCCGAGGTGGCGTACGGCGAGAAGCGCCGTGTCGAGATCGCGATGGCGCTCGCGCAAAAGCCACGAGTAATACTGCTCGACGAGCCGCTCGCCGGGCTCTCGCGCGAAGAGCGCGCCAAGGTGAAGGGCGTGATCGGCGCTATCCCGCAGGAAACGACGGTGGTGATGATCGAGCACGACATGGACACGGCGCTCGACATGGCCGACCGCATCACCGTGCTGCACTACGGGCGTGTGATCGTCGAGGGCACGAGAGCCGAAGTGGTGGCCGATCCCAAGACCCGCGAGGTCTATCTTGGCCACTGAGGCGCTGGCGCTCGACGGCGTGGATGCGCTCTACGGCGAGAGCCACGTGCTGCACGGCGTGTCGTTCGCGCTCGGCGAGGGCAGGGTGCTCGCGCTACTCGGCCGCAACGGCGCGGGCAAGACCACCTGCATGAACACCGTGATCGGCTTCCTGCCGCCACGCAAAGGCACGGTCGAGCTTTTCGGCGAGCAGGTCGCGCGCCTCGCGCCCGACGTGATCTCGCGCAAGGGCATTGCGCTCGTGCCACAGGGCAGGCGCGTCTTCGCGCGCCTCACGGTACGGGAGAATCTCATCGTCGCTTACCAGAAGCGCGGCGGCACTTGGACGCTGGACCGGGTGTTCGCGCTTTTTCCGCGGCTCAAAGAGCGCGCCGAGCAGGACGCGGGCTCGCTCTCGGGCGGCGAGCAGCAGATGCTCGCCATCGGCCGCGCGCTGATGGGCAATCCGCGCGTGCTGCTGATGGACGAGCCCTCGGAGGGCCTCGCGCCGCTCATCGTGGCGGAGGTCGGGCGCACCATCGCGCGCCTGAAGGGCGAAGGTCAGTCAATCCTGCTGGTGGAGCAAAACATCAAGCTCGCCTTCGAGCTCGCCGACGACGTCGTGATCCTCAACACCGGCCGCGTCGCCTCCAGCGGGCCGGTGGCGGCGGTGCGGGACAATGAAGCGCTAATTACCCAGCACTTAGGAGTGTTCTAGAGGCTAACGTTACGCGCCTACGTGCGCAGGGCGACGTAGAGCACCATACCTGCGATAAACAATATGACGCCAAAGGCGAGAAGGGTGGCTAAGGTCTCCATGGCTATAGACGGCCTATCCTCTCTATGCGTTGTTTGATGCGCAGGATGAGCACGATCGTCCCGATGGCCAGAAATATTACGCCGGCGGCAGCGAGGACAAAAGTCCAGACCGGCGTGCCGGCGCCGTTTGTGATCAACCAGCCCGCCACGCTAATGAGCGTGACGACGGCAACGCCTTGCCAGAATTTGAGATTTGCGACCTCTTCTTTCAGACGGTCGAGCTCAGGAAAGCGTGAGGCACGCGCTTGCCGGCGTAGGCGCAGCGTTTCATGCAGCGTCCGTGTGCTTGCCCTCCCCATAGGGCCTCATAACGCGCCAGTCGCCGGGCCGCCGACACGAGGCAGCGAAGTGGGTTTAGGTGCTCGCCTCGGCGCGGATGCGGTTTTCGATCGCGCCGACGTGCTCGATCTCGCAGCGTACGCGGTCGCCCGGTTTGAGAAACCGGGGTGGCTTCATGAAGAATGCGACGCCGGCGGGCGACCCGGTGACGATGATGTCGCCCGGGAATAGCGTGGTGCCACGGCTGCAATAGGCGACCAGCGCCTCGATGCCGAAGTAAAGATCCGAGGTGTCGCTGTTCTGCCGTACTTCGCCATTCACCTCGGTGCGCATCTTGAGCGGCTTGCCCCATTCGACCTCGTCGGTGGTGACGAGCGCGGGCCCCGTGGGACAGAAGGTGTCGAAGCTCTTGCCGAGGAAGTGCACGCGGTAGAACGGGTTCGCCTCGTGCTCGGCGAGCTGGATATCGCGCGCCGACATCTCGTTCACCGTCATGTAGCCGGCGATGTGGTCGCGCACCTGCGATTCGCTTACGCGGCGGCAGCGCTTGCCGATGACGACGCCGAGCTCCACCTCGTAATCGAGCTTCTGGGTCTCCGGCGGATGGATGACGTCGTCGTAAGGCCCGCACAGGCTCGAGATCGACTTGGCGAGGATCATCGGCTCGCGCGGCGGCCGCGGGTCCTTGAGTACTGGCGCCGCCTCGGCGATGTGCGACTTGGTGTTCGCCCCCGCGATCAGCATCTGCCGCGGAAACGGAATGGGCGCCCCGAGGCGCACGGCCTTGGCTTGCACCGTCTGCGCTTTGCCGCGCGCGGCAAAGGCGCGTTCGAGCAGGCGCCGCCAGTCCGGCTGCTCGAGGAGCGCCCGCACATCGCTCACCGGCGTCCCGGCGCCGGCAGCCCACATCGCGCTGTCCAGGTCCAGGATCGTGCCGTCGGCGAGGATGCCGGCGCGTTCCTGCCACTTCGGCCCGTAGCTCACCAGGCGCATGGCATCAGTCCAGGCTGATGTTGCTGTCGCGGATCACCTTTGCCCACTTGGCGATCTCGCGCTTCAGGTACGCGGCGAACTCATCCGGTGTGCTCGTCTGCGGCTCGAAGCCGCTCTCGGAGAGTCGCTGCTTGATCGCCGGATCGGCCATCACCCTGGCGAACGCGCCATTGAGCTTCGTCACGACGTCGCGCGGCGTGCCCGCCGGCGCGACGAAGCCCTGCCACGCCCAGGCTTCGAAGCCCGGATAGCCGGATTCGCCGACCGTGGGAAGCTCGGGCAGGGCCGCCACGCGCCTTTCGCTCGCCACCGCGAGCGCCTTGATCTTGCCGGCGCGAATCTGCGGCAAGCCCGTGGCGATGTCGGGAAAGAGCGCGCCGATGCGGCCGCCGATCAGGTCGGAAAGGGCATCCGCGCCGCCCTTGTACGGAATCGGCGTCATCGCGATGCCGGCGCGCTGCTTGAAGAGCTCCATCGCGAGATGGATCGGGCTGCCGGGTCCCGGCGCGCCGTAGTCGATCTTGCCGGGCGCGCGCTTCGCCGCCTGGACGAACTCATCCACCGAGCTCACGTTCAGCACCGACGTGTTCACGGCGAGGATGAGCGCAAAGCGACCAGTGAGGCTTATCGGCGCGAAATCCTTCGCCGGGTCGTAGGCGAGCTTCTTGTAGAGCGTCGGATTGAACGCATAAGTGCCCGCATCACCGAGCAGCAGCGTATAGCCATCGGGCGCGCTGCGCGCGACTTCACTCGCCCCGATCGCGGTGCCGGCGCCGGGCCGGTTCTCCACCACCACCGGCTGCCCGAGCGTGTCGCCCACCTTGGGAAACACTAGCCGCGCGAAGAAATCCGTCGCGCCGCCGGCTGGGTAGGGCACGATGAGCCGGATCGGCTTGGTCGGGTAGCTCTGCGCGAAGGCGCAATCCCCGAGCGAAACCCAGGCGGCGATCGCGGCGAGCACCGCAACAAGCACAGCGGGCATGGCTCCTCCTCGAAAAGAGTGCGCGATTGTCGGAACGACGCCTGTACGGCGTCAATAGCCTTCGCTAAAGTCGGCCGGCGCGCCTTAGCGCCTGCGGCGATGCCGGTGACCCACTCCCGCCACGATGTCGAGCGCTGCGATGAAAACTTCGCCAGGCGCGGCCTTCTCGCCCGAGAGCCAGCAGGCGAGATCGAGCGGCGAGCAATTCAGCGCCGCGGCGAGGTGCTCTTCGCTGCCGATCGTCGCCAGCGCCCGACGCAGCGTGCGGGTGGTTGCAGTGTCTTCCCCCATGGCTTTCCAATTAACGCGCGAGGGCTTCAGGCGCTTACCGACGAGAGAGGAAATCGCGAACCATGATGTATAGCTGTGCACCCGCCGCGCGCGGCGGCGCGCGCGCCACCGTCAAGAAGCGCGGCAGATCGCTCACCGTCGACATCCACTGCCACTATATGAACACCGAGGTGGCGACGAAGGTTGCGCCGCTCAATCCCTCACAACACGAGCCGATGGCGCTCTATTCCAACGCCGCGACGCGCGAGGTGAACGCAAGACAGGTGCAGGAGCGCGGGCCGAAGCTCAGCGATATCGCCGTGCGCCTTAAGGACATGGATCGCATGGGAATCGATATCCAGGCGGTGTCGCCGGCGCCGCACCAGACCTATTACTGGACCGATCCTGGCATGGGCGCGGAGCTCGCGCGCGCGCTGAACGAGCGCCTCGCGGAGATCGTCGCGCAGCACGCGGACCGCTTCGTCGCCCTCGGCACGGTGCCGCTGCAGGATGTCTCGCTCGCCGTGGCGGAGCTCGAGCACTGCGTGAGGAAGCTCGGCATGCGCGGCGTGGAGATCAATCCCAGCGTGCGCGGCATGGATCTCACCGACGCGAAGCTCAACCTCGAGGCGTTCTTCGCAGCGGTGCACAAGCTCGACGTGGTCATCTTCATGCACCCGATCGGCTTCACGCACGGTGAGCGGCTGGTCGAACACTATTTCAGCAACGTGATCGGCAACCCGCTCGAGACCACGGTGGCGGCGAGCCACCTGATTTTCGACGGCGTGCTGGAGCGCCACCCGAAGCTCAAGGTCGTGCTGCCGCACGCGGGCGGCTATCTCGCGCATTACTGGGCGCGCATGGACCATGCCTATACAGCGCGCCCGGACTGCCGGGGACAGCTTAAGCGCAAGCCGTCGAGCTACCTTGAGAAGTTCTACTTCGACACCATCACCTTCGACCACGGGATGCTCGCCCACCTGATCGCGCGCTTCGGCGCCGATCATGTGCTTCTCGGCACCGACTACCCCTACGACATGGGCATGGAGCAGCCCGTGCCGTTCATCGAGGGCGTGAAGGGACTGTCGAAAGCCGAGGCCGCCGCCATCGAAGGCGGCAATGCCGCCCGGCTATTGAAGATTGATTACAATCCGGCGCAAAGGAGGAGGTCATGAATTTCACTCGCAGGAAAGTCATCGGCGCTGCGGGCGC
>Ga0209577_10005935_pt1 | contig 11328 bp, 12 predicted proteins | sample GraSoiAngelo_109_FD_185874 | JGI IMG/M metagenome (GOLD analysis project Ga0209577, IMG submission 185874) | Grasslands soil microbial communities from the Angelo Coastal Reserve, California, USA - 14_0903_12_20cm (SPAdes) (version 2) | ecosystem: Environmental > Terrestrial > Soil > Grasslands... | reverse complement strand
ACGCTTGAGCAAAATAAAGACTGATTTCCCAGCTGTGCGAGACCACGAACACGTCAAGTGTGGTGCATAAAATTCAGACCCTTCTGAGCCTCGATGAGTCTCTACGCCAATCCCTCGCAACAGTCTACGACGGCCGACTCAACAGCGTAGTCGCATCTCTTGGCGGTATGGGTCCAAGATACTATTTCCGCTTGAACGATCTCGCCGGTAGCCAGCTCGATACTTTGGAGAGTATGCGTAACGGTGGACTCGAGGCCGGATCTCATGAGAGAGTGATAGACGCGGGGTATCTTCCAGTCACAGAATCAACAATCCCGCTGAATGAGAGGCGGGTCGAAGCAGATCGATTCGCGGCAGAAGCGGTGATGCAGGGCGCACATCTCTATGCTAGGGGGGTTAGGAACTGCAAGAAACTGAAGGTCGGAATGTCAGTAACGGTTGTCGACCCAAGCGGGACCCCAGTCGGGTCAGGCATTGCACGTCAGAGCGAGACCAGTATCCTCAGGTACCATCAGGGAATCGCCGTCGAAATTCTCCACAGCCGATTCCTTCTCCCTCATATGCGAGAAACATCCTGGTACGAGGCTGGACTGATCCATCTGCAATCGCTTCCCGCTATGGTCACCTGCCAGGTCCTGGATCCGAAGCCCGACGAGGTCATTGTCGACCTCAACTGCGCGCCCGCGGGCAAGATGTCGTATCTCTGCCAGCTGACGAAGAATAAGGCCAGGGTCATTGGTTTCGACAGAAACGAGGAGAAGATAGGGAAGGCGCGTGAACACTTGGAAAGACTCCGATGCGAGAACTACCAGCTTATCGCCCACGATTCTAGATATGCCCATCTGGACTACAAACTCAACGCTGACAGAGTGCTGGTTGATCCTCCTTGCACTGGATTGGGAGTGATGCCAAAACTGTCTATCGAAACGACCAAGAAGGATATCGAGAATCTCTCATCCTACCAGAAACAGTTCATGACCACAGCCGCAGCACTAGTCAAAGAGGGTGGAACGGTAGTCTACAGCGTCTGCACGGTTACCGGAGAGGAGTGCGAAGAGGTCGCCAGGTTCGCGGAAGAAAAACTAGGACTCGTCAAGGTCGCTGCAAACCCGATTGTGGGACGTGCAGGTCTCGATCCGGAGAAACTGACTCAGAGATTCGATCCCGAGCTAGAAGGGGCCGGCTATTTTATCGCCAGATTCGTCAAACCATAGCCCATGCCAGGGTTAAGATGGTCGGAACTGGAATATCCGATCAGAGTGTCATCTCTCCTAGGAATAGTTTCTGGTGGAAGTGGGATAATAGCGCTCGGCTTTCTGGCAGTCCAGGAAGCGTACTACGTTCAAATCGTGCTCGCTTCGCTTTTGCCACTGTTACTGATTCCACTACTCACGGGCCTATCGCTCCTTTTCCTTAAGCTCACAAACGAGCAAAGGGGTGTTATGGGTTTTGTCTGCTTCGTTAGCTCGCTGTTTATCATGGTTGCCGATTACTTCCTTCTCTTCTTTGCATATTGCCTTGCAGTTCACTCAACTTGTTCATGAAGCGCGAGCACAATTCGACGCTATCCGCGCCCCTTGGATTCCGGATTCCATGGGGCCGGTTATTTTATCGCTCGATTCGTCAAACATTAGATAACGCGAAAGTTATCATGCAGCATACGAATTCCAGATGGACCGCCGAAAAGAATTGTCTAGCTGCCCAAGCTTCTCACTCTTGCCCATTTGAAAGGTGAGCAAAACAAGCGTCGCAATCTAGCAACACTTCAGCAATCCTTTTTTGTCGGGAAAATGATAACGAAACAGCAGTGGGTAATTGGAAAGAGCCAAAGCTCTCGGAGTCCCAGTGCTGGGCTTCGCAGTTTTCAGTCTCTATCTGTTCATAGCAAACTGGCTCTATACGCTCAACTTCGCAAATCTACCCTTGGGAGCCGCCGTCAACAATTTCATCATGCCATTAGTTGCCGTTGACATCGCATTTGTGAATCTGTACGTGGTGTATAGACGCCGTCGTCCCCCCAGCCCGTAACGCCCAAAGTTTCACAGCAATTCTTTTTTCGAGTCTTCCGCTTTTCAATCGGGCAAGAAAGGCTTGAAGCGTCGAGCTGGGAGTTGGCGTGTCATGTTAATGCTCAACGTGGCCGTGTTGGTGCCTTTGATAGCGGGGTCCATCGTAATCTGGTTGGGTCTCGCCCAGCCGCGCGACTACTGGTGGGCAGTTACGATTGCGCTCCCTTTCGTGTTTATTGGAATCGCCTATCTGAGTCTCTACCGTCTGCCCGAGAGAAAGCATCCGGAATGAGATGCGCGATTTGTGGTACTGCGGTCGAGAGAATACTATTGAGAAGACATAGAGAAACCTCACACCCAGACTACGTACAGTGGACTAACCGCCTGGCAAGGATCCCTTTCCCATGTTTTTCGCTCTTGCCCATTGAAACGTGAGCAGACCGAGCGTCGCGATCCCTCCGATGATTGCAGCCATAGAGACGTAGAAGAATGCGAGGTCGATGGCGGGAGTTACATATCCAGAGCACTGAACGCCAAGAGGCTCTGGAGGACAAGACTGCTGAAAAGGGATTAGCATAACCCCCAGGAGTCCCGCGACTATGGAGAACAAAGCAGGTCCGAGCCATTGTGACTTTTCCATTGAGTCTAGGTTGTTTTTCCGTCAACAAAAAAATAGGAGAACGAAAAAGCCCCAGCCCAGGTTACAATAACTCGGCACAACTCGAGTCTTTCCTCAACAAGCTAGCCCAAGCCAAGGAAACGATAGTGCAGTCGGGCCTGAAGGAAGCTGTCGTCCTTCATCATGATGAAGCCGACGGGCTCTGCTCCGCAGCCCTGACAAAGATCGCGATCGAGAAGCTAGGCATAGAGACCCGACTCATCTGTCTAGACAAGCTCTACCCGGAGGTTGTAAGAGATGTTGAAGGAGGGTCACGCCGTCTAGTCGTCTTCTCGGACTTAGGCTCGGGACATGTTCAATTGCTAGAAAGTCAGAACCAGTCAGAGAGTATCCTTGTCATCTTGGACCATCACGACACATCCGAAAGCAGAGATCCCTTGGTTCACAACCTCAACCCTGAACTCAACGGATTCTCCGGGGAGAAGGACGCATCTTCGTCTACAGTCGCATACTTGTTCGCCAAGACCGTAGACCCTACACTCGCCACCTTTGCACCTCTTGCCATCATAGGTTCTACAGAGATACCTGGCGAAGCTCAGGGCCTCAACAAGATTCCCATTGGAGACGGCGAGAAGACGGGAGCAGTCAAACGGACCCCGAGTGGAGCTTTCAAGTTCGACGGACCTGTGCCTTGGCTCTCTCCGTCACGAGCCTCTTCCATATTGAACGTTCTCGGGTCCGTGGGCTACTATCGCGGCGGCCCACAACTAGGACTGTCAGCATGCATCAAAGGATTCGAGAAACAGAGCTTGGAAACAGCAAAGGGACTCGAGGAAGAGAGGAAAAATGCGAACCAGCGAATGATGGAAAAGATCCGGAATGGCGGACTAACCCAGATGAAGAATGTCCAATGGTTCCACGCCAAGGAGAATTACAAAGGAATGAGCGGAAAGGTTGTGGGAAGCTTCTGCTCATACCTCCGCTACCAGAGATTCGTCAATCCTGCCAAGTACCTGATAGGAATGATGAATATACCACCAGACATACCGGGGTGGGGCCGACTTCTCTCGCCATTGGTTAAGGTCTCTGGAAGGGTACCACAACCGTTGTCCAAAATGATAGAGACCGGCAAGCGGCCGTCCTTATCCATGATATTGCCAAAATCCTGCGAGAGGCTAGGCGGATTCGGTGACGGCCACACAGTAGCCGCCTCAGGCGTCTTCCCAATAGGCAGTGAGGAAGCTTTCCTAGACGCGTTGGACGCACTCGCTTCAACAGCCGGTTAGTCCGGAACGGACTCTCATACGCCCAACAGTGACAGTCAGGCCAATCAAGATTATCCGCAAACACAACATCATTCGCGAAGAACCGTCTTTTTGCCATCGACTTATAGAGGACTCAGTCGCGATACGTCGACAGTCTCAAGGAGGTACCTCGATGAAAGAGGTTTCGAGTGAAAAGGATGATATCGGCTTCCTTGACCAATTCCGAGAGAAAGTGGACAAGTATCTGTTTCTGGGCTACGCCCCAGTGGAGAGACCGTCCGGTCATGAGTTCGATGCTTATGCACTGCAGCAGCTACAAGGCACTAGAAAAAATCAGCAGTTCCAACAGCTTCGACGCGAAGTTGTCGAAATGAAACCTCGCGTCAAGGCAATTTTGAAAAGTCTTGATCTTACGCCAATCGTTTACAATTATCCAGCCCCCGCAGTGGGAGGACCAGTTCTAACGTACAATATGATCGATCAGATCACGGACAATGACTCGGATTTCAGATTGGAAAAGGACAGGGTCTTCGATGTGTTGGATCAGGCAATTGGAGCGTTAAAGGCGGGGCTTCCTCGAACGAGTCTTCCGAAGAACTCCAAGAAACGCAAAGAACTGTTCATTGTCCACGGTCATGACGAGGCCGCCAAGGAAGCAGTCTCTAGGTTTGTCGAAAAACTAGGGCTGAAGGCTCTGGTTCTGCACGAGCAGCCTAATCGGGGAAGAACCATAATTGAAAAGTTTGAGGATTATTCCAACGTAGAAATTGCAATTGTGATAATCACGGCTGACGATGTCGGCGCCGAGCGAGATTCTGCGGCAAAAATAAGTGAATTGAAACCGCGTGCCCGTCAAGATGTTATTTTTGAGCTAGGATTTTTTTCTGGAAAGCTGGGACGTAGCCGAGTTTGTGTTCTCTACAAGGAGGGAGTTGAGCTTCCCTCAGACTACCACGGAGTCGTGTATGTTCCCTTAGACTCATCAGGAGCCTGGAGGCTCAAACTGGCGGGGGAAATCAGATCCGCCGGAATAGATGTTGATATGAACAAGGCGATTTAGAGACTATCGTCTCCATCTAGGGTAGTGTCCTCTCTGAGCAACTGAATTCCTCGATCCTGAAACCGTGGAAAGTTCTTCAGAGAGTGCTAGCTTTCCCTTCATGAAGTTGGGGAGTAAACAGTGAAGAAACTCTACATCAAGTTCTGGATAACCCGATTACGTAGGGGACGATGGCTAAGAAAACACAGGATAACCGTTTCGATTGGCCTCATAGTCTCTTTGTTTGGTGCAGGCCTCAGCTTCTATGGATGGACCAGTAATCAGACAATCGACAATTTGAAAATCAATTTCATTTGCTCTGAGGTTCCTGATGCTGGCGGCAGCATCGTCTACACGACAATTGAATTCGTAAACCAGGGACTGCCCATTCAATTATCATGGACGATCGATGCTATAACCAATATCAGTAGCGTTTCAGGTTCTTTAGTCGCAACGATACCAAATGGGAACAGTGTACAACGGATGGTTTTTGTCGTCAATGGCTGGTATTCCAACAGCACCATATACCAGGTGTATTCGTTAGCGAAATACTCTGGATTTCCTGAACCCAGAGTGTTTTCACAAACACTTCCCGTCTTTTATTCAATTCATGGGTATCGTTTGCTGAGTGATGTAGGACAGTTCCTACCGCCTACTATGGCTTTTTTGTTCTATAGTCAGGAGGGAAATCGGCCAACTGCCGTTTGTCTTTAGCGCCTCGGAGAATCCAAGCGAATTCTAACTGGGGCTCGTTAGACGATCACCGATTCGCGGACTTAGGATACACCAGTTTCGCTCTCGTGTCTGAGCGATAACAAACGGATGGCTCAATCCCAAAGCGGAGCGACTGGCGCGAACGACTACACGCCAACCCCTCACGAATGGAACAAGAACTTGCGATCAAAATTGGCGGAGCAGCTAGTAATAGCGCTGGAAACTGGCAGCAGTCCCGCGATCATAACAAACACGCTCAAAGCGATCGCACGGGGCGGGCCCTTTCCTGATTAGCTTGTCCTCAATTTCGAAATTCCAGGCCATGCAATCTCTGATCTCGGCAAGGGACCCTTGGCGAGGTCCAGCTTCGCCAAGAGCTTCACGTGCATAGTTGTTACTGAGCCTGAACAGGAATGGCCAACAAACCCTAACTACTTTCCGAAGTGGAGACGATCTGAAATGCCAACAATCAGTTTCAGCACTAAGACGGTGTTGCGCGCAGGTTCCTTGGTCGCGGGTCTTGGTTCAGTCATATGGGGATTGTACGCAGTGCTAGCGTTTCAAGTGGTTGTCACCACTACCAATTCTCAGAGTCCCGCCAATCCCTATTCAAACTACACATTTGTCACATTCGTAATGTACGAGGCAGTGATAATAGGACTGTTCGCCTTGGTCCTCGCACTTCTCAGCCGCTAGCACGGTCTAGGATAATGGTTGTCTCACAGTCCGTATGACTATCCGATCTAATCGGGACGTTCGTAGATCTAGTAGCCACATGTTTTGGTTTCTTGCCAACAGTCTTGGCGCACATTCTGGGACCCAAAGGTTCGAGTTCTCATCGCAGTTCTCTCAGATTAGGACCCTGCCTACGAAGTCGGGGTCTGATCGGTATCGGATCTGGTGTTGGGTCGGTTTCTGGCATGGTTGGCAGAAGGCGTGGCGATCTAGGTTCTGCATGATCCTTGGAGGATTATGTCCAAGTACAAACGTGGGAGAGGGAGAGAAATCGTCGCGGAAACTATTGCCGGCTGAACCCCAGTCTCAGCTAGGCGTTCGTATAGGGTTCTGCGTTACCATTGGAGAGGAGGGGTCCCTCGACCAAGTAGCCTTCTCAGATATCTCAGGGGATTCTGCCTTTTGCCTTGCCATCCGTAACTTCGGCAAAGAAGGAAAGGGAGTCCTCCATGCCATTAGTGAACCTCTTCTCAACTTTGGCAAATACAAAGGCGGTTTCCTCACTTCCACTTGGCAGCGGAAAAGTTACTCCCCAAGTCTTGTAGTGATCATCCCACTCCCATCTACCCTTGTACAGCTGACGAAAAGCCTCTCCCAAGAATGAACCAAATACCATTATCATCTGTTGAAGATTCTTGGGCTTGCCAATGCCTTCTACCATCTCATCGAGTTTCCTAATTGATGAGATATCATAGGAGAGTTCAAACTTGAAATTCTTCCTTGCGGCATCAATGTGAAGCTCAGCAAACCGTTGGAATTGTTTTGGAGCTTCTGGGTTATGCTCAGTGAATGACAAGAGGCTGTTCGCTATCTTTTCTTCTTTTTCTTCTTTGGTGGTTTATCATTTACGGTTACCAAACCCGTTACCCGGCAAAAGTCCAGAATTGTAGTGGCTTGAACGAGCGAACTATTTCAAGGCGGACGGGCCGAGCCTATGGTACTCTTGCAATGAGAGCTTCCATGTTTGTGATTGGTATCGTAGTCATCGCTTGGGGAGTATTCTTTTGGCGGGTGATTGGCTATCCTATCTGGTTCACTGGCGCCATCGGGATCTTCAATTTCATCCTCGGAATGATCACGCCGAAATCCCGCAAGGTCGATCTGCAACCAGACGCTTCAGGAGCCGTGAAGCTTGTTGTCGATAGGGTCAGGTCGAGAACGGGCAGATTGAGATTTTCCGACTACGAGCTTGTGTTCTCGGACAATGAGCTGATCATGAAGAAGTTGCCTTCATGGGGACCAGCCTTTCTAGCGACTCTGGTCACATTCACCCTCGGGGGTTTCTTCGGCGGCCTAACAGGCGTTTCTGTAATGGAGTTTCTGAACCAGAGGAAGAGAGACAAAATACGTGACTCGAACGAGTTCACCACAATCGCCAGTGGTGACAGGGAAATCCCCTATCAGAGCATGAGCCAGGTTCAGCTAGACGGTGCGAGTCTGAAGATGTCTGTTGGTGGTCAGCCCTTGGTGTTGAGTCTAGCGCCTGAATACACGCATCTGATTGCGCCCAGAGTCAGAGAGCTGATTCCCGATGAATGCTGGGTTCATCCACGCTCCTACTATGGTTAGAAGTATTCCAGAAATGCAGTTGATCCTCGTGACGCAGACCTCGTGTTTGGGAAGATCTCAAAGAGAGCAGCTACGACGTTTCGTTCTATGTCCCTTGATTGCAGATAGTATGTGTCATCGACCTGATCGTCCCTAGGAAGCGCCTTTGAAAATCGGCTGAGGCGCATGACAATGCTAGGGTTTGCTGGAGTTTCAGAGCGCATGATAGGGCGGGTTGACGAGTCCGCGCTAGAATTCGGTCAGCATGGAACTCTCCAGAAAATTAGGGTATGCATGTCTGTCCCGCGGCACAGATCGGGCATTTCCTATTTCCCGGTTCTAGGCTAACAAGCGTCCCGAGATTTGTTTTTCGCCAAAATTTTATTTTCAGTGACCGCGCGAAATCTTTTCGACCCCCCCGGGGGCTACTCAAGTCTCAAGAACCAACCAGACGAAGACACAACCGTCTAAGCGTCTTCCACTACAGTCTGAGCCTGCTCGTGCATGAACTGGAGCAGATAGTAGGGACCACCAGCTCCCTTTCCCGTAGCACCACTGCCCTTCCAGCCGCCAAACGGCTGAGCGCCGGGCCATGCTCCAGTTGTTGCTCCGCCTTTCCGGTTCGCATAGACGACGCCAAACCGTATCTTCTCGAAGAACTGGTCCTGCTCTCGTGGATCCTTCGTAAACACCCCTGCGGTTAGTCCAAACTCTGTCTTGTTCGCCTTCTCTAACGCCTCGTCTAGAGATGAGACTTCGTCAACAGCCACCAGCGGCACAAACAGCTCCTCCTTCAACAGACGATGGTCCGAAGGCAAGCCATACACGACCGTGGGCGTAACATAGTGGCCCTTCGGAAGCGACATCTTCGGAACCTCCCCACCAACCAGGATCTTACCCTCCTTCCTGGCCTGCTCAACAGCCCGCTGATACTTCCTGAACGCAGTCTCATCAATCACCGGACCCACAAACGTCGACTTCAGCCTCGGATCACCGACCACCGCAACCTTCTCAACCTTCGATTTGAGAATCTTCAAGAAATCCTCCCGCACCCCACGTTCAACATAGACCCGCGACGTCGCGCTACACTTCTGACCATCATAGCCAAACGCCGACCTAACCACGCCCTCTGCCGCCTTGTCGAGATCCGCTTTCGAAGTCACGATCGCCGGATTCTTACTGCCCATCTCAGCAATGAACGGCTTCGGATACGGCTGCTTCACAACAAAATCCCTGTAGAGCTGCATGCCAACATCCTTCGAGCCAGTAAACGCTATTCCAGCCACCATCGGATTACTAGCGAACTCAGCCCCGAAAGAGCTACCTGGACCGGTAACGTAGTTGATGACGCCGGCAGGAATACCAGCCTCGACAAGAGCCTCGTACAATTTCAGAGCAGTGAAAGGAGCCTCACTAGTCGGCTTGAAGACCACCGTATTGCCCGCAATCAAGGCGCCAGCGATCATCGTCGTCGCTAGCGACAATGGAAAGTTGAATGGCGAAATAACAGCCCAGGCACCGTACGGTCGCAGGACGCTCTTACTGTCCTCACCAGGGACAATGCGCTCCATCGGCCTGACATAGCCCTCATTCTCTTCCATCAGGCGCGCGTAGTAGTTCAGAAAGTCTACGGCTTCATTGGCCTCGGCGATTGCCTCGTACCGGTTCTTCGCAACCTCGTACGTCATGAGCGCCGCGAGATGGAACTGGCGTTTCTCTAGCACGTCCGCAACTTTACGAATAAGCTGGACACGTTCCTTCCACGGTCTACTACTCCAAGCCGCAAAATGCTCGTTAGCCGCTTCTAGAGCCTTCCGGGCAAACTCCGCGGTCCCCTTCTGGAAATACCCCAACAGAATGCTCGAATCTACAGGGCTGTGAACCTCGAACTCGCCACCGGCTAAGACTTGGCGTCCGTCGATGAACATCGGATGATGTTTGCCAAACTCACGCTCAACGTGCTTCAGCGCTTCCTCGTACCGTGGATGAATCGTCTCATCGGCCAGGAGGGTGACAAAGGTTACTTTCTTGGAAGGAGAAGTCACTTGCAATCTGAACAGTCTCTTGGATCTTGTTCCGTTCGGGAAGAAGATAAGATTGCGCTTCGTCCCGGAACGGAAATGAGTAGAACGTTGACTAGGAGTCGTTCGTGAGCAGTCTGGGGCCGCGCCCCAGCTTCTCCTGATTGTGATTACAGAATGCGCCGCCCCTATGGAGGGGTGTTTCCAGTTGCGTGCTGGTTATATTGTCGAAGGACATAGGTGAGATTGGCTTGGTGATCTCTAGCTGGTATCCTTGTTCCAGCTCGCAACGACTTTCTTATTCGTGGGGATAGAATTTGCTTGTGTCTTCTTGATGTTTCTCAGTGAGCGTCGATGGCAGCGGGGCGGCGTACGAGACCTGCCCATTATCTCGGCTGTGTCGGATTGGATTCTTGGGACAAGGGATCCAAAAAGCATTCTGTTCATGCTGGTTATTCTCAGTATTGTGGGCCTCCTTTTTTCGCAAGGGTGCAGGCTTGTTTGGGTGGGACCGCTGCTCTGGTCATGTGGCTAGATAGTGATTACAGATTGCGCCGTGCATGATTCGACCCAGCTAACGGTTTAAGATTGAGCTGCTTGGTCATTTCACTGTATTGAAACCAGAAACAGTTCGACTTCTGAGGCGAATCATGTTTGTCTATCTCGTGCCATGGCTTTACCTTGACATAGGGAGTTTGCTCGCTCTAACAGGTGTCTATTCTTTCCCTTTAGTTCCATTAAACAACACCTACAATGATTTCTCCTCGCTTCTTGCTGCTGCTTGGGTCTCTATTGTCGTGTCATGTGTCGGACTAGTCGGTTGGACTTTTGTCAACAGGGAATGGAGACGATTACGAGCGACCGGTTCAAGCGCCCCTGCGACGGTGTAATCTACCAGGCCATCCTTTTTTTTGGAACAATTATCGTCGTCAAGGTTAGATATTGAGTCGTAAGATTCTGGGTACACTCCTCATATTGAGGTAATGTGAAGTGACAGCGGAGACCGTTCTCCGGTCTCTTGGATCATAGCGCGTCAGCGACGATCTGCTATGGCTAAGGAGGTCTCAACGTTAGCTGATGGGTCCGGAAGCGGGAAAGACAGGGTATCGCTGTAGCTCGAGCAAGATAGTCGGTTCAGCCCGAACCTCTTGCATCGGAATTAGTTTTCTTTTCGTGTTAACTATTCTAGACCCCCCCGGGGGGTATGCTGATTTCGCGAGACGCCGCGTAAGATCTAGCCCATTCTCGGTGGACCGGCGGGATTTGAACCCGCGGACCTTTCGGTCACCCCAGGCAACCGTTGTTTGAGGACGACGGCCTAGGAAACTGTAAGACTGTAAGTTTCAAAAGGTAGAATTTGCGAATCAGCGATAAGCCT
>Ga0209577_10005930_pt1 | contig 11333 bp, 13 predicted proteins | sample GraSoiAngelo_109_FD_185874 | JGI IMG/M metagenome (GOLD analysis project Ga0209577, IMG submission 185874) | Grasslands soil microbial communities from the Angelo Coastal Reserve, California, USA - 14_0903_12_20cm (SPAdes) (version 2) | ecosystem: Environmental > Terrestrial > Soil > Grasslands... | reverse complement strand
GGCCGTGAACGGGTACTACACCGGGCTGACCTTCCACCGGGTCGACGGCACCTTCGTCCAGGGAGGCGACCCCCAAGGCGACGGAAGGGGCGGCCCCGGCTACACCCTGCCCGAGGAGGCGAACACGCAGCCCTGGACGACGGACGCGGTGGGGATGGCGCGCTTCCCCGGGGATGGCGTCAACGGCAGCCAGTTCTTCATCCTCAAGGCCGACTGGCCGGCCCCGGGCCCAGGGAAGGTCGTCTTCAACCACTTCGGCACCGTCCTGGGCGGCACCACGCTGGTCGGCCAGGTCAAGCCGGGCGATCGAATCCTGGGCGTCATCATCACGGTCCAGTAGCGGCCTCCGATCCCGACCGGTAGCTTTCGCCGACTTCTGCGAAGATAGGCGCGAAATGCCTGGTTTCATCAGCCACTGGTGGATCATCGGCCTGCTGATCGTCGTGCTCATCATCTTCGGTCCCGGCAAGCTGCCGCAGATCGGAGGCGCGGTTGGAACCGCCATCAAGGAGTTCCGCAAGGCCACGAGCGAGCTCAAGGACGAGGTCACCAAGGCGACCTCCAGCGAGCCTCAGCAGTCGTCGCCGCCACCGCTCGAGCCTTCCCCAAAGGAAACCACCGAAGCACCCAAGGCGTAAGGCGCCTGACTTAGTTGGCGCTCCTCGATCGGGTCCTTCAGCGCGGCCCGGCCGATCCCGGCGGCTTCGACGACGTGGACGAGTCGCGGATGACGATCCTCGAGCACCTCGAGGCGCTCCGTCGGGTCCTCATCGTGAGCATGATCGGCTGGGCGATCTGCACCGCGGTGGCCTTCATCTTCTGGGGGAGGATCCTGGTCTTCCTGCAGGACCGTGGCCACGTCGGGCAGCTGCAGTACTTCACCCCCACCGGCGGCTTCACGCTGGGCATCAAGATCGCCCTTATCGTCGGCCTGATCGCCGCCGCGCCGGTCTGGATTCAGCAGCTCTGGTGGTTCGTGAGCCCCGGCCTGCACCGCCACGAGCGGCGCCTGGTGCTGCCCCTGGTCGCCGCCACCATCTTCTTCTTCGCGGTCGGGATCACCTTCGCGCTCTTCTCCCTCCCGCTCTTCCTGAAGATCCTGAGCGGGTTCGCCCCGTCCGACCTGCACTACCTGCCGGTCGGCGACGACTACCTGAACTTCGTCCTCTTCCTGATCCTCGGCTTCGGCATCGTCTTCGAGCTGCCGGTCGTGCTCTTCGTCCTCGGGGTGCTGCGGGTCATCACCTCCAAGTGGCTCTACGCCAACCGCTTCTACTGGATCATCGGGCTCGGGATCCTCAGCAACATGATGACACCCGGCGTCGACCCGATCACCCCGCTCTTCATGTGGATTCCGCTCTACATCTTCTGGGAGGGAACCGCGCTGCTCCTCAAGCTGACCGGCCGGTGAGGCACGACGGTCGCGCGCCCGACCAGCTGCGCCCGGTCCGGATCCAGCTTGGCACCAACGTCCACGCCGAGGGCGCCTGCATCGTCGAGTTCGGACGGACGCGCGTGAACGTCACCGCATCGGTCGAGGACCGCGTGCCCGGCCACCGCCGGGGCACAGGGTCGGGCTGGGTCACGGCCGAGTACTCGATGCTGCCCCGGGCGACCCACGACCGGGGCTCGCGGGAGGCCATCCAGGGCCGGATCGGCGGCCGCACCCACGAGATCCAGCGCCTGATCGGTCGCTCGCTCCGGGCCGCCGTGGACATGACCAAGATCGGCGAACGGACCATCACCCTCGATTGCGACGTGCTCCAGGCCGACGGCGGAACGCGCACCGCCTCCGTCACGGGCGCCTTCGTCGCGCTGGCGGAGGCGCTGAGCCGGATGCGCGGCGCGGGGATGATCAGCGCTGATCCCGTCCGCCAGCACGTCGCCGCGGTCTCCTGCGGCATCCTGGACGGCGAGGCCATCCTCGATCTCGACTATGCAGAGGACTTCGCGGTCGAGACCGACCTCAACTGCGTCATGGGTGAGGACGGCCGGCTGATGGAGCTGCAGGCGACTGCCGAGGGCCAGCCCTTCAGCCGGGCGGAGCTGGAGGCGATGCTGGAGCTCGCCGGCAAAGGCATCCTGGAGCTCATCGAGATCCAGAAGCAGACCCTCGCCACGCTTGTCCCGCGCTAAACAGATCGTCCTCGCCACGGGCAACCCGGGCAAGCTGCGCGAGTACCGGGAGCTGCTGGAGCCGGCCGGCTTCGAGATCGTCCCCTTTGCAAGCGAGATCGAGGAGACCGGCGCCACTTACGTGGCGAACGCGACGCTGAAGGCGAAGGCGGCGCTGGCCGCGACCGGCATGAGGTCGCTGGGCGACGACTCGGGAGTCGAGGTCGATGCCCTGGGCGGATTTCCGGGGCTCCGCTCGGCGCGGCTCGGCCCAACTCAGCAAGAGCGCACCGCGATCCTGCTCGAGATGCTCTCCAGCGTCCCCCCGCCCTGGACCGCCCGCTTCACCTGCACCATCGCCCTGGTGGAGCCGGGCAAGCCGGTGCGCACCGTTGAGGGCGAGCGACGGGGGGAGATCGTGCCCGAGTGGCGAGGCGAGGCCGGCTTCGGCTACGACCCGGTCTTCCTGGTGCCCGAGGCGGGGAGGACGTTCGGCGAGATGAGCGTGGAGGAGAAGCAGCGCTGGAGCCATCGGGGCGCGGCGATCAAGGCCCTGCTGGAAACCGGCTGGTTATCCTGAGAGCCGCCATTTCCAGCGGCGGGCGGTAGCTTAGCCCGGCAAAGCGCCTGGTTTGGGACCAGGAGACCGCGAGTTCGAATCTCGCCCGCCCGACAGCCGCGGGCCGGTGGCGGAGAAGCGAGCCTTGAAGATCAACACCGTCGATTACCACTGCGCGGGAGAGCCGTTCCGGATCGTCACCGCCGGCGCCCCGGAGCTGCTCGGCCGCACCATCCTGGAGAAGCGGCGCTGGGCGCTGGAGAACTGCGACGACGTCCGCCGCCTGTTGGTCAACGAGCCGCGCGGGCACGCCGACATGTACGGCTGCTTCGTCACCGAACCGGAGTCAGAAGGCGCGGACCTCGGCGTCGTCTTCTTCCACAATGCCGGCTACAGCACAGCCTGCGGGCACGGCACCATCGCCCTCGTCACCTGGGCCCTGGAGAGCGGTCGCCTGCCGGCGAGCGGAGCTGAGACCAGGGTGACCGTCGACGTCCCCAGCGGGCGCCTGCCCACCGTCGCCAGGGTGGAGGACGGCAGGGTGCGTTCGGTGCGCTTCCGCAACGTGCCGGCGTACGTTCACGCCCGTGACCTGAGGACGGGACGCTTCACGCTCGACGTCGCCTACGGCGGCGCCTTCTACGCCATCGTTCCGGCCGCGCAGGCGGGCTTGAAGGTGCACCCTCGCCACCTTCCGCAGCTGATCGAGCTCGGCCGTGGTATCAAGCAGCACCTCGAGGCCGAGCACAGCATCCGGCACCCCCAGCGGCCGGAGATCGAGGGCATCTACGGTGTGATCTTCACCGAGGGCGACCGGAACGTCACCGTCTTCGCCGATGGGGAGGTGGACCGCTCGCCCTGCGGCAGCGGGACCTCCGCGCGCCTTGCGGCGCTGGATGCGCGGGGCGAGCTGCCGCGAGGCCAGGCGCTGGTGCATCAGAGCATCGTCGGCACCCAGTTCACCGGCCGGGTGGTGGGGGAGGAGGCCGGCGGGGTGATCACGGAGGTCGAGGGAAGCGCCCATCTGACCGGGCGCCATGAGTTCTCGCTCGAGCCCGACGATGAGCTGGGTACGGGCTTCCTATTGCGGTAGAAGAGTTCGCAGGAACTCGGCGAAGGACTCGCCGCGCGGCTCCGGTCCGGCCAGCTTGTCCCGGTCCGGTAGCCGCAGGAAGCGGCCGTGCCGGAAGGCGAACTCGTCGCCGCTCAGGCCGCTGCCGAAAACGACCAGGCCGAGCTCCGAGCCGCGCTCTTCGTTGAGCCGGCGCAGATGGTGCACCGGCCAGAGCTCGACCGCCGTTGCCCCGAGCTGCAGGCGGCCCCCGTTGGAGGCCTTGAGGAACTGCACGTAATCCGCCGGAAAACGCGTTCGGAGCGCCTTCTCGGCCGCCACGATCTCCGCCACCGGTGCCGGCTCGGCCAGCTCCAGACCACTGGTCAGGTCCAGCAGCGGGCCGCGGAGGCGGAATCGGCGCCGGAGCCGGCGCTGCCGATCGACCTCGGCCGCGGTTGCGTTCACTGCTCGGCGAAGCGAACGGCCAGCCGGGCGATGTGCCGGGCTGCGCGCTCGAAGTCCACCAGCCGCATGAACTCGTTGGGGCTGTGGGCGCGGTTCATGGCGCCCCAACCCACCCCCGGGGCCACCACCGGCACGCCGCGCTCGGTGAAGAGGAACATCGGCGTGGTTCCGCCGGTCAAGGGCGTGATCCGGGGCTTCTTGCCATAGATCTCCTCGCCGATCTCGGCCACCAGCTTGACGACCGGCGCGTCGGCGTCGGTGAGGCCGGGCCGTTCAGCGCCCAGCACCTCGATCTGAACGTCGCCAAACCCGCGCTCGTCGAGATGGCGGCGGAGCTTGGCGTGGATGTCGTGCGGATCCTGGTCCGGGACCAGGCGGAAGTCCAGCTTGGCCATGGCGGCGGCCGGGATGACCGTCTTCGAGCCTTCGCCCTGGTAGCCGGCGCCGATCCCGGCGATATTGCAGGTGGGGGTGAAGTAGGCGCGGTTGACGTCAGTCACCCCGCCCAACAGCTCCTTCAGCCCGAACTCCTCCATCACCTCCGCGGCGCCCTTGGGAGCCTCTCTGAGGAGCTCCTCTTCGCGCGGCGTGGGCGGACGGACGGCGTCGTAGAAGCCCGGGATCATGATCTTCTCGTTGGGAGCCTTCAGCCAGGCGAGCGCCCAGGCCAGGCGCCAGGCGGCGTTGGGGAGAAGGTTGGCCTGGCCTGAGTGTGCGTCCCGGGCCAGCACCTTCACCGAGAGCTCCACGTAGAGGAGCCCGCGGGCGCCCAGGCGGACGATCGGCGTCTCGTCGACCTCGATGCCGCCCTCCTCCCAGATCGCGGCGTCCACCTTCAGCTCCGACTCGTGCTGATCTATCCAGGCGGGCAGGTGTGGGCTGCCGACCTCCTCCTCGCCCTCCGCCAGCCAGGTGATGTCGCAGGGATAGGTGCCCGTCACCGCCCGGACCGCGTCCAGGGCGGCCAGCCGGCACACGAACTCGCCCTTGTCGTCCTTGGAGCCGCGGGCGAAGACCGAACCGTCGCGCTCGGTCAGGTCGAAGGGCGGGCTGTGCCAGAGGTCGAGCGGCTCCGGCGGCTGGACGTCGTAGTGGTTGTAGAAGAGCAGCTTGCGGGAGCGGTTGGCTCCCGCGGCACGTCCGAAGACGATGGGATGGCCGCCGTCCGCGGTCGGCGTGACCTGGGTGGCGAAGCCTCGCCGCTCCAGCATCCGGGAGACCAGCTCGGCGCAGGGGTCGATGGCCTCGTGACGGGCCGACACGCTGGGAATCGCGCAGAGGGCGCGCAGCTCGCCCATCCAATCGCGAATGTGCTCGCTGATGTAATCGTCGACCGCGTCAAAGATCGGCATCAGCAGAGCGTAACGGTCACCTGTGGGCTAGGACCTGGAACCGAGATGTCGCCCCTCAACCCGATCGTCCGCAGCTACCTGCGTAAGGGCGCCGAGGAGAGGTCCATGGCTGGGAAGCTAGCATCACACTGCGGAATGGGCGACGAAAAGCCGGTCGACGAGGTTGCGACGCTTCACGGCCTCGGCCGCCAGGAGTCGGAGGACTGGCAGCGGAGCCAGCCGCGCACGATCACCCCGGAGCAGTGGGCGCGCTTCGAGAGAAACATCGGCGAGATCTTCGAGGCGCTGGGGATGGAGATGGACACGCCAGGGACCGAACGGACGCCGGCCCGCTTCCTGAAGGCGCTCTTCGACGCCACGGAGGGCTACGAGGGCGACCCCAAGCTGGTCACCGCGTTTCCTACCGAGTGCCGCGGCGGCCCGGACTGCCACCTGAGCCAGGTGGTCGAGGGACCGATCCCCTACTACTCCCTGTGCGAGCACCACGCCTTCCCGTTCTTCGGCCACGCCTACGTGGGCTACATCGCCCACGAGAACATCATCGGCATTTCCAAGCTGACGCGGCTGGTGCGCCTCTTCGCCCGCCGCTTCTCGGTCCAGGAGCGGATGGGCGTGCAGATCACGGAGACGCTGCAGGGGATCCTGGAGGCCCACGGTGTCGCCGTCTACCTCGACGGCACCCACCTCTGCACCCAGATGCGGGGCGTGCGAGAGACGGATTCGGTGACGCGGACGACCTTCTGGCGCGGCCATTACGCGGAGGAGCCGGAGCTCCGGGCCGAGTTCCTGCGCATCTGCGAGATGAGGTCGACCCGCAGCTGAACGACCCGGCCCTGAAGCTTCTCTACGAGGTTCCAGGCCTTCCCGTCGCCTTCCTGCCGCCGCCGCTGGGCGAGCTCCATGGGGGGGAGCTCGGGTTCCGCAGCCCGATTCTCTATGCCAACTTCGTCACCTCCCTGGACGGCGTCACCGCCATCTCCCCGCTGGAGCCCGGGCAGGGCGGCCTGATCAGCGGCGGTGCGCCCGCCGACCGCTTTTTGATGGGGCTGCTGCGGTCCTTCGCCGAGGTGGTGGTCATCGGCGCCGGCACCCTGCGGGCCGAGGAGCGCCACCTCTGGACCGCCGAGAGGGTCTACCCGCCCGCGGTTGAGGCGTTCGGCGAGCTGCGGGAGTCGCTCGGCCTGCCGCCCGGCCCGCGCCTCGCGGTCGTCAGCGCAAGCGGCAACGTCGACCCGGAGCTTCCGGCCCTCGCGGGCGGCTTGATCCTGACCACCGAAGCGGGTGCGTCACGTTTGGGCGGCGAACTGCCCGCCGGCGTCAAGGTCGTGTCATTGGGCGGAGGCGCGCTTCTCGACGCGCGAGCGGTCGTGTCAGCGCTCCGTGCCGAGGGCCACCGGACGATCCTCAGCGAAGGGGGCCCGCACTTCTTCGGCGATCTGCTGGCGGCGGGCCTGGTGGACGAGCTCTTCCTGACTCTGTCTCCCGTCCTGGCCGGCCGGGAGCGGAGCTCCGCGCAGGTCGGCCTGGTGGAAGGGGTCAGCCTGCTTCCGAGCATCCAGCGCCGCGGCCGGCTCCTGAGCGTCCGCCGGGCCGCCGAGCACCTGTTCCTCCGCTATTCCCTGGCCTGAGTGACCGGAGCCCACTAGACTTCGCTGCGCCAAGTGGGGGTAGCCGATTCGATCTTCCTGATCTGCCTCATCGCCGGTGGCGGGCTGCTGCTGGTGAGCGTGGTGGTCGGGGACCTACTCGGCGGCGTGCTCGACGCTCTCCACGCCGGCGTCGACATCGGCGGCGTGGGGCTGATGCCGCTGGTGCTCGGCTTCGTCTCGATGTTCGGGGTGGGCGGCCTTTTCAGCACCCAGGTCTTCCACCTGAGCAGCGGCGTGGCGACCCTGATCGGGATCGGCACCGGGTTTGCCGGGGCCGGCTTCGTCTTCGTCCTCTTCGGCGTCCTGGCCAGCGGCCAGGGGCCGGAACCCTTCAGCCTCAGCGACCTGGTCGGGCAGAGCGCCCGGGTCTCGGTCGGGATCCATCCCGGCCACTTCGGGACCGTCCAGCTCAGCTATGCCGGCCAGTCGCATGAGCTGACCGCGACCTCGGACCAGGAGATCCCCGCCGGCGCCTCGGTCAAGATCGAGGCGATCGCCGGCTCCAACGTCGTCGTCGCGCCACTCCGCGCGACCAGTGCCCAGGGAGGGACAAGCCAATGAGCGGCCCGCTGCTCGCCATCTCCGTCATCGTCATCGTCGTCCTCCTCCTCGCCTACGTGGCCAGCCGCTACAAGGTGGCCAACGCCAACGAGGCGATCATCGTGGCCGGCTCCCAGGGCGCCAAGGTCCGCGACGAGAAGGGCGAGGTCATGTCCAAGGCCGGCGATCGCGGTGTCAAGGTCGTGGTCGGTGGGGGTACCTTCGTGATCCCGATCCGGAACCGGGTCGGACGGTTGAAGCTGACCGCGCGCCAGATCTCGGTCCAGCTCCAGGACGCCGTCACCAGCCAGGGCATCAAGGTCCAGGTCCAGGGCGTGGCGACCTTCAAGATCGGCCGCGACGTGGAATCGCTGCGGAACGCGGCCGGGCGCTTCCTCGACGCCAAGGACGAGCAGGTCGACTCGATCGTCAAGAACGTCCTCGAGGGGTCCCTGCGCGCCATCGTCGGCACCCTGACCGTAGAGGAGCTGATCCGCGACCGCCAGAAGCTTCTCCAGCAGGTGCAGGACGCGGCCAAGGGGGACCTGGCCACCTCCGGCCTCCAGATCGACGCCTTCACCATCCAGAGCTTCACCGACGAGTCGAATTACATCGGCCTGCTGGGCCAGCAGAACCTCGCCGTCGTCGAGCGCGACGCCCGGATGGCGAAGGCCACCGCAGACCAGGAGGCCGCGGTCCGGGAGGCGCAGGCCCAGCAGATCAAGATCAACGCCCAGCGGGATGTCTCACTCAAGCAGGCGGAGATCGAGCAGCAGGTGCAGTCGGCACAGGCGACCGCCGCCCAGGCCGGCCCGCTCGCCCAGGCGGCGGCCCAGCAGGCCGTCGTCCAAAAGCAGACCGAGCTGGCGCTGCTCCAGGCGGATCGGACTCAGAAGGAGCTGCTCTCCTCGACCGTCCGGCCGGCGGAGGCCGAGGCCGAGGCGGCCGTCCAGCGTGCCCAGGGCCAGAAGAAGGTGACCATCGCCGCGGCGGAGGCCGAGGCCGAGCAGGTGCGGCTCCAGGGCGGCGCCGAGGCTGCCATCGTTCTCACCAAGGGAGAGGCCGAGGCCAAGGCCCTGGCCATGCGGGCGAACGCCTACAAGCAGTTCAACGAGGCCGCCATCATCCAGACCATCCTCACCGCCCTGCCGGAGATCGTCCGGGCGGCGGCGGAACCGATGGGCAACATCGAGAACCTGACCGTGCTGAGCAGCGACGGCGCCAGCGACATGGTCAGGAACACCACCCGGACGGTGGCCGAGTCGGTGGCCATGATCAAGGGACTGACCGGAGTTGACGTGGCCGGCCTGGTCGGCGCGGCCATGGGCTCGACGGCCGCCAGCCCCGGCCGCCACCGCGAGAACGGCGCCCCGGCCGAACCGGTCGAGGTCGTCGACGTGGAGACCTCGGCACCGGTCGCCGAATCCACGCCCGAAGCCGGCGACGGCGCGCCGCCGGCGGCTCCCAGCGCGGCCGAGTCCGCCGAGCCTGCCGAGCCCAGCTCCACCGCCACCCTGGACCGCGGCCGGCAGCTGGAGGACGCCGCCCGCTGGCTCGCCGGCCAGATGCGGCTGACCGCGCAGATCGAGCGCTACTGGGAGGTCAAGCTGAAAGACCTGGTCTCGCGGGGTCCGCGTAGCCTGGCCGCGCTCTGGCGGGTCGGGGACGAGGACGTGGTCAGGGCCTACGGCGAGTGGACGGTAGGCCAGTTCCTGGGGAAGTTCGGGGGCGAGCTGAAGCCCTAGGCCGTCGCCGCTCGCGCGTGTTCTCCACCCGGTAGCAGCCGGCCGACGCGGACGGCGCGGGGGCTGAAGGTCGGCTCGACCGATTGGTCGGCGCACTGCCTTGCGAAGGCCTGCAGGGTGCCGCCCGGAGGAGCCAGCGAGGCCGCGATCTCACCGATCGCCCGGGCGTCCTCGGGCCGCTCGAAGGCGCGCGCCTGGAGCGTCACCGCCACCAGCGGGATCACCAGCCGGCTCCGCCAGCGCGCCGGCAGCAGGGCCGCGGAGTCACTGACGAGCGCGTCGCGGGCCGAGTCGCGCCAGCCCTGGACGTAGGCGAGGCAGCTGCGGGCGACGCGCAGGCCGGCGCTGAGGTCGGGGTCGGGAACCACCGCCAGGATTTCCTGGACGGCCGTCATGGCCGACTCCGCTGAGTGCAGCTCGCCGCCGGCCAGCGCCAGGTGGGCCGCCATCAGCGTGGTGACCCCGGCGAACTGGCTGGCGGCGTCGATCTTGCCCATCGCCCGGCCCGCCCAGGCAAGGCAGACGCCGGCCAGCTCGAGGTCGGCGTCGATGTAGGCGACCCAGGCCAGGTCGGCGAAGACGACCGCCAGGTGGAAGCCGGTCAGGCGCTCCAGGGAGAGCGTCGCCGCCTCCCCGAGGTAGGTCCGGGTGATGTCCAGCCGGTCCAGGTCGCAAGCGATCGAGGTGGCGCGGAGCAGCGCCGTCCAGGTCAGCCGCGGGTCGTCGATCGCCCGCGCCCGGCGGATCGCCTCGGCGACCACGTGGGGAGCGTTGACCAGGTCGCCGGCAGACGCGAGGGCTTCGGCATGGTCCAGGCGGGCGTTCAGCTCGCGCTGGTAACGGCTGCCTCTGGCCAGCGGGTCGACCGCCTTCCGGTAGGCGGCCGCGGCGGCGCCCGGGTCGCCGGTCGCCCGTGCCGTCTCCGCCTCGCGCAGGGCGGCGCGGGCGGGCCAGGCCCGGATCGAGCGCCGGAGCCCGATGCTGACCTGGGTGAGGTCCGCGGCCGCGACCAGGCCGGCGGTGGCCAGGATCACCAGGCTCGACAGGTCCTCGGGGACCCTGCCGCCGAGGATGGCCGGCGCCACCGCCACCACGACTCCGACCAGGCCGACCCCGGCGGCGGCCGCGACCAGGCGGGTCCGGGGGCGTCCGTCGTGGACGGTGAGGGCGCGAACGGCCGCGGCCAGGCCGGCCAGCAATGCCGCCAGGACGAGCAGTGCCAGGGCGAGAGACACGGTGCCCACCTCTAAAGGAAGTAAACGGCGGCGGCACGACCGACTTGCGGAGCCGGCCGGCCGGGACTCTCAGACGAGGAGCTTACCGTCCTCCATCAGGACCTCCCCGTCAACTGTGATCCTGCCACCTCCGCGAAGGTCGCAGACCATGTCCCAGTGGATGGCGGACTCGTTGACGCCTCCCGTCTCTGGGTAGGCGGCGCCCAGCGCCAGGTGCACCGTGCCGCCGATCTTCTCGTCGAGGAGGATGCTGCCCGAGAACTGCTTGATGCCGTAGTTGGTGCCGATGCCCAGCTCGCCCAGAACCCGGGACCCGTGGTCGGTGTCGAGCATCTGGGTCAGGAAGTCCTGGTTGGTGCGGGCGGTCGCCGACACCACCCGACCCTCTTCGAACACCAGCTGGATCCCCTCCACCGACTTCCCGTTGTAGATGGCGGGGTAGCTGAAGGTGACCATGCCGCGGGTGCGGTCCTCGATCGGCGCCGTGAAGCATTCGCCATCCGGGAAGTTGTAGTTGCCGTTGGCAGGCTCGAAGACCCGGTCTGCGACCTCGAGGTAGAGATCGGTGCCTTCGCCCTCGATGTGCACGAGGTTGCGGCCCTTCAGCCACTCGATCAAG
>Ga0209577_10005928_pt1 | contig 11334 bp, 12 predicted proteins | sample GraSoiAngelo_109_FD_185874 | JGI IMG/M metagenome (GOLD analysis project Ga0209577, IMG submission 185874) | Grasslands soil microbial communities from the Angelo Coastal Reserve, California, USA - 14_0903_12_20cm (SPAdes) (version 2) | ecosystem: Environmental > Terrestrial > Soil > Grasslands... | reverse complement strand
GCGCTGATGCGCATCGCGCGCCAGGGCCGCCCGCCGCGGCGGCTGGTGCAGACGCCCGAGATCCCCGGGTTCACGCGGCTGCGCTGCCTGCCGCGCGACGCCTATTACTGCGGCGGCGAACTGCTGCCTGTGTTCGACGAGCGCGAGCGCATCAACCACCAGCTCGCCGGCCGGATCTGCGCCGACCAGATCGTGCCCTACCCGCCCGGCATCCCGGTGCTCGTGCCCGGCCAGCTCGTCACTCCCAAGATTCTCGACTACCTCGGGCGGCTGCTCCACTCGCACAAGAGCCTGGAGATGCACGGCGTCGTCCACGAGGCGTACCTGCCGTGCATCCGGGTCCTGAAGAGCGCTGAAGAACGCGGCCTGAAGCGCTTGTCCTAACCCAAAGCCGGGGTCAGGTCTTGAATTGACGCATTCGCCGCGTGTCATCCGCGTGGCCCGCCGCACGTTGTTCCAGCGCATGGCCCGACCACTTCGGCTCGAATTTCCTGGTGCGTTGTACCACCTGACTTCGCGTGGCAACGCCAAAGCCGACATCTACTGCGATGACACCGATCGCCACGTGTTCGTACGATTGCTCGGCAATACGGCGAGGCGTTTTCGCTGGGTGCTCTATTCTTATTGCCTGATGGGCAACCACTACCATCTTCTCGCCGAGACGCCGGAACCGAATCTTTCGCGTGGGATGCGCCATCTTAATGGCGTGTACACGCAGTACTTCAATCGTCGCCATAAGCGAGTGGGCCATGTGCTCCAGGGACGCTTCAAGGCGATTCTGGTCGAACGCGAGACCTATCTCCTCGAACTCATGCGATATGTCCCGCTCAATCCGGTACGCGCAGGTTTCGTCCCGTCGCCGGAGCAGTGGCGATGGTCCTCCTATCGCGCCACCGCAGGCTTCGAACACCCCGTGCCTTGGTTAAGCGCCGCGCCTATCGTGGAGCGATTCGGCACAACGGTGCCCGATGCGGCTTTACGCTTTCAGGAGTTCGTGCGCGCCGGCAAGGGTCTTGCCGCGCCGTGGTCGGCGCTACGTGGCCAAGTACTGCTGGGAAGCGAATTGTTCGCAGAAAGAATGCGGCCTGCCTTGATCCCGTATGCTCTGTCGAGTGAAATACCTCGTGCCGCTCGGCTGGCGGGCCGGCCGGAGCTCGCTTTGCTATTTCCGGCGGCGATCATGGCCGAGCGCAAGCGGCGTAACGCCGCCATCGCCGAGGCTCACACCGTCCATGGATATACGCTGGCTGAAATCGCGAGGCACCTCGGGCTGCATTATTCGACCGTATCGCGGCTGATAGGAGCCGCTGATGCTGCAATTCAAGACCTGACCCCGGCTTAGGTTTTTCTGCTAGGATTTTCCGAACGGCGGCTGGTGCCGCCGTTTTGCTTTAGGGAGTCCGTCATGTCCCATGTCATGAACACCTACGCGCGCCAGAGCGTCGCCTTCGTGCGCGGCGAAGGCGTGTGGCTCTGGGACGAGGAAGGCCGGAAGTACCTCGATGCGCTCGCCGGCATCGCCGTCAACACGCTCGGCTACGGGCATCCGAAGTTCACCCGCGCGCTCTCGGCGCGCATCGCCTCCGGCGTCATCCACACCTCCAACCTGTGGCGCATCCCGGACCAGGAGGCGGCGGCCGACCGCGTGGCGCAGATCACGGGACTCGAGGAGGTGTTCTTCTGCAACTCGGGCCTCGAAGCGAACGAGTGCGCCATCAAGCTCGCGCGCAAGTACGGCCACGAGCGCGGCATCGCGGAGCCGGCCATCGTGGTGATGGAGAAAGCGTTCCACGGCCGCTCGCTCGCCACGCTTTCCGCCACTGGCAGCCGCAAGGTGCAAGCGGGCTTCGAACCGCTCGTCTCGGGCTTCGTGCGCGTGCCGCTCAACGACCTGGAAGCGGTGTGCCAGGTCGCCGAGCACAACAAGAACGTGGTCGCCGTGTTCATCGAGCCGATACAGGGCGAAGGCGGCATCAACGTCTCGCGGCTCGAATACCTGCGCGGCCTTTACGAGCTCTGCCAGCGCAAGCAGTGGCTCTTCATGTCCGACGAGGTCCAATGCGGCCTCGGTCGCACCGGCAAATGGTTCGTGTACCAGCACGCGGGATTCCTCCCGGATGTGGTGCCGCTCGCCAAGGGCCTCGGCTCCGGAATCCCGGTCGGCGCCTGCGTCGTCGGCGGCCGCGCCAAGGGCGTCTTCAAGCCCGGCAACCACGGTTCGACTTTCGGCGGCAATCCGCTGGCGATGACGGCCGTGCGCACCACGATCGACGTGATCAAGGAGGATGGGCTGATGCAGAACGCCGAGCGCGTCGGCGCCGTCATCCGCAACGGCCTTGCGGAGGCCTGCGGCGGGCCGGGCGTCACCGAAGTGCGCGGCATGGGACTCATGATCGGCGTGGAGCTCGATCGAGCGTGCGGCGATCTCGTGCGCGAGGCGCTCGCGGCCGGCCTCGTCATCAACGTCACGGCGGACAACGTGGTGCGCATGCTGCCGCCGCTCGTGATGAACGAGGCCGAAGGCCGCATGGTGGTCGAGCGGCTCGCGCCGCTCGTGAAGCGCTTCCTGGAAAAGCGCGTCGCCGCCTAGTGTCGCAGCCGAAGGCGCCGCTGCGGCATTTCCTGCAGTTCAAGGACTTCTCGCGCGCGGAGCACGAGCACGTCTTCGCGCGCACCCGGGCGATCAAGGACAAGTTCAAGCGCTACGAGCGCTATTGGCCGCTGGAAGACCGCACCCTCGCCATGATTTTCGAGAAGCCGTCGACCCGCACGCGCATGTCGTTCGAATCGGGCATGCACCAGCTCGGCGGCGCGGCGATCTATCTCTATACGCGCGACTCGCAGCTCGGGCGCGGCGAGCCGGTGGAGGACGCGGCGCAGGTGATCTCGCGCATGTGCGACATCATCATGGTGCGCACTTTCGAGCAGGACATCATCGAGCGGTTCGCGGGCAATTCGCGCGTGCCCGTGATCAATGGCCTGACGGACGAATACCATCCCTGCCAGATCCTCGCCGACGTCTATACGTACATCGAGCAGCGCGGCGCGATCCGCGGCCGCACGGTGGCGTGGATCGGCGACTCGAACAACGTGTGCAACACCTGGCTGCAGGCGGCCGCGATCTTCGACTTCAAGCTGCATATCTCCACGCCGCCCGGCTATGAAGTCGAGCCTGAGCGCATGAATCGCAACGCCGAGACCTTCGCCGATCCGATGGCCGCCGCGCGCGGCGCGCACCTGGTGACGACCGACGTGTGGACGTCGATGGGCTTCGAGGCGGAGAACGAGGAGCGCCGCAAGGCCTTCCACGACTGGCAGGTCGACGCGGAGATGATGAAGGCCGCGGCGAAGGATGCGCTCTTCATGCATTGCCTGCCCGCGCACCGCGGCGAGGAAGTGGCCGCCGAGGTGATCGACGGCCCGCAGAGCGTCGTCTGGGAGGAGGCTGAGAACCGCCTGCACACGCAGAAGGCTTTGCTTGAATTCCTGCTGCTCGGCAAAGTAAGCGGGTCATGATTGGGGAGATCAGCATGAGAGCATTCGCTTGCCTGCTTTTCGCCGCGGCCATGGTTGCCGCCCGGCCGGCGCCAGCGCAGCCTGTCGGCGATTTCGAGACGCGCAAGGGCGTCGAATACGCGACGCACGACGGTGTGCGACTCGCCGGGGACCTTTACCTGCCCAAGGCGGGCGGCCCGCATCCCGCGATCGTCGCCATCCACGGCGGCGGCTGGCAGGCGGGCGGCCCGTTCGGCTACCAATACTGGGGGCCTTATCTCGCGAGCCGCGGCTACGGCGTGTTCACCATCAGCTACCGCCTCTCCAAGCCCGGGCAGAAGACGTTTCCCGAAGCGCTGCATGACGTACGCGCCGCGATCCAGTTCCTCAAGGGCAGGGCGAGCGACTTGCGTGTCAATCCCGAACGCATCGGCGTCATGGGCGACTCGGCCGGCGGGCATCTCGCCGCGCTGGTCGCACTGGCTGGCGACAACCCGGCGTTCGCCGGCGCATACAAAAGCGACGCGTACAGCGGGCACAGCACGAAGGTGAAGGTCGCCATCCCAATCTACGGCGTGTTCGACATGTACCAGCAGTGGCTCCACGACCTCGAGGCGCGACCGCGCGATTCGATCGTCGAGAAATTCCTCGGCGTAAGCGCGAGCGACGACAAGCGTCCGTACTTCGACGCCTCGCCGATTTCGTATGTCTCCGCGAAGAACAACGCCACCTCGTTTCTGGTGGTCTGGGGAACGCGCGACGACATCGTCGATCGCGTGACGCAGTCGGAGGCCTTCATGGCTGCGCTCAAGCATGCGGGCTACTTCGTGCGCCCCGTGCCGGTCGAGGGCGCGCCGCACTTCTGGGTGTGGGACCCGGTGGACGAGTCCAGCCACAACGGCTTTCTCGCCCCGCGGCTCCTGCGCTTCCTCGCGCAGCGGCTTTAGGACGTCTTTTTCTTTTCCTTTTCCGGCCCGAGCAGCGGCACGCCGCCGGTAGCCGATTCACCCAGCAGGCCGGCCTCGCCGTACAGGCGCAGCTTGTCGCGCGTATCGGTGATGTCGAGATTGCGCAGGGTGAGCTGGCCGATGCGGTCGCCGGGGGCGAAGAACTGCTCTTCGCCCTTCTCCATCGTCAGGCGCTCGGGCTTGTAGGTGAGGTTGGGGCTGCGCGTGTCGAGGATCGAATAGTCGTTGCCGCGCCGTAGTTCGAGCGTCACTTCGCCGCTGATCGCGCTTGCCACCCAGCGGCTCGCGGCTTCGCGCAGCATCAGCGCCTGCGGGTCGAACCAGCGCCCCTGGTAGAGCAGCCGCCCAAGGCGCCGGCCATTCATGCGGTATTGCTCGATCGTGTCCTCGTTGTGGATGCCGGTGACCAGGCGCTCGTAGGCGATGTGCAGGAGCGCCATGCCCGGCGCCTCGTAGATGCCGCGGCTCTTCGCCTCGATGATGCGGTTCTCGATCTGGTCGGACATGCCTAGGCCGTGTCGCCCGCCGATGGCGTTCGCCTCCGCGAAAAGCGCTACCGCATCGGTGAAGCGCTGACCATTCAGCGCCATCGGCCTGCCCTCCTCGAAGCGCACGCTGACCCGCTCCGGCTTGATCGCCACATCCTCACGCCAGAAAGCGACGCCCATGATCGGCTTGACGATCGCAATGCCCTTGTCGAGGAGTTCGAGGTCCTTCGCCTCGTGCGTGGCGCCGAGGATGTTGGAGTCGGTCGAATAGGCGCTTTCGGCGCTCATCTTGTACTCGAGGCCCGCACCGGCGAGATATGCGGACATCTCTTTCCTGCCGCCCAGCTCGTCGATGAAGCGCTGGTCGAGCCACGGCTTGTAGATGCGCAATGCCGGGTTCGCGAGCAGCCCGTAGCGGTAGAAGCGCTCGATGTCGTTGCCCTTGTAGGTGCTGCCGTCGCTCCAGATGTCGACGCCGTCCTCGCGCATGGCGACGACCAGCATCGTGCCGGTCACCGCGCGGCCGAGCGGCGTGGTATTGAAGTACGTCGCGCCGGCGGTCGAAATGTGGAAGGCGCCGCACTGGATCGCGGCGATGCCCTCGGCGATGAGCTGCGCCCGGCAATCGATGAGCCGCGCCTTCTCCGCGCCGTAGGTGAGCGCCTTGCGCGGGATGTCCTCGTAGTCGGATTCGTCCGGCTGCCCGAGGTTGGCGGTGTAGGCGTACGGGATTGCGCCGTTCGCGCGCATCCAGCGCACGGCGGCGCTGGTATCAAGGCCGCCCGAGAAGGCGATGCCGACTTTTTCGCCCTTGGGCAGCTTGCTCAGGATCTTCGCCAAACGCTCGTCTCCGGCAAAAGCCAATCATAAGTGATCCGGCGCGAGCCGCTAGAATGCGCCGCGTGCGCATCCTGGCCGGCCTTCTCCTCTGCGCAAGCAGCGCCCTCGCCGCGCCGTTCGCGGTGCAGGTCGGCGACGCGCGCCTTGCGCTCGACGCGCCGCCGGGGTTCGCCGACGTGCAGGACACCGGCTCGCCGCGGCTGCTCGAGCTCGCGGAGTCGCTCACCTCGGCATCCAACCGCATCCTGCTCTTCGCGCTCGAAGACGCCGACGTGCGCCGCTTCAGCCTGGGCGACTCGCTTGAGCTGCGACGCTACGTGATCGTCGTGACGCCCAAAAACCTGGAGAGCGCGCGCGTGACGCTCGCCGCGTTCCACGCGCTCGCCGCTGACTCGCTGCGCGAGCTCGGGCCGCCGGCGCCCGCGTCGACGGACGCGCGCCAGTATCTCGATGCGCAGCCGCGCGGCCGGCCGGGCCTGCTCGCCGAGCTGCGCAAGGACCAGGACGTGATCGCCGTGCTGCAAGGGACGCGGCTGCCCGATGCGCCGCGCTCGCGCGACGCGCCGCCGCGCTACCTGCTCTCGACGATGGCCCTGATGCTCGCGCGCGGCAAGGCGCTCAACCTCGCGATCTACACGAGCTACGGCGGCGAGGCCGACCTCGAGTGGATCCGCGGCACGACGCTGCGCTGGATCGACGAGCTGCAGCGGCTCAACTTACGCTAAAGCGCGGTGGCTGAGCGCGTCCGTCTTGAGCGCCCGACATTACGCGCAGCCGCTGAATTTCTGGCGGCAGTGCACCGCAGCCGTAAGCTGCACAAGCCCTGGGTCAGAGCGCCGAGCACCGCGGTGGCGTACCGCGCCTATGTGCGGCGAGTGCGAACCCCAACCCATGTCGGCTACCTGATCCGGCTGCGCAGCTCCGGCGAGCTCGTCGGCGTTGCGGGCATCAGCGAGATCGTGCGCGGGTCCTTGCGTAGCGCCTACCTCGGCTACTACGCCTTGGCGCCGCACGAGCGCCAGGGGTTGATGACCGAGGGCTTGTCGCTGGTGATCAAACAGGCCTTCGGAGCCCTGCGGTTGCATCGGCTGGAGGCGAACGTGCAGCCCAGCAACCGGGCCTCGCTCAGGCTGATACGCCGGCTCGGGTTTCATCGCGAGGGTTTTTCGCCGCGCTATCTCAAAATCCGCGGTCGCTGGCGCGACCATGAACGTTGGGCTCTTCTCGCCGACGAGTAAAATTGCGCCCGCATGCCCTCGTTTGACGTCGTCTCACAGGTCGACCGCCAGGAAGTGAAGAACGCGGTCGAGCAGACCAACAAGGAAGTTTCCAACCGCTTCGACTTCAAGGGCTCGGATGCGCGGGTCGAGCAGAACGAGCTCGTGCTCACGGTCTACGCCGACGACGAGTTCAAGCTTGGCCAGGTCCTCGACGTGCTGCGCGCGCGGCTGGCCAAGCGCAACGTCGATGTGCGCTCGCTCGAGCCCGGCGCGATCGAGAAGATCTCCGGCGACAAGGTGAAGCGCCCGGTCACGCTGAAAGTCGGCATCGCGCAGGAAAAGGCGAAGCAGATGCAGAAGCTCATCAAGGATTCCAAGCTCAAGGTCGCCGCGTCGATCCAGGGCGACGCGGTGCGCGTCTCAGGGGCGAAGAAGGACGATCTGCAGGCGGCGATTCAACTGGTGAAACAATCGGTGACCGACCTGCCGCTGCAGTTCATCAACTTCCGCGACTGAGCCCCTCGATCCAGCGGTCGTAGATGCGGTTGGCGACCTCGTGCAGCGCCGCCAGGCGCGCCGCCAGCTCGCGCGTGATCTCGCCGGGCTCCTGCACCGCGGGGCTCGCGCGGCTGGCGGCGATTTCCTCTGCTCCCGTCGCGAGCCAACTGCGTACCAGCTCGTCGGTCATCTCGACGTGGCACTGCATGCCGAAGTGCTTGCCGAGCGCGAAGCCCTGGTTTGCGCAGTGCGGGTTCTCCATGACCCGGGTCGCGCCCGGCGGAATGGTGAAGGTCTCGCCGTGCCAGTGAAACGATACGAACGTCTGCACGTCGCCCAGCCATTCGCGCGCCACTTCATTGTCCGCGACGCGCACTTCGCCCCAGCCGATCTCCTTCACCGGCGTGGCGGCCACCGTGCCGCCGAGCGCCTTCGAAATGAGCTGGCCGCCCAGGCAGTGGCCGAGGAGCGGCACGTCCTTGCGCACCGCGTCGCGCGCGAGCTCGAGCGCAGACCCGATCCACGGCAGCTCGTCGTTCACGCTCATCGGTCCGCCCATGAAGACGAGCCCGGCGAACTTGCGCGCATCGCGCGGCACGCGTTCTCCCGTGTCGAGCGCCACGAGCTGCCACGCAATTGAGCGCCGCTCGAGGTAGGTGGCAAAATAGCCCGGCCCTTCGGTCGGAGAAGCTCTGAAAATTGCGACCGGCTTCATCGATGCGTCATTTTATTTGCCTTTCGCTCCTCGCCTGCGCAGCGGCGTTCGCCGCGGCCGAGGATGTCGCGCTCATCGGCGTGATCGGCGACAAGGCTGCCGTGCTCGCGCTCGAGGGCGGTGAGCCGAAGACCGTGAAGGTCGGCCAGACCTGGAGCGGCGTGACGGTCATCGCTGTGTCCAGGGAGCAGGCGACCGTCGAGATCGACGGCAAGCGCCGCGTGCTGACGCTCGGCCAGCACTACCGCAACAGCGCTGTCGTTTCGAGCCGGGAGAGCGTCACGCTCTCCGCCGACAGCCGCGGCCACTTTTTCGCCGAAGCCGCGGTCAACGACATTCCGATGCGCTTCGTTGTCGATACCGGCGCCTCGGCCGTGGTGCTCTCGGCGGCCGATGCCTTGCGCCTCGGCATCGACTGGCGCAAAGGCGCGCGCCGCACCATGCAAACGGCGGATGGGCCGACCTCCGGCTACCTCGTGAAGCTCGACAAGCTGCGCCTGGGCGGTATCGAGTTGCACGACGTCGATGGCGTGGTCGTCGAGCATGGCGCGGGCGTGGGACTGCTCGGCATGAGCTTCCTCAACCGCCTTGACATGCGGCGCGACGGCGACACGATGACACTTACCCGCCGCTTTTAGGCACGAGCGGCACGAAGCGCACCGGGATCACGTCGCGCTCGTCGTAGCCGCCGTCGGCGCGCTTCGTCACCACTTTGAGGTGCTGGACCCAGCCCTCGCCCCCCACCGGAATCACCATGCGGCCGCCCGGCTTGAGCTGCGCTGTGAGCGCGGACGGGATCCTGGGCGCGGCGGCGGTCACGATGATGCCGTCGAAGGGCGCCTTCTCCGGCCAGCCGGCGTAGCCGTCGCCGATGCGCACCTCGACGTTGCCGTACCCAACTTCAGCGAGCCGCGCGGCCGCGGTACGGCCGAGGTCCTCCAGCAGCTCGATGCTGTAGACCTGCTTCACGACTTCGGCGAGCACCGCCGCCTGGTACCCCGAGCCGGTCCCGACTTCGAGCACGACGTGCTCGGGCTTGGGCTGCAAGAGATCGGTGGAGAGCGCCACGATGTAAGGCTGCGAGATCGTCTGGCCACCGCCGATCGGCAGGGGCTGGTTGCGGTATGCCATCGACTGCTGCGCTTTGGGAACGAAGCGATGGCGCTCGACCTTGCCGAGCGAGGCGCGCACGGCCGCAGACATGGCGCTCATGCCGGTCTCGCGGCTCGTCTCGGCGTACATCGCCTCGACCTCGGCGACCAGGCGTGCGCGTTCGGCTGCGAAGTCCTGGGCGTCGGCGGCGCTGCTCATGCCCAGCAATGCCAGAAGGAGGGCTAGCGCGCCCGTTTGTCTTTCTCGATCAGCGCGTAGGCGCTGTGGTTGTGGATCGACTCGAAGTTCTCCGACTCGACCACGTAGGCGTCGACGCGCTCATCGAGGTTCAGCACCGCCGCCACGTCGCGCACCAGGTCCTCGACGAATTTCGGATTGTCGTAGGCGCGCTCGGTGACGTGCTTCTCGTCCGGGCGCTTGAGCAGGCCGTAGAGCTCGCTCGAGGCCTGCTTCTCGACGAGATCGACGAGCTCCTCGATCCAGACGAAGTCGTTGGTGCGCGCGGTCACCGTGACGTGCGAGCGCTGGTTGTGCGCGCCGCGCTCGGAGATCTCCTTCGAGCACGGGCAGAGGCTCGTCACCGGCACGAGCACCTTCATGGTGAAGCCCTGGCGGCCCTTGCGGATCTCGCCGGTGAAGCTGACCTCGTAGTCCATGAGGCTCTTCACGCCGGAGATGGGCGCACGTTTCTCGATGAAGTAGGGGAAGGCCATGTCGATGCGCCCCTCCTCCGCCTCGAGCTTCTCCACCATCTCGCGCAGCATCAGCTGGAACGTCTCGACGGTGATCTCGCGCTCGTGCGCTTCCAGGATCTCCACGAAGCGCGACATGTGCGTGCCCTTGAAGTGATGCGGCAGGCGCACGTACATGTTGAACAGGGCGATGGTGTGCTGCACGCCCCCGGAGCGCTCCATGATGCGTACCGGGTGGCGGATCGCCTTGATTCCCACCTGGTCGATGGCGAGCTTGCGTGAATCCGGGCTCGCCTGGACGTCGGGGATGTTGTGCAGGTCGCGGGCTTTCATGGCAGCGATTTTACCATTCCGACTAATTTAGTCGGGCTTTACGCTCTCGATCGCGCGACGGATGCCCTCGGCATCGAGTCCTACCGATGCGAGAAGGCGCGCCGGATCGCCATGATCGATGAAACGGTCGGGCAGGCCTAGCAACAGCACGCGCTTTTCGATGGCCGCCGCGGCGAGCGCTTCGCACACGGCGCTGCCCGCGCCGCCCATCACCTGGTGTTCTTCCACGGTAACGATTAGAGGGTGCGCGGCGGCGAGTTGTTTCACGAGCGCTACGTCGAGCGGCTTCACGAAGCGCATGTTCGCAACCGTCGCGTCCAGCGCCTGCGCCGCCTCGAGCGCGGGCTTGAGCATCGCGCCGAACGCGAGAATTGCGATGCGCTTGCCCTGGCGGCGGATCTCGCCTTTACCGACCGGTAGCGTCGTGAGCTCGTTGCCCGGCTCGCCGAGCGCCGCGCCGCGCGGGTAGCGCACGGCGGCGGGCGAGTCGAGCTGCAAGCCCGTGCTGAGCATCTGCCGGCACTCGGCGGCGTCGGAGGGCGCCATCACGGTGAGATTCGGCACCGTGCGCAGGTAAGCGAAGTCGAAGGCGCCGTTGTGCGTCGCGCCGTCGCCACCGACGAGCCCACCGCGATCGAGCGCGAAGAGCACGGGCAGGTTCTGGATCGCGACGTCGTGGATCAGCTGGTCGTAGCCGCGCTGCAGGAACGTCGAGTAGATCGCCACCACCGGCTTCATGCCTTCGGTGGCGAGCCCGGCGGCGAAGGTCACCGCGTGCTGCTCGGCGATGCCGACGTCGAAATAGCGCTGCGGAAAGCGCTCGGAGTACTCCACCATGCCCGAGCCCTCGCGCATCGCCGGCGTGATCGCGACGAGGAGCGCTTCGCGCTCGGCCATGTCGCAGAGCCATTGGCCAAAAACCTGCGAGTAGGTCGGCCGCGCCACGACCGCCTTCGGCAACCCCTCCGCGGG
>Ga0209577_10005927_pt1 | contig 11335 bp, 15 predicted proteins | sample GraSoiAngelo_109_FD_185874 | JGI IMG/M metagenome (GOLD analysis project Ga0209577, IMG submission 185874) | Grasslands soil microbial communities from the Angelo Coastal Reserve, California, USA - 14_0903_12_20cm (SPAdes) (version 2) | ecosystem: Environmental > Terrestrial > Soil > Grasslands... | reverse complement strand
TAGGGTCAGTGTTGGCAAGTCGGATATAGAGAACGACAGGCGTAGACGCGGGCATGCAGAAAGCTGACTGAGATGTAGTCTGAGTGCCTGAGGTATAGTTGAATGATTTAGTGTCGAAGTACACCGCTAAGGGTCCAATGTTCGTCACGAAGTTTCCTCCACCACCGTTGACGATGAGGCTACTGAAGCGCCATGGATAATACATGCTGAATTCCCGTCCGCGGGTAGTGGCTAGAGTTATTCTGTAACTGTTACCGTCCTTGACGTTTATTCCTTGGACGTGAATAACAAAGTTAACCGCGCCGGCTGGAATATTTCCATTAGTGAAGTAGGTGACTAGTTGAGGGGGAGGATTGAAGATGCACGGCGTTGGTCTGCATTGGCCCGTGGTGTTCGTGTTCCAGATGTATATTGCAGCGATGCTCACAGATGAGCCGCCAAGATTGTTTACAATGACACTCAGCGGCCCTCCGGTCGGATAGGTCGCATTTACTGGTACCAAGTTTTCCGAGGTTGCTTGTTGGTCTCGCTGGCTCATGCTGGTTATGACGTGGTTGTAAGCGTCGTATTGTATGAAGCCCCAGAGCATGACGTTGAATCCCATGAGTATGATTATGACGAAGAAGAGTCCTCCGAAGATTGTACTCATGCCCTTCTTGGACCGGGTGAGTCGTCTGTAGACCGTCATCTATGACACCCAAGTCGTGGTTATGACTGTTCCTCGTTGTGTGGCGATTGTTACTGTCTGAGTGTCGCCCGGTCCGAGGGTTGGTTGAGTGAAGTGTAGGTTGATGCCGCCGCTCGGCCCACAGATGCCGTTAGTAGACGGGCATATGGGAGCGACTTGGCTGACATTGACTTGTAGAGCGGGGAACGTGGCCGGCGAATTGTATAGTGTTGAGTTGATGTATACGGAGACAATCGTGAACGGGATAGTTCCTACGTTCCGGACATAGATCAACGCGTAGTTGAGACCATTTCCAGGCGCGTAGAAATAGGCGCCTTCCACGGACATTCTCTCCTGGTTGGCTACGCTGCGGCTGGAGAACCAGTATCCTGCTCCGCCCTGGTAGGCGCCGAAGCTGGAGACTGCCCAGACGAATAATAGTGAACTTAGGGATACGACTATGATTAGCATGGTCAAGTTCGCCATTATAGTGCTAATGGCCTTCCGTGACCTACGGTTTCTATCGACTGTTTTTCTCGCCCATTTCACTAGGCTCATTTCTTTTCCTTTTTCCAATGCTTCTATTTTCTATTCAGATTCCGCTTTTGAAAAAACCGGGAAGTTCAAACAAGGCATCGAGACACGCCATCATCGAGGGCTCACTTCGTGAATTGCCAGGTGAATTGGTTGTTTCTAGTGGTAACGACCGTGATTGTGTACTGGTTGCCGCCAATGAATGTCGTAAATCCTCCTACCGTGGAGGGAGTGCAAGCAGGATTGCAACCGCCCGCAATGGAGATTACTGTAGCTTGTACAGCGTTCGGCTGCATGGTTAGGGCTACGCCTCCCGCGGAATTCCATGGTCCTGCGTTTGATTGGGTGTACTGGGCGCCGGTGGAGTTCTTGACATAGTAGGTTTGAAGACTGACAGCTGCTGAACCAGAGTTTCTGATGTAGACGGTCAGAGCGGTGTTGTTAGTGAAGGCGAAACTGTCGTAGTTGAGACTCTCCTTGGGTACTGGATTCTGTACGAGTAGACTGCTAAGTAGCCCTGTTGACCATGCGTAGACCATGACTGCGGCGACGACGACGATGACGACCATTAGTAGAGATGCGAGTATGGTATTGATGGCCTTCTTGTCTCTTCGAATCTGGTGGAGGTTTGTCATTTCAAGTCCCTACCGCGAGCCGCTCCAAACGAACTGATTGTTGCGAGTCGTCACGAGAGTCACTGTGTACGAGAGACCTGACGTGAACGTGAATGTCGCTCCGGTGCAGCTCGGGCTGGGGCATTTCAGACTCCCTACTGCGATGTTGATCGTGCCCAATCCGTTAGGGGCGATCGTCGCAGGATACATTCCTGCGGCATCGTTGGGCCAGCTAAGTCGGGCGTACTGAGCGCCAGTCGCATTCTTGACGTAGTAGCTTGAGAAGGCTATGGCCACGCTTCCGGTGTTCCGCACGTTCAGTGTCAGATTTGTGCCACTGACGTAACTAAACGCTTCAACGTTCATTGCCTCCTTTGGTACGGGGTTTTGTACGAGTAGGGCGCTGAGTAGTCCTGTTGACCATGCGTAGACCATGACTGCGGCGACGACGACGATGACGACCATGAGTAGTGCTGCGAGTATGGTGTCGATGCCTTTCTTGTCCCGTGTTATTTTTCTGATTTTTCTCATTTTTTTCACTCCTTTCGTGTTTCCCGTGGGCTTGTCTTGGCTAGTTCCCCAGATTGGGTGCAAGCCGGAGCATATCGAGAAGGACGCGTTGATTTGTCCGCTGATACCGTTGATCCGCGGTGGAAGTTTCTAGAGATGTTGATCATGCGTGGTTTCTCCCTGCGATGCTCATTCTAGTGTCGGTGTGGTCTATCCAGAAGACCCATGACTTGGTTGTCTTTTGTCCGCTGATGATTCCTTCCACCACGAGCTCGAGAAGTAGCGCTTTGGTGCTTTCCCAGTTCTTCAGTCCGGACTTGATCCGTACGTTCTCGACGTCCATTGGTATAGGGGCGCCGGAGAGAACGTGTAGTATTCTGTCTCGTAGCGTATCCTTAGATCTGTTTGGGCGACTTAGCATGTTTCTCGCTCTGGGGCTATGGCCTGGACTTTACCCACAAGCCACGACTATAGCCAGAGTTGCATTGGACATATGCATCATGTAACTTCGAAAATTCTCGAACAGTTACATGAACCGCAGTCGTCAACCTATGGCTTTAGATGGATATCTGCCAAGCTTCCGGGATATTCCCAGAATACCTCGAAGCAATGCCTAGATTGATCTTTGTGGACTAGCGAATGATGGTTTTCAGCGGGCTTTGGCCTTCATTGCTTCCTTCGGTTGGAGAGTTGACCAGATCGTCTCGAATATTTTCTCGTGTGACTTTACCAGTAAGGGATCGTTGGTCCATGTTGCAACGTCCTGGCCAGCGTTAACGTTTGTGTCGTCTGGGATGTCTTCCAAGAAGATTATTTCGGCTGAGTCTGCGCTGGCGAAGTGCATGATTGGGACTGTAACGTTTCGGACTTCGATTACCTCGGCTAGTTCTCTTGCGACACTTGCGTTGGTTTGGTTTACCGGTGCGACAACCTTTACTTTCGCTCCTCTTTGTGCTGCTTTCTCCAAGACCTCTGATTGTGCCTTGTAGACTCTTACTAGTCCGTTGGCGGTTGTTGTAAAGAAGACGTTGACTTTGGCTTCGCTGATCATGTCTTGTACTCGTTTGTAGACTTTGTCGCGGCCCCTAACGCTCCAGAGATCGTATCGTTCGTAGGGTTTCTCCGTGTAAACGTACTTTGAAGATTCAAAGGCCATTGCCAGGTTTTCCACGACGTTGACGCATTCGGTCGTCTCCTTGTTCAGCTTGTCAACTAGTGGAACCAGCACATCGTTGGGTGAGACTGCCATGTATCGTTCAGGTTTGCCTGGCACGATGCGCAGTAACCCTTTGCTCTCTAGGCCTCGTATGGCTCCGTATGTCTTGGGCCTCGGGACTTTTCCGAGGAAGCTGATCTCACTTGCATTTCGTGGACCCATTTTCGTCAGGACGACGTAGATTCTGGCCTCGTACTCGGTGAGGCCTAGCTTCATCAGTGACTGTACGCTGAACTCGTCCGCTGCCAAGACCTTTACTCCTAGATTTCTTGGGTAGTCGCTGACTACCGTTTTTAAACTAGTTTCGGCTGTCATTGTCAATAACCCACCGCTCTAAAGAACACCCACATCATCAAGTCACCAACAATCAAAGTAACTAGTAGGCTCGCGGTCAGAAACACTAAGTGGGGAAGACCCGGCGTCACCCACACGCCATCAGAAAACATTCCCTGTGCTTTGTAGCTCTCTAGTCCTGACACTCGCTTGTCTCGCTCCTCAGCCGCTGACGCCACCAAGTGAAATTGTCTCACAGGCTTCGAATCTACGACTGAGACTTCCTCAGCTGGATACAAGTAGACCTTCGACTGAAGCGAATTGAAACTAGTCTTGTATGATGTCAGCATGACCAGAACTTTCCTAAGAATAGATTCGCGCTCGAATCCCTGAAACAGTCCTCGACCGGCAGAAGCCCTTTGAAACAGGTTTCTTGCTAGAAGGAAGACTGCAGAGCCAATCGATAGTAGGAACGAGTTCACTAGGATAGCGATAGGAAAGGGATAGAATACAAAGGGAGGCTGCCAAAACGGTGCCAAGAAACTAGGTGATACAGGCAATGCTAAACCAAGGCACATCAGAGCCTTGCTGTCAGCCCCACCCATAACGCTGAACTGGAACAGGAGGAAGGCTACAAGAATTGTCGCACCCGCCGAAATCGCCAAGATGGGTAACGCATCGGGGGCGAAGATTATCCTGAGAGCGAAGACCAATGCCGCTCCAGGTCCATATACAAGCCAGAACTTGTTCGAGATCTCTCTGGTCTTAAGATCGCTCAAGGAGGCGGCAATGAAGACGCCTACCGTCAGGAGCAACGCTGCCAAGTCCAGTGAGAGAGGCGTTGTCAGATTCATTCGATCTCGGAACTCCCTTCGGCTTGAGGAATGACCATATCACTTCTGAAACCATCGCTAGTAACGCCCGGTACTAATCAGCAGTAATGCCCTATCGCATAGCTCAAAGCTTTCAAGGGAAAGTCTTTCTTGCGCGAATTTACGAAAAATCAAGAGCCTTATGTCGATTCTCGCGGGCAATAACTTGCTCACTCCCGCTCGTTATGGAGAGGGAACCTACTCCCCTGGTCCGACTCGCCCGAGCCCCCACAAAACACCCCGAAATATTCGCGGACCGTTTCGCGCGAGAACGAAAAACACAATGACCGCGCGGACGTGGGACCCACGCCGGTGTGTTCATAAGTCGCGTCAACCTCTATTACGGTTGTCCCGGTTATGAACGGTCTTACGCCGTATCAGAAGACTCTGATTGCTGATTCTCGGACCGGATTCTGGGATTGGGAGTGTCCGCGTTGTCGTCGTAAGACGCGCGGTTCCTCTGCTGTCGAATCGGGCTTTAGGTGTGTGGATCACGTGGACGCGAAACTTGTGTTGCGCGACAATCTCGCGCTTATGGACCAAGAACTCATTAATCGGATTTTGTTCGGTGGACTACATTTACTAAACGCCTAAGTCAACGGCAAACCCCGTTTCTCGTCAACAATGCGAACTCGAACCGCCCGACTCGTGTTAGCTTGTTATCTTCTGATTGTCATCTGCGTGGACATCGCATCTTTTTTGGCACGGAATGGAGTGGTTTTCTTGCCGCTAAGCATAAGCCAAGAAACTCAAGATTCCAAGTATGGACATGTTCAATTAGACTGAGAGGTTGGCACCTGATTTTCCTCAAACTGAAAGGACCGCGCGTCCGAGCGTTCTCTTAATTATGCCTCGACCCTCACAAGGACACTTTTCCGACCGGTCGTGGTTGGTGCGAGTACTTGGTTGAATACGTGAACTACCCGGTGAATGGTTACTTCGCCGACTACCGTGTCTTGGACTTGGACGGCTTGACGATGGTGCAAAATCGTGAAAGATTATTACGTAGAATAACCCTTTAATGCAAAGGACAAACCAACTGGCCATCGAGGCAATTTAGAATGCCAATGGCGTTTGTCCTGATAAATGCAGAAATCGGCTCCGAAGATGCGGTAGTCAAAGAGCTCAAAGCAGTCAGCAATGTGAAGGAAGCATACATGGTCTACGGAGTCTACGACATTGTCGCCAAGGTCGCTGCTGACAGCATGGACAAACTCAAGGAAATTATTACCTGGAAGGTTCGGCGGCTCAACAAAGTCAAGTCAACCTTGACGATGATAGTCATCGAGAACTAGTCGACTTACATCAACCATCAATATCTGATATTCTCCGAGGCATCGCCGAATATGGTAACGGAGTTGCACGTCGGAATCGATGACACAGATTCCGAGAAAGGCGGATGCACCACCTACACTGCAACGGTTCTCTTCCATGAATTGTCCAGCAGAGGATTCAAGCCCTCCGATTTTCCTTGGCTTGTAAGGCTGAATCCGAACATTCCGTGGAAGACGCGCGGTAACGGAGCCCTTGCGATTCATTTTTTCGTTGATGAAGAGCAGATCGAAGGTGTCAAACGAATTTCACTAGAAACTGTTGAAAAGACTACGGTTGCTTCGGCTCGCGAAACAGACCCCGCGGTAGCGTTTCTCAGTGGAGAGGTCCCGAGAGTTCTACGCGAATACTCTACGCGTGCTTTGCACGATGTCTTGTCCGTCTGTGAGGCCAGAGCAGTCGCGACAAGAGCAGGTGTAGAGGTCCATGCGCTGAAGGGGGTCCGCGGGGTGATCGGTTCGATCGCGGCGATCGGAGCCGGTCTAGACTCTGTGGAGCATACGTTCGAAATCATCGCGTATCGAATCAAGGAGAATGTCGGGAGTCCGAGAAGAATCGATCATGAATCCGTCAAATTGATGAATTCAAAATATGAGGACAGGACTTTCAACAACCTGGACCCTGAATCTGGAAGGGTCCTGGTCAGCCCTCACGGTCTAGACCCTGTTCTTCTGGGAATTCGAGGATACAGTCCCAACGATGTCCTGGATGCATTCAAGGAATTGCAGCTAAATGAAGAAATTGAGAGAGTCATGATCTTCAGAACTAACCAAGGCACTGATGCTCATCTTGGAAAGATCAGAAGGGCGGTCGACCTTAAACCTCACCAATCAGGAACACTGACGGGTATGGTGAATGATGTGCCCAGAGTATTGCGAGGAGGCCACGTCATCTTCCGATTGAGAGATGACTCGGGATTGATTGATTGCGCGGTCTATCGGCCTACTGGGTCCCTAGCGATGGCAGCTCGAGATCTATTACCAGGTGACACAGTCAGAGTTTACGGCGGAGTCCGCAGATGGCGGGAGGGAACGCCAACACTGAACGTGGAAAAACTTGAGGTGCTTCACATGGTAGAGAAGATTCAGCATGCGAATCCGATGTGCAGCAGCTGTGGAGGTCGATGCGAGTCGATGGGTCGAGGACAAGGGCTCAGATGTAAGAAATGTGGACAGCGAAATGAATACGCTTCAAAGATCCAGGTTCGACAGGAGAGACATCTTCAGTCAACTATCTACGTTCCTCCTCCAAGAGCTCGTCGGCACCTGACAATGCCGGATTCGAAGCCGAGAAACATTTCCAACGAATATTTGCGAGTAGAGGATTTTCAGCTGCGCGTCAAAGATTTCAATTAAAGCCTTTAAACCCAGTCAAAACCGCTTCCCGCTTGTAGCGGGGTGGGGTAGCCAGGTTTAACCCGCAGGGCTCATAACCCTGAGATTGGTCGAAAGCTCTCGACCCTCAAGCGGTGGTTCGAAGGGCCCGAGTGCGACCCGAAAGTCCACCCCCCGCTACCAATTTCGGAGGAACATGGTCTGCATTACGAATGCTCTGCGAAATGTCTTGCCGTCTAAGGAACTCGATCCTCAAACGGTGGTTCGAAGGGCCCGAGTGGGACCCGAAAGCTCCAGTCCCCGCTCCTTAAGCGATGAAGTTTGCTATGAGGGGAAGAGGATCAGTCTGGACCGCTGGAAGTTGCGGTTAGCTCTGGCGTGAGTCTCAAAGTGTTGTTCCCCTCACATACTACATGGGGGTTTATGACTTCTAGAGTAATGCTCGTTACCTTCCCACTTGTGATTTGCGCGCTCGTCTGAGCATCCAGATGACCGCTGGAAACAGTTACCGTTGCTGAACCACCCGTGCCGATGCCAGCGGTCGCTGTGGGACCCACTGTCACTCTCACGAGATTTATCACACCGTCTGGCGCACTTGTCGAACCAAGCAGTTGAGTGAAACTCTTGAGGCCTAGAAGATCAAGAGTCTTCGGAGCACCTGGAATCGGGATCCAGTCGCCCGTGAGATTCAATGCGCCGGTCCTATGAACCTGCACTGAGGAGATGTTCACCATCAGACTTGTGAGTTGAACCTGCCCTTCATTACTGCCATGGCATGACACACTTAGCGGATCGCTAGTTAGCGGATCGCCTGTTATCAAGACCTGGAGCGTCCCCGTTGACGGGAGGAGGCTCTGTGGTCTCACTTGCAAGCCGGCTATGAGGGCTATTGCAATCACGAGCCCTACAATCCCATAGCCGACTAGCTTTCTGGTAACCGGATTGGTCGTGGTTCTTCGCCTCCATATTAAGGGGCTATCCGACTCATAGACCTACAATTTTGATCGGCTTGTTCAATCGTTGTACGCTCTATGGCTGTTGTTTCCAAGCTTTCCAGGTCTCAAACCAGAAGATAGCTGACCCTAGGCCCCCGAAGATTATGCCGAAAAAGGTGAAGAGGTTTAGATCTGGGATGATTAGCACATAATAGACAAACAGTACTGTAAAGAGGGCGGCGTACAAGGCGAATCTGGGTACGAAAACTCTCCCTAAACGTAGGAACTGTTTGAGAACATCCACCTTTACTTCCTTAATCAGGCGATATTCTCCGGTATCTTTTGATACAAGCCCGAGATCTTTGAGCTTGTCAAGATGGTAGAGGGCGAGAGTGGGGCTGGAAAAGTTGAGGGCTCTCTGAACCTCCCGAACCCCTACTGTCTGCTCTTTCGCGTTCATCACATACCAGTATACCCTGAGCGTGTTCCCTTTGAGCTCGCTTGCAACTTTCTCTGATTCCATCTGTTCTTGCGAGTTCAAAGAAACCGGTTCCTCTAGAATGAAGGTCCGTTGCGAGTCCGTTCTAAATAAGTGTAGGCAGCCCAAGTGGAGAATAGTGTGGAGCTTAAACCAAACCTTGCTCGCGAAGAGCTTTGATCGAGATTGAAGGCTGTCTTGTTCCGCGAGTTCGGCGGTCCAGAAAAACTTAGCTATGAAGATGTTCCGGAGCCGAAGATCAATGAGACTGAGGTTCTGATCCGCGTAAGAGCTTGCGCGCTTAACCACCTCGACATCTGGGCGAGGCAAGGAACGCGAGGAGAGAGGATTCCTATGCCTCACATTTCAGGATGCGACATTTCAGGTGAAATAGCTAGAGTTGGAAGTCTAGTCGAGAATCATAAGCCTGGCGACAAGGTTTTGATTGCGCCTGGAATAAGTGATGGAACTTGCGAATACTGCGCAACAGGCTGGGATAGTCTCTGCGAATCTTACAAGATCATCGGCTACGAAACACAAGGAGGATATGCAGAGTATGCGGCTGTCCCTTCGCAGAACGTTCTATCGATTCCTGATCATCTCAGCTTCGAGGAGGCCGCCTCCGTCCCCCTAGTCTTTCTGACAGCCTGGCACATGTTAACCACTAGGGCACATCTCATTGCTGGGGAGACGGTTCTGGTTTGGGCAGCGGGAAGCGGAGTGGGAAGCGCTGCAATCCAAGTCGCCAAGGTCTTAGGCGCCAAAGTCATCGCTACCGCTGGAAGTGATGAGAAACTCGAGAAGGCCAGAAAACTTGGAGCCGACTGGGTCGTGAACCATCATGCCCAGGATGTTCCAGCCGAAGTCAAACGGATCACTAATGGCCGGAAGGTAAACGTGGTCTTCGACCATATCGGTCAAGCGACGTGGGAGAAGAGTATGCGTTCGATGGCTCCTGCGGGTCGGCTGGTAAATTGTGGAGTCACTAGCGGTGGGAAGGCTGAGATCGATATTCGCTATATTTTCGTCAGACAGTTTTCTCTAATGGGATCCTTCATGGGCGGACGAGGGGAGCTACTCAAGGTCTTGACATTCTTTGAAGATGGCCGGCTCAAGCCCGTTGTCGATTCCATATTTCCACTAGCTGACGCGGCGAAGGCCCAGACTAGGATGGAGAAGAGCGAACATTTTGGCAAGATTGTTCTGAAGATCTAGCCTGCGAAGTCGCTTAGAACGCGCCCTGATCCGGAATCGGGGCAGTCGATTTGAGATCACGACTTTTTCACGCTGAGCTCCACGCTTAATCTGCGATCAGAGAAACGGTTGACAGTTCCATTCTGCGCCCTGAACAACAGGACTCGCCCGGATCAGCTTCAACTGGCGAGACCCCCTGTCGAAAAATGTCAAAAGCAGTTACTCCCCGCGACACAAAACTGCTCCTTGGAAAAACCCATCGGGTCGGAATTCTTTTCAGACGTAGCCTAGACTGCAGACTGTTGAAAACGGGTTGGTTTCGCGAGACCTAGAGCACTCGCGGCCAGCTAGGGCTTATTCTGGGACTGAGTCTGCGACCAGTTTTCCGTTGACCACCTTCACAAACAGATATCGATTGTCCCGGAAGATTATCGTAAGCTCGTTCTCTCCCTCTGTGACAGTCAAGACATCTTGTCCAATTATTCCATCATACTTTGCCAATTCGATCGTCTACCGCGATTTTCTTGTGATTGATTTCTTTCTTAAATCTTTGATTTATCGCACGTCGATCTTGAGAACGGGTGTTTTGGCTACTGTTTCTCCTCTCTCTGTGAATACGTGCTTGCCCCATTTTGCGTGAACCTTGGCTTCGAGAGTGTGATGCCCTTTGCCTAGTTTCGACGCGGGTAGTTCGAAGGTTCGGGTAACGTCAAAGAGCATCGTCTGAGCCTCCTCCTCCGTCTTCGGGTATAGGATAGTTTCGAATTCGGTAGCGATCGTCGCCCAGACTCTGTAGGGCAGTTCGGGGTTTCGGGTCCAGAAGAATACTCCCCGCCGGACAAACTTCTCACGTTTTAGCTCCGAGCCAGGCAAGATTTTCACCCGTTGTTTAGAGAGGTCTACTCTATACGCCATCCGAAGTCCGAGATCATGCTCATCATACGCTTTCTCCCAGAGCGGTCGGACGAAATTACGCCTGATACCACCCTTCAGCTTGAAGCCGACAGTGAACGCGAGGTTATCGTCTAGTTTCGCAAATTGAGGCGACGCTGTTATGGTCAGATCTTGGATGCTGGCCCACTGCTCGCCCTTCACTCTCTCAAGAGATGACTGCAAAGCATTCAACGCTTCCCGGGTCTAGACCGTCCGGTGCTTACCGAGGATAGAAAAAAGGTCTTTGGTTGAAAGGGGAGTTTAGGTGCCTGTTATGGGCTCGATGTGGACGCTGCTGCATCCGCAGCCGTCAGCATGCTTTCCTCTCCGGAGCGATCCCCGGTAGAGTCGTGCTTCGAGTTTCTCGCCGTTCTTCTTCTCCCACTCGTCCACCGTGATACCGTACTTCTTCTGAATCCTGTCTCGGTACCATTCGGGTATGA
>Ga0209577_10005923_pt1 | contig 11339 bp, 9 predicted proteins | sample GraSoiAngelo_109_FD_185874 | JGI IMG/M metagenome (GOLD analysis project Ga0209577, IMG submission 185874) | Grasslands soil microbial communities from the Angelo Coastal Reserve, California, USA - 14_0903_12_20cm (SPAdes) (version 2) | ecosystem: Environmental > Terrestrial > Soil > Grasslands ... | reverse complement strand
CCGCCGCTGTACCGCCAGGCGGCGGTGCCGCCGTTGTCGGCGGCGAAGAGCCACGTCGACGAGCCGGTGCGCCACACCGCAGGCGCGGTGAACAGATCGGTCCCCGACGGCGTCGACACGATCTGTAGCTCGCCGCCCTTGTGCGAAGACGTCCCGTGCATGCGCGCGACGGAGAGCACGCGGATGTGCCCGTCCTTCCCGCCCTGCGCGAGGTGACCGGCGTCGAGCACGACCGGCGACGTCGACCCGAGATCGGTGTCGGACGCGTTCAGCTGGTCGGTGTTGGTCGGCGTGTAGTTGCCGAGGAGCCGCGTCGCGTCGGGTGAGAGGCGCAGCACGGCGTCGCCCCAGTTCGTCGAGCCGTTCCAGGGAGCGTTGCCGGTTGCGATGAGGAGATCTCCGGTGCTCGGATCGACGACCGCGCCCGAGCGCCCCCAGATGGCCGAGTCGCTCGCTCCGCAGGAGCTCGGGTCGAGCAGGCCGGCGCGATCGGAGCAGAGTGAGTTCCACACGTGCAGCAGCCGTCCGCTTGCCCCGTCGACGATGGCGACGTGCCCCTGGTACGGCGGCGCGTCGCCGATGTACCCGCCCGTGGTCGCGATCACGTGGCCGCGCGCGTAGTTGAGGGCGGAGGCGATCTTCTCCCGCGAGGGCAGCCGCGTGATCGAGACGCTCCAGGCCGCGCGGCCGGTCGCAGCGGAGAGCTTGTAGATGCGGCCGACGGGAGAGGCGGCATAGATCCACTTCTCGGTCGGGTCTGCCACCGGCGTCGCGGTCGTGATCTGCGCGCTTCCGGCCCAGGACGAGTACCCCGCCGGCGTGAAGCGCCACCGCACGGCGCCGGTCTTCGCGTCGATTGCCTCCGTCCGACCGTACGTCGTCGTCACGACGAACGCGCCGTGCACGTAGATCGGCGACGAGTCGACCGTTCCGTCGAGCGTCACCCTCCGCACGTGGAGAGACCTGACGTTCGCGGCGGTGATCCCGGCCGCGAACGGGTTGACGCCGGTACGCGCCGCGGACCAGTCGAACGTGAGCCAGTCGTGGCTCGTCGTCGTCCGAGCGGCCCCCCCGATCAGGAGCGACGCAGCAGCCGTCAGCGCCGCAAGAGCACGCGTCGGAGCTCGTCCTCCTTGCCCGGCTCGAGGATGGCGAGAACCTGGTCGCCCGCCTCCAGCTGCGTTGCGCCGACTGCGATCTCGGCGCGGCCGGACCGCATGACGGAGATGAGCCGCGCGCCGTCGGGGAGCTCGAGGCTCTCGACACGCTTCCCCGCGGACGGGGAGTCGCCGTCGATCATGACCTCGACGATCTCGAGGTTCTCCTTGCGGAGCTCGAGCAGGTGGATGAGGTCGTGCTCGGGCACCTCGTGCTCGACGAGCGCCATGATGCTCGACGTCGCGCAGACGGTCGGCGAGATGCCGAGCAGGTCGAAGTGCGCCTGGTTGCGGGGATCGTTCACGCGGGCGATCACCTGCTCCACCCCGTACTTCTCCTTCGCCAGCTGCGCGATGACGAGGTTGTCCTCGTCGTCGCCTGTGAGCGCGAGGACGATGTCGGGCGGGCGCGCGATGCCGGCGCGCTCGAGCACGTGCAACTCCGTGGCGTCGCCGCGCTGGACCTGGTGCTCGAACTCGTCCTCGAGTCGCTCGAAGCGGTCGCGCTTCTGCTCGATGAGCGTCACCTCGTGGCCGAGGCGGAGAAGCGAGCGGGCGACGTTCGCGCCGACCTTGCCGCCGCCGGCGACGACCGCGTACATCAGCCGGTGACTCTCGCGGGCGGGATGGCGCAGCTGCGTACCGCCTCCATGAGCGTGTCGATCGCCGTCTTCGTCGGGCACACGACGCGCAGCCCGCGCGCGCTGTAGAAGTCGGCGCGCGCCGGGTCGAGGATGCGGATGACGACACAGCCGATGTCGAAGCGCTTCTGGGCGACCTGGCCAATGAGGATGTTCGTGTTGTCACCGTCGGTGGCTGCGACGACCGCGTCGGCGTCCTCGATTCCGGCCTCGCGGAGCACGTCGACGTCGATGCCCTGGCCGACGAGGAAGGCGCCGGGCCAGTGCTCGCCGAGGCGTGCGAGCGCGTCCTCGTTCTCGTCGACGACGGTGACGTCCCAGCCCTCGCGCTGGAGCTGGAGGGCGATGGACGAGCCGACGCGGCCGCAGCCGATGATCAGGGCGTTCATCCGGGTTGCAGCGTAGCGCCGCTCGGCTCTTCGAGAGAGCCTTGCGGAAAGGCGACGATGAGCACCTCCGCGGGCGACTTGCGCAGGACGTAGTCGACGGTCGGGGAGAAGAAGCGCGACTGCCTGCGCCACCGCGGCGACGAGCCGAGGACGATGAGGTCGACGCCGGCCTCCTCCGCCGCCTCGACGATCGCCTCCCCGATCGAGCGTGCCCGCACGGTCTTCCCCCGGACGCTGACGCCGTGGTCGGCGCCGAGCGCCGCCGCCTCCGCGAGCGAGGCGGCCGCCTGCTCCTCCGCGTCGAACATCGGGGAGTCGAGCGGCTGGTCGAGCGGGACGCGGATGACGTAGAGCGCCTCCACCTCTGCGCCGCGCTCCTGTGCGAGCTTCACCGCGGTCGCCACCATCTCCTCGCCGATCTCGCCGAGCTTCATCGGCACGAGGATCTTCGAGAACTGCGCCTGCGGAAGCACCTGCTCGTCACTCGGCATCACGTGCTCTAGCAATCCGGCGCCGCTCGTCCGCCGGACGAGGAGGTAGACGACGACGCCGGCTACGAGCCATGTCGACCCGCCGTAGCGCGCGCCGTTGTGCGTGAACATCGCGGCGACGAACACGGCGAAGGTGGCGAGTGCGCCGACGACCGCCGGAATCGGGACGACGGCGCCGCGCACCTTCACCCCGAAGGGGACGCGGAACGGCCGGCGGAGATCGGGCCGCGCGAAGCGGAGCTTGATCACCGCCAGCTGCGCGGCGGTGAACGCGAGCAGCACGCCGAAGCTGAAGAGGCTCGCGAGGAATGCAACCTCGTGCGCGAGAAACGACGTGGCGATGAGGATGCCGATCGCGATCCCGGTCGCCGCGGCGACTGACGCCGGCGCCACGAGCGTGCGGCGGTGCAGCCGGCCGAACACGCGCGGGAGCTGCCCGTGCTCGCCGAGCGAATACGCAAGCCGGCCGAAGCCGGAGACGGACGTCGTCGCCGCCGCGAGCAGGATGAGCGCGCCGGTGAGCCCGACGTACACCCGCAAGACGTTCCCGAACCAGTGCGCGACGTGCTGCTGCAGCGCCGAGACGACCCCCATGATGGGCGCGCGGAGCCAGTCGGTGCCGAGCGCGGTCGTCCCGTTCGTGGCCGGGAACGCGGACAGCGCCACGAGCGCGATCAAGACGTACAGGACGACGACGACGACGATGGCGCTGAAGAGGCTCCGCGGCAGGTCGCGCCCCGGCCGTCTCGCCTCCTCCGCATAGTTCGCGACCGTCTCGAGCCCGGTGTACGCGAGCATTGCCAGCGGCAGCGCGAACGCGATCTGGTGCCACGACGGCGACGTGCCGAGCGACGTTCCCTTCGTCAGCGCGCTGCCGGAGAAGAGGATCGCGAAGCCGAGCACGACGAGCAGCAGCTGCGTCACGAGGTCGACGAGCGGAACGATGATCCCGAACATGTAGAGCTTCGTCCGCCGCGCGAGCCGCGAGAAGCCGATCAGCCCGATGAGGACGCAACCGGTGATGACGTCGCCGGGATGGGTCGCGATGCTGTGGATTCCGAGAGCGATGCCGAGGTAGTGGCCGAAGAACAGCGCCGAGAGCGAAATGACGATCAGGTAGTCGAGGAAGAGGACCCAGCCGGTCAAGAAGCCGGCGAAGTCGTTGAAGGCCACACGGACGAACGTCGCCGCGCCGCCGGTCTCGCGAATGGAGGCGGTGCCCTCCGCGTACGAGAGCGCGACGACGACGAAGAGCAGGCCGACAATGCCGAGCACCACCGGCGTGAGCCCGAGCGCGTGCAGCGCGATGATCCCCAGAGCGAAGTAGATGGAGGACGCGATCTCGCCGTAGGCCACGGACGCGAGCGTCGGCGCGTCGAGCGCGCGCTGCAGCCGGGGGAGCTTGCGGGCCATGCCCGCAGGACACTAACGGCGAAACAAGAGGTAGATGCGGCCGATCCCGACCGCGACGAAGAGCACGCCGACCAGTGCGCCCACGAACGTCCCCGTCCGCACGACGATCGCGATCCTGAGCGCGATCGACACGGCCCCGAATATCAGGATCCCGCGGCGATAGACACCCATCACGCCGCGGCCCTCCCGGCGGCGACCATGACGCGGCACGGCGCGTGCTTGAGCACGAAGTCGACGGTGTCGCCGAAGATCTGCCGCTTTCCGGCGGCGAGGCGCACGCGGCGCGGGCCGCCCATGACGATGATCTCGGCCTGGCGGCGAATCGCCTCGTCGACGATCGCGCGGCCCGAGTTGCGCGCGCGCACGAGCCGCGGGATGACACGCACGCCGTACGACTCGCCGATTGCGCGCGCCTCGTCGAGCTGGCGGTTCGCCTCGGCCACCTCCTCCGGCAGGTCGGCGTCGAGCGGCAGCTCGAGCGGCACCTCGATGATCGTGAGGGCGACGATCGATGCACGCCGCTCGGTGGCGAGCCGACAGGCGACGTCCATCGCCTCGTCCGACGGGTATCCCGGCGCGACCGGGACGAGGATGGAGCGGTACTCGAGCGCGGCGGCGGGCCCGATGACGACGGGAGCGCGCACCGTCTCGGTGAGCGAGATCCCGAGCCGGCGCCGATAGAGGACGTAGATGGCGAACCCGAGGATGAGCCAGCCCAGGCCCGCATAGCGCGTGCTCGGGTACTGCACGACGACGTCGAGCCACGAGAGCAGCGTGCCCGCTCCACCGACGAGCGCGAACAGGGGCCAGTCGACGCCGCGCCACCGGAAGTTCGGACGCGCTCGGAACGCCAGTTCCTCCCCCGAGCGCTTCCGGCGCAGCTGGATCACAGCCGCGTGCGCGACCGTGAACGACAGCATCGCGCCGAACGAGTACATCGTGCTGAGGAACGTCGTCCTGCCCGGCAGGAGGACGGCGATCGAGACGAAGCCGGCGAAGACGACGAGCGACAGCCACGGCGTCTTGAACTTCGGATGCAGGCGACGGAACGCAGCAGGCAGCTGCCGGTATCCCGCCATCGCGTACGTGATGCGCGACGCGCCGATGACTCCTGCGTTCGTGGCGATGAAGAGGATCGTCGCGGCGAGCATCCCGACGTACACCTTCAGGACGGAGAGCAACGCGCCGTGGATGCCGAGGTGCTCGACGAGACCGAGCACGGGGTCGTTGGCGAAGCCGCCCTTCTCCGGGCCGAGGCCGAGCACCGTCTGGTAGTGGCCGTGCACGAGCCGTACCGGCATCGCCGAGAGCGCGATCAACGGCAGCGTGAAGTAGATGGCGAAGACGGCGACGGCGACCATCGAGATCGAGCGCGGGATGCTCCGCACCGGGTCGCGCGCCTCCTCGGACAGGTTGGAGACGGTCTCGATGCCGGTGTAGGCGATCATCCCCACCGGGATCGCAAGGAGGAAGTTCGACCACGTCGGAGCGACACCGAAGTGGACGTTCGCCGACAGCCGGTGCGGGTTGAACACGAGGACGAAGCCGATGAGGACGAGAAGTACCTGCGTCGCGAAGTCGACGGCGGCGAGCGCGACGTTGATGCGCGCCGACTCCTGGATGCCGATGATGTTGAGACCGACGAGCAGCGCGATGACGATGGCGCCGACGATGATGTCCCACGGGTTCTGCTTCAACGGCGCCCAGAAGATCGAGAGGTAGTGCGGGACGAAGAACGCCGAGATGGCGATGGTGATGACGTAGTTGAGCATCTGCGCCCACGCCGCCCCGAAGGACGCGAGCTCGTTGAAGGCGTGGCGCGCGAAGCTCGAGGACCCGCCGGCCTCGGGGTAGCGCACCGTCCCTTCTGCGTAGGTCGCCGCCGTCGCCGCGAAGAAGATGCCGGCGATGACGAAGACGAGCGGCGTCAGCCCGAGGGCGAAGAATGCGGTGACGCCGAGGGCGTAGTAGATCGAGGAGCCGACGTTGCCGTACGCGGTCGCGAAGAGCGCATTCGCCCCGAGAACGCGCTCGAGATCTTGCTGCTGGCGGCGCCGCCTGGCCACGGGCGGACTGTAGTCCGTCTCCCGGCGAACGGGCCCGTGACGATCATCACGCGACAGGGAGCGTCGCGGAGGATGGACAGGACGTCGAGCGGGAACGCGCGGCGGAAGCCGAGCCGGGACTCGACCGGCGCCCCGACGACGATCAGCTCGGCACGGTGGTCGAGCGCGACGTCGGCCAGCTCGCGTCCGAGCGCTCGGTCACGTGTGCGGACGACGACCCGCCGTGCGGCGACGCCGTAGGAGGAGGCGATCGCGTCGGCGTGGTCGAGCGCCGACCGGAGCTCGGCGAGCTCGAAGTGCGAGTCGAGCGGCAGCTCCTGTGGCACCACGAGCGGTGCGACGAGCACGACGCGTGCGCCGCGATCCGTGGCGAGCCCGCACGCGAGGTCGAGCGCGTGCTCGGTCTCGGCTTGCCCGAGTAGCGGCACCACGATCGAGCGATACCGGATCGCGACCGCGCGCCGCGCAAGGCGCCGTGCCTTGCGCCGGAACATGCGGATGTTCGGGCGTCGCATCAGAGCACCTGATACGGGACGCTGGCGAGGACGACTCCCGGCTCCAGCAGGAGGAGCCGCTTGACGTAGAGCGCGCGGTGGTTGTGCAGGACGCGGCGCCATCCGCGGGTGACGATCTCGGGCATGACGACGAGCACGGCGGTGTCCGAATCGGCGGTCAGGTCGCGCAGATACGCGAGCAGCGGCAGCCCGATGTCACGGTACGGAGCCTCCGGCACCTCCAGCGGGAGCGCCGGGCCTTGCAGCGCCCACGCGCGGCGGATGTCGGCCGCGTCGTCCCCGCTGAAGGCGAAGTGCACCGCGCGCGCGTCCTCGACACCGAGCGCGCGAACGTAGTTGATCGCCCGCATCGACGCGGCGTTGACGTCGGAGACGATCACGCGGACGGCGAGATGCTCGGGCTTCCGATGGACGTCCGGGAGCACGGGCACGTCGGCAACGACGACGCCGGGCTCGGCGAGGAGCCGAAGCTTCAGCCGGAGCTCGAGCGGACGGCGCAGCTGGTCGAACATCGACCGGGTCTTGAAGAGCTCGGGGATGACGACGGTGACGAAATCCGCCTCCCCGCGCGGTAGTCGCCATACCTGCTCGAGGACGGCGTCGGCCGTTCCCGCCTCGACGTCGAGCGTCTCGAGCTGGGGCAGGTCGTCGCCGGAACGGAACCACCGGGGCCGGATCCCGGGATCGGCCGCCTTCGTGGGCACGTGCACGGCGCGAAAGCCGTCCGGCGAGGTCTCCTGCGCGAACCAGGTCGCCTCCTTCGTCGCCTCGTCGAGCGACTGGACGACGAGGAGCGTCGTGTTCCTCGGCATCGACGCGGCGGCGACCGCGGCAGTGCCTGCGCGCAGCCGCCGCGCGAAGCGCAGGTAGTGCCGGCGGACACCGAGCATGCCGACCACGAGGACGGGGATGGCGACGGTGACGATCCACGCGCCTTCGGCGAACTTCGTGTAGACGACGATGAGCGTCACGAGACCGGTCGCGGCCCCGCCGACCGCGTTGATCGCCGCGCGAACGCGCCAGCCCTCGTCCCGGGTCCGCAGCCAGTAGCGCACCATGCCTGCCTGCGAGAGCGTGAAGGCGGTGAAGACCCCGATCACGTACAGGTGGATCAGGCTGTTGGTGTTCGCGTTGTAGATCCACAGCAACAGCCCGGCGACGGTCGCGAGCACGAGCATCCCGTTCGAGAAGACGAGGCGGTCGCCGAGGTTCGTGAACTGGCGCGGCGCGAACCGGTCGTGGGCGAGCAGGGCGGACAGCCGCGGAAACCCCTGGAAGGACGTGTTCGCGGCGAGGATGAGGACGAGCAGCGTCAGTCCCTGCACCGCGTAGTACATGAAGGAGCCGGCGGAGCCTGCCGGGAACACGGCGCGCGCGATCTGCGAGACGACCGAGTCAGTCGAGCTCGGCAGCGCGTGCAGGTGGACGGCGAGATACGAGACGCCGAGGAAGAGCGAGATCGCGATGACGCCGAGGATCGCGAGCGTCTGCGCCGCGTTCTTGCCGTGCGGGCGCTTGAACGCGTTGACGCCGTTCGCGATCGCCTCCACCCCGGTGAGCGCCGTCGGCCCGGAGGAGAAGGCGCGCAGGAGGACGAAGAGCGTGATCGTGCCGGCGCCGACCGGGAGCGGGTTCGGCGTCACCGCGTGATGCGCCGTCCCGGTGGCGAGCTCGACGATGCCGGCGATCACGAGCGTCGCGATCGCGGTGACGAAGAGATACGTCGGCAGCGCGAAGAGGAGGCCCGACTCGCGCACGCCGCGGAGGTTGGCGAGGACGATGATGACGAGCGCGACGATGGACAGCCCGACTCGATGGGCCTGCAGCGGCGCGGCGAACGAGGTGATCGCGAAGACGCCGGCCGAGATCGAGACCGCCACGGTGAGCACGTAGTCGGTCAGGAGCGCCGCCGCGCCGACGAGGCTCGGGAGCGTCCCCAGGTTCTCGCGCGCGACGACGTACGCGCCGCCGCTCGTCTCGTAGACGCGGACCGTCTGCATGTACGAGAGGACGACGATCGCGAGGAGGATCGCGATGGCGATTGAGATCGGGAAGACGACGTGCGCAGATGCCGCGCTGACGCCGACGAGGACGACGAGCGCGGATTCCGTCGCGTACGCGACCGACGACAGCGGGTCGGACGCGAAGATCGGCAGTGCGAGGAACTTCGGGAGGAGCGTCTCCTCCATCTGACCGGTGCGCATCGGCCGCCCGACGATGAGGCGGCGCGCGCGACGTGGTGCTTCGACCGGTGTGGACACGTTCCCACGGTAGGAGCGTGAACCTCAAGGGGCGCTCAGCCTTTGCCGGCCGGCCCTCAGGAAAAGCTCAAGGCGATGGGTCGACGAGCCGGTAGCCGGCGCCGGGCTCGGTGAGGATGTACCTCGGCCGCGTCGGCTCGGGCTCGATCTTCCGCCGCAGCTGTGAGACATACACGTGCAAGTAGTGCGACTCGTCCGTATACGCCCTCCCCCACACCTCGCGCAGGATCGCCGAGTGCGTCAGCAGCTTCCCGCGATTGACGACGAGAAGCCGCAGCAGCTTGAACTCGTGAGGCGTCAGCTGAACGGGTCGCCCCGCGACCGACACCGCGCGCTTCTCCAGGTCGACCTTCAGCTCCCCCACCTGGATCACCGGCTCGGTCGTCGCGTCGACGCGGCGCATGGCTGCACGCAGGCGGGCGAGCAGCTCGTCGATCCCGAACGGCTTCGTCACGTAGTCGTCGGCGCCGGCGTCGAGCGCGGCCACCTTCTCGCTCTCGTCGCCGACGGCGGAGAGCACGATCACCGGCACGCTGCTCCACGAGCGCAGGTCGCGCGTGACGTCGGTGCCGCGACCGTCAGGCAGGACGAGGTCCAGGATGACCGCATCCGGAGGTGCGAGCGCCGCCGCGGTAAGCGCGCCCTCGGCCGTCTCTGCGGTATCGACCTCGTAGCCGGCGCCTCGCAGGCTCGCCTTCAGCGCCCGCAGGATCTGCGGCTCGTCGTCGACCACCAGGATCCTCACGCACGCACCGCCGGCCTCGGCGCCGTGGCGAGCGCGAGCACGAAGTGGCCGCCCGCGAGATCCTCCTGCGTCCACAACCGCCCTCCGTTCGCCTCGGCGAAGCCGCGCGCGATCGCGAGACCGAGGCCTGAGCCGCCACCCGCACCCCGGCGGAACGGCTGGAAGATCGTGTCGCGGTCGGCGGCGGGCACGCCGGGCCCGCGGTCGACGACGTGGATTCGCAGCTCGGTCGCGCCATGCTCCGCACGGACGACGACGGGCGTACCGGGCGGCGAGAAGCGCAGCGCATTCTCGATCAGGTTCGCGATCACGCGCTCGATCTGGCCGGCGTCGACGCGGACCGGCGGCGCGTCGGGATCGAGCTCGACGACGATGCGGTCCTCCCCCGCGCCGACGAAGTCGCCCGTCCGACGAGCTCGTCCACCGACCACAGCTCGGGGTGGGTCTCGAGCGCGCCCGCCTCCAGGCGCGACACGTCGAGCAGGTTGGAGACGACGCGGTCGAGCCGCGCGGCTTCCTCGCGGATGGCGGCGACGAGGGCCGCCTGGTCCTCGCGGTCGAGATCGAGCTCGTCGCTCGCGAGCGCGTCCGCACCTGCGACGATCGCCGTGAGCGGCGAGCGCAGGTCGTGCGACACCGCGCGTAGAAGCGCCGTCTTGACGATGTCGCTGCGACGTAGCGCCTCCGCTTCGAGCGCCTCCGCTTCGAGCTCGGCGCGGCCCGCCGCGACCGCGAGCAGCGCGGCGAGCGCCGGCAGGAAGCGCTTCGCCACCGCGCGGTCGGGAGGCGTGTCGACGATCAACGTCGCGACGTGACGAAGCCGGAACTCGAGCGGCAGGCCCAGCTCTCCCTCCGGGGCCTCGACGTCCCCGAGCACGATTCGGGCCCTCGGGACGCCGAGCGCCCCCGCAGCGAGGCCGGCGAGCTTGTCCAGCTCTGCCGTCAGCTCCGTGCCACGCAAGAGGTCGCCTGCTGCCTCGGCGAGGACGTCCGCCTCGAGCCGCCGCTGCTCCGCGTCATCCTGCCGGCGCCGCGCACTCGCCGCGAGGGCGCTGACGACGACCGCCGTGACGAGGTAGACCGCGAGCGCGAGCCAGTTGGCGCCGTCTCGCAGCTGGAACGTGTGCGTCGGCGGCAGGAAGAACCAGTTGAACGCCAGCATGCTCGCGATCGAGACGCCGACGCCGAAACCGAGCCCCCATGCCACGGCGACCGGAAGGACGGCGAAGACGTAGAGCACGCCGAGGCTGAGGACCGGGACGTGCGGCTTCAGAAGCGCGACGGCGGCCGTGACCACTGTCACGGCCGCCGCGCTTGCAATCACACCGGACGCGATCCTGCGCATCCTGTGAAAGGTACTCCGGTGTCAGACACGAGAAGCGGTGTCTGACACCGGCGAACGTTTACCCGTGAATCGAGATCAGCAGCGGGATGATCAGGATCGCGACGATGTTCGTGATCTTGATCATCGGGTTGATCGCGGGACCGGCGGTGTCCTTGTACGGATCCCCCACCGTGTCGCCCGTGACCGCAGCCTGGTGCGCGGGCGAGCCCTTGCCGCCGTAGAGGCCGTCCTCGATCAGCTTCTTCGCGTTGTCCCACGCGCCGCCGCCCGAGGTCATTGCGATGGCGAGGAAGAGGCCGGTGACGATCGTGCCGAT
>Ga0209577_10005921_pt1 | contig 11342 bp, 7 predicted proteins | sample GraSoiAngelo_109_FD_185874 | JGI IMG/M metagenome (GOLD analysis project Ga0209577, IMG submission 185874) | Grasslands soil microbial communities from the Angelo Coastal Reserve, California, USA - 14_0903_12_20cm (SPAdes) (version 2) | ecosystem: Environmental > Terrestrial > Soil > Grasslands ... | reverse complement strand
GCTGGCGCCAGGCCTGGGTCACGTGGTTGAACTTGGTGCGCGCGAAGTCGAAGCCGCCCACCAGGGCGCGAATCGCGCCATCGCGCGGATCGAGCGAGACGAACGCGGACTCGACCTCCGGCAGCTGCACGATCTGCCAGTTCCTGCCCTCGCGCTGCACGCGAATGATCGAGCCGCGGCGAATGCGCCTTTGCACGGCGGTCTTCGGGTCGAGCGCCCGCGCGGCAAAGCGCAGGCCTTCGCCGCTGACGGTGATTTTGTCGCCGGTGCGAAGCGCGGCCTCGACCTGCCGCGCATCGGCCGAAAGCACCACCGCGGCGAGAAGATCATCGCTGTCCGGATGCTCGGCGAGCGCATCGTCGTACTCGTCTTCCGCCGCATTGGGCCGCAAGTCGAAGAAGCCTTCCGGCCCGCGGTAGCCTTGGCGCCGGTCGTAATCCAGGACGCCCTTGCGCGCCGCCTCGTACGCGACCTCCTGATCCGCAGAGCGCAGCGTCGTGTAGACGCGAAAGCCGCGCGTATAGACGTCTTCGGGGTAATGCTCGGCGAGCGCCTGGCGCACCATTTCCGCGAGGTATTCGGCATGCACTGAGTATTCGCTCACTTCGCGTCTCGCCCGCAGCGGAGTTTTGAACGATTCTTCATATTGCGCTGCAGAAATGTAGCCCAGCTCAGTCATCCGGCGTAGCACATACTGCTGGCGCTGCTTGGCGCGCTGCGGGTTGGCGATCGGGTTGTAGAGCGAGGGCGCCTTAGGCAGGCCAGCGAGCATCGCCAGCTCGCCGAGGCTGAGCTGCCCGAGCGCTTTGCCGAAGTACATCTGTGAGGCGGCGCCAAAGCCGTAGGCGCGCTGGCCCAAGTAGATCTGGTTTATGTAGAGCTCGAGGATCTGCTCCTTGCTCAGGCTGTGCTCGATTTTGAAGGCAAGGAGCGCCTCGTAGAGCTTGCGCGTGAGGAAGAAGTTGCGCGCCACCTGCATCGTGATGGTGCTTGCGCCCTGGCGCCGCCCACCCGCCACCAGGTTGGCATAGGCCGCACGCAGCACGCCGATGTAGTCGATGCCCGGATGCTGGTAGAAGCGCTCGTCCTCTGCCGCAATGATCGCGTTCTTCAATTGGGCGGGCACTTCGGCAATCGACACTACCGCGCGTCGCTCTTCGCCGAACTCCCCGATCAGTGTCCCCTCGGCCGTGTAGATGCGAAGCGGGATCTTCGGCTGATAGGCGGTCAGCGCGCCGAGCTCCGGCAGATTCGGATAGGCGAGCACGATGACCAGCGCGAGCAGCAGCACCGCAGCCGTGCCCAAGCCCGCCAGCAAAGCCAGCGGGAAGCCAAGAAAACGAAGCCACATCGGGGTTTAGACCGTAAAACGGGGCGCTATTGGAGGCGCTTGGCCGATCAGCGGATCATACCGCGTCACCTGCGGCGGATAGTCAACTAGACACCCGGAGGGGTTGTTGCTAGCATTTAACGCCAATTCTACGTATCGCAGCTAAATCGCGATACGCAAAGGGGAAATAGTAATGGATTTCGACCTGTTCACGCCCAAGGCGCCGCCGCTCTTTGGACTCGACATCAGCTCGTCGTCGGTGAAGATGCTGGAGATCGTCGATGCGGGCAAAGACACTTATCGCGTCGAGCGCTACGCGATCGAGCCGCTCGCGCGCGATGCGGTGGTCGACGGCAACATCAATAACCTCGAGGCGGTCACCGACGCGGTGCGCCGTGCGCACAAGCGCCTCGGCACGCGCACCAAGCACGTCGCGATGGCGGTGCCCACCGGCGCGGTGATCACCAAGAAGATCGTCGTGCCGGCGAGCCTGCGCGAAGAGGAGCTCGAAATCCAGGTCGAGAGCGAAGCGAACCAGTACATTCCGTTCGCGCTCGAGGAAGTGAACCTCGACTTCCAAGTGGTCGGTCCCTCGGCGGCGACGCCCGATGAGCAGGAAGTGATGATCGCGGCGACACGCAAGGAGAAGGTCGAGGACCGCGTCGCCGTCGCCGAATCGGCCGGGCTGAAGGCGCTCGTCATGGATGTCGAATCGTTCGCCCAGCAGACCGCGCTTTCGCTCGTGGTGCAGGCGCTGCCCAATGGCGGCAAGGACCAGAACATCGCCGTAGTCGACGTCGGCGCAAACGTCATGAACGTCACCGTCCTGCGCAACGAGCAGTCGGTGTACGCGCGCGAGCAGGCGTTCGGCGGCAACCAGCTCACGCAGGAGATCGTCACGCGCTACGGCATGAGCCCGGAAGAGGCGGAAAACGCCAAGCGCTCCGGCGGCCTGCCTGACGACTTCGAGGCCGAGGTTCTGCGGCCGTTCATGGAAAACCTGGCCACCGAGATCCAGCGCGCGCTGCAGTTCTTCTTCACCTCGACGCAGTACCACAGCGTCGAGCACATTCTGCTCGCCGGTGGCTCGGCCGTGATCCCGGGCCTCGACGAGGTGGTCAACACACGGGCGCAAGTGCCGACGAGCGTCGCCAATCCGTTTGCCCAGATGCAGACCTCGCCGCGCGTGCAGCTCAAGCGCCTTATCGTCGATGCGCCGTCGCTGATCGTCGCCTGCGGCCTCGCCATGAGGAGATTCGACCCGCAATGAACGCCGCCCGCATCAACCTGCTGCCGCACCGCGCCGAGCGGCGCGCGCGCGCGAAGAAGCACTTTGCTCTGGTCTCGGGCCTCGCGGCGGCGCTCGGGCTGGTCATCGTGCTCGCGGTGCACATCACCTACGCCGACCTGATCAGCAACCAGGACGGCCGCAACCAGTTCCTGAAGAGCGAAATCGGCAAGCTCGACAAGGAGATCGCCGAGATCGATAAGCTCAAGGACGAGATCCAGGCGCTGCTCGCGCGCAAGCAGATCATCGAGACGCTGCAGGCGGACCGCGCGCAGACCGTGCACCTGCTCGATGAGCTGGTGAAGCAGATGCCGGAGGGCGTGTTCCTGAAGTCGATCTCGCAGAAGGGCATGCGCGTGCAGCTGCTCGGCTACGCGCAGTCGAACGCGCGCGTCTCCACGCTGATGCGCAACATCGAAGCCTCGCGCTGGCTCGGCGACCCCGAGCTGATCGAAGTCAAGGCGGGGACGCTCGACAAGCGCCGCGTCGGGGAGTTCACCCTGTTCGTGTCGCTGAAGCGTGTGCCGGTGGAGTCGTCGCCCGCGCCGAGCACCGCGGCGAAGAAAGGCTAGCCATGGCGGTCAATTTCAACGCCATTCTTGACGAGTTCAAGCGCACCAACTGGAAGGATCCGGGCACTTGGCATACCGTGCCCAAGGTCTTCGTGTGGCTGGTGATCATCGTCGCCGTGCCGGTGGCCGGCTACCTGGCCGACACGAGCTCGCAGATCGATGAGCTCGAGCAGCTGCGCGGCAAGGAAACCAAGCTGAAGGAGGAATATCTCGCCAAGAAGAAGCAGGCGATCAACCTCGACCTGCACCGCCAGCAGCTGCGCGAGATCGACACCCAGTTCGGCGCGCTGCTGCGCCAGCTGCCCAACCGCTCGCAGATGGACGCGTTGCTCGTCGACATCAACCAGGCGGGCCTCGGCCGCGGGCTGCAGTTCGATCTGTTCCGCCCAGCGCCCTCCGAGATCACGCGCGACTTCTACGCCGAGCGACCGATCTCGGTAAAGGTAGTCGGCAACTATCACGACATGGGCGCCTTTGCGAGCGACGTCGGCCAGCTGCCGCGCATCGTGACGCTGAACGACGTCAACATCACGGCGGGCAAGGACAACCAGCTCACGATGGACGCCACGGCGCGCACCTTCCGCTACCTCGATGAAGAAGAGATCGCCGTGCAGCGCAAAGCGGCCCAGGCGGCGCGCAAAGGGGCGGCGAAAAAATGAACCGCCTACTGCCTATTGCGCTCAGCGCGAGCCTCGCGCTGCTCGCCGGCTGCGGCGGCGAGGAGCATCGCGACCTGAAGCAGGAGCTCGCGCAGCTCACCAAGGACTTTCGCGGCCAGGTGCCGCCGCTGCCGCAGGTCAAGCCCTACGAGCCGGTACCGTATACCAGCGAGGGACAGGTCGATCCGTTCCGCTCCGAGCGCATCGAGGTCGCGCAAGGCTCGCGGCACTCGGCCGGCCAGAGCAAGCTCGCGGAGCACGAAAAGCGCGTCAAGGAGCCTCTCGAAGCCTTTCCGCTCGAGTCGATCCAGATGCTCGGCACCATCAGCCAGGAGAAGGAAACCTTCGCCCTGGTGAAGGCCGGGCCCAACCTGTACCGGGTGAGGAAGGGCAATTACATGGGGCAGAACTTCGGCGTGATCACTGGGATCGACGAAGCCCAGATCAAGCTGAAGGAGCTGGTCCAGGACGGCACCGGCGAATGGGTGGAGCGCGCGAGCGCCCTGCAACTCGTGGAAGCACCAGCCAAATGAGGCGAAGACCGCTCGTGTAGCCCCGCTTCAAAATCGTGGAGGCACAAGAATGAAAACGAAAATGCTTCTTTACGTGTGCGCCCTGTGGCTCGCCGGCCTGGGGCTGGCACTGGCGCAGGCGAATAGCATCGAGGCTCTCGACGTCACCCAGCAGGGCGGCAAAACGCTCGTGCGCATCACGACGAAGGAGCCGCTCGCGGCCGTGCCGCCGAATTTCGCCGTCAGCAACCCGGCGCGCATCGCCTTCGATTTCCCGAACACCGTGAACGCGCTCGGCCGCGCCTCGCAGGACGTCGGCCAGGGCGACCTGCGCAGCATGAACGTGGTGCAGGGCACCGACCGCACGCGCGTGGTGCTCAACCTGCGCCGGCCGGTAGCGCACGAGGCAACGGTCGATGGCCGCAATCTCCTGATCACGCTTTCCGAGCCACCGCTCGCCGCGACCGCGCCGGGCGGGCAGGTGGCGCGCTTCGCCGCCGGGCGCGCCGACACCAAGCACGCGATCCGCGACGTCGACTTCCGCCGCGGGCGCGGCGGCGAGGGGCGCGTGGTGGTCGACCTCTCCGACACCACCACCGGCATCGATATCCGCCAGCAGGGGCAGAACATCATCGTCGAATTCCTGCAGACCGCGCTGCCTGAGAACTTGCGCCGTCGCCTCGACGTGGTCGACTTCGGCACCCCGGTGAACACCGTCGCCGCGTTCCAGCAGGGCGAGAACGTGCGCATGGTGATCGAGCCCAAGGGCCAGTGGGAGCACACCGCCTACCAGTCCGACACCCAGTTCGTGCTGGAGGTGAAGCCGGTGGTGCTCGATGCCTCGCGCGCCGCCCAGCGCGGCCGCTACACGGGCGAGAAGCTCTCGCTCAACTTCCAGAACGTCGAAGTGCGCGCGGTGCTGAACGTGATTGCCGACTTCACCGACCTCAACATCATCACCAGCGACACGGTGACGGGCAACATCACGCTGCGCCTGAAGGACGTGCCCTGGGACCAGGCGCTCGACATCATCCTGCAGACGCGCGGCCTCGACAGCCGCCGCAGCGGCAACGTGATCTGGATCGCGCCACGCGACGAGCTTGCCACGCGCGAGAAGCTCGCGCTCGAGGCGCAGCAGCAGATCTCCGACCTCGAGCAGACGCGCACCGAGAGCTTCCAGATGAACTACCAGAAGGCAATCGACGTGCAGAAGCTGCTGTCGGATCCGAACCAGCGCATTCTCTCCAAGCGCGGCAGCGCCGTGGTCGACACGCGCACCAATACGCTGTTCGTCCAGGACACACCGAGCCGACTCGACGAAGTGAGGAAGCTGCTGGCGAAAATAGACGTGCCGGTGCGCCAGGTGATGATCGAGGCGCGCATCGTCGAGGCAAACGAGACTTTCAGCCGCAACCTTGGCGTCAAGCTCGGTTATCTGGACAACCGCGGCCTTCGCGGCGGCACGCCCGGCTCGCCACTGGGCGGCGGCGCGCGCATTTTGCCGAGCGGCAATTACCTCGGCTCGGGCGAGCAGACCGCCAACACGACCGTCAGCCAGCCGACGCCTACGTTCATTCCCGATACGCAGAACGTCGTGCTGCCCGCGGCCGGCCTCAATGGATTCAACGCCGGTTCGCTCTCGCTTTCGATCTTCAATTCGGCGATGGAGCGCTTCCTCTTCCTCGAGCTCAGCGCGCTGGAAGCCGACGGCAAGGGCAAGATCATCTCGAGCCCGCGCGTGCTTACCGCCGACCAGGTCGAGGCGGTGATCGAGCAGGGCACGGAAATCCCGTACCAGCAAGCGACCTCTTCGGGCGCGACCTCGGTTTCCTTCCGCAAGGCCAACCTCGCGCTCAAGGTGAAGCCGCAGATCACGCCCGATGGCAACATCATCATGACGCTCGACGTGAACAAGGATCAGCCCGGCGCGACCACCGCCGCTGGCGTGCAGATCAATACCAAGCACGTCAAGACCGAAGTCCTGGTCGAGAATGGCGGCACGGTGGTGATCGGCGGCATCTACGAGCAGAACGACCGCACCGACATCACCAAGGTGCCGCTGCTCGGCGATTTGCCGCTGCTCGGGTGGCTGTTCAAGAACAACTCGGTGGCCACCGGCAAGACGGAGCTGCTGGTCTTCATCACGCCGCGCATCATGAACGAGCGCCTGAGCATTCGCTGATTGCCGCTTTGCGCGGCATCGCACGGCCGGGTCCCCCCGGCCGTTTTTGTTCCTACAATGCCGCCATGAAGCGGCCGGGCAACCTGTTCCTCGTCGGCATGATGGGCGCTGGCAAGACCACCGTCGGGCGGCTGCTCGCACGGCGGCTGAAGCTGCGCTTCGTCGATTCGGACCACGAGATCGAGCACCGCTGCGGCGTAAGAGTGCCCACCATCTTCGACATCGAGGGCGAGGCGGGCTTCCGGGTGCGCGAAGCCCAGACCTTGGCGGAGCTCACCGCGCTCGAGGGCATCGTGCTCGCCACCGGCGGCGGCGCGGTGCTCGCCGAGGACAACCGGCGGCGCCTCGCCAACCGGGGCACGGTGATCTACCTTTGCGCGCGGCCGGAGGACCTCTACGAGCGGGTGCGGCAGGACCGCAACCGGCCGCTGCTCGCCACCCCCGATCCGCTCGAGCGCCTGCGCGTGCTGCATGCCGAGCGCGATCCGCTGTATCGCGCGATCGCCGATCTCGTGGTCGACAGCGGCCGCCAGAGCGTCCAGGCGCTCGGCCGCACGATCGCCGAACAGCTCGCCGTGCGATGGAAACAGTCAGCGTAGCGCTCGGTAGCCGCGGCTACCCGATCCACATTGGCGCCGCGCTCATCGATCGCAGCGAGCTTTACGCGCCCCACCTCGGCCCTGCCGCCGCCGTCGTCACCAACGCCGTCGTCGCTCCGCTTTACCTCGCCCGCGTGCGCGCCGCGCTCGAGCGCGCAGGCGCCCGGGTAACTGAAATCGTGGTCGAAGACGGCGAGCGCGCTAAAGCTTGGGCAACGCTCGATCGCGTGTTCGACGCGCTGCTCGCCGCGCGCCTCGGCCGCGACGCCACCATCGTCGCCCTGGGCGGCGGCGTCGTCGGCGATCTCGCCGGTTTCGCCGCGGCGGTCTACCAGCGGGGCGTGCGCTTCATGCAAGTGCCGACCACGTTGCTTGCACAGGTCGACTCCTCCGTCGGCGGCAAGACGGCCATCAATCATCCGCGCGGCAAGAACATGATCGGCGTCTTCCACCAGCCGCTCGCCGTGATCAGCGACGTGGCGACCCTGGATTCGCTGCCCGACCGGGAACTGCGCGCGGGCCTTGCGGAGGTGATCAAGCATGGCGCGGCGCTCGATGCGCGGTTCTTCGTCTGGCTGGAAGAGCACATCGGGCGCCTCCTCGCCCGCGAGCGAGACGCGCTTGTCTACGCGGTGCGCCGTTCCTGCGAGCTCAAGGCGGCCGTGGTCGCGGAAGACGAGCGCGAAACAGGCCGGCGCACCCTCCTCAACCTCGGCCATACCTTCGGGCATGCCATCGAGGCCGCTACCGGCTTCGGTGCGTGGCTGCACGGCGAGGCGGTCGCCGCCGGCATGGTGATGGCCGCCGAGCTTTCGGCCCGCGCCGGGATGCTCCCCCGCGACGATGCGCGGCGCATCACCGATCTCATCTCCCGCGCCGGCTTGCCTGCGCGCCCGCCCCGACTCGCGCGCGAGCGTTGGCGGGAGCTCATTTCGGTCGACAAGAAGAGCGCCGCAGGCCGGGTGCGCTTCGTGCTGCTCGAAGGCATGGGCCGCGCCAAGCTTCAGGCGAACGTGGACGAGCGCCTCATCGACGAGGTGATCGGCGCTTCGACCCCGTAATCCTTGTAGTAGGCGCACTGCGAAGGTATATTGGAAGGTCTTTTGTGCGCAGCCGCATAGCTCTCCATCACCTCTAGGATCATGGGCTTAGAGCCGCAAGGGCTGTATCGGCCTGAAAACGAGCATGACGCCTGCGGCGTCGGCTTCGTCGCGAACATCAAGGGCCGCAAGTCCCACACCATCGTCGAGCAGGGCCTCACGGTCCTGCGCAACCTCACGCATCGCGGCGCGGTGGGCTGGGACCCGAAGCTCTCGGACGGCGCGGGCATCCTGATCCAGATCCCGGATCGCTTCTATCGCGAGGAGATGGCGAAGCAGGGCGTGAAGTTGCCGCCTGCGGGTCAGTACGGCGTCGGCATGGTGTTCCTGCCGCGCGATCCGGCCTCGCGCATCGCCTGCGAATACGAGATCGAGCGCGCGATCAAGGACGAGGGCCAGCATCTGCTCGGCTGGCGCGACGTGCCGGTCGACAATTCCGACCTCGCCCAGCCCGCGATCCAGCTCGAGCCTGTGGTGCGCCAGGTGTTCATCGGCCGCGGACGGCGCGTCACCGTGACCGACGCGCTCGAGCGCAAGCTCTACATCATCCGCAAGAGCTCCGGCCACGCCATCCAGGCGCTGAAGCTCAAGCACGCCAAGCAGTTCTACGTGCCGTCGATGTCGGCCCGCACCGTCTGCTACAAGGGCATGCTGCTCGCGCACCAGGTCGGCGAGTACTACCTCGACCTCAAGGACGCGCGCGTCGAATCGGCGCTCGCCCTCATCCACCAGCGCTTCTCGACGAACACCTTCCCGTCGTGGGACCTGGCGCACCCCTTCCGCATGATCTGCCACAACGGCGAGATCAACACGCTGCGCGGCAATGTCAACTGGATCCGCGCGCGCCAAGGCGCGATCTCCTCGCCGATCCTCGGCAACGATCTCGAGAAGATCTGGCCGCTCATCTACGACGGCCAGTCGGACTCGGCCTCCTTCGACAACGCGCTCGAGCTTCTCGTCATGGGCGGCTACTCGGTCGCCCACGCGATGATGATGATGATCCCGGAGGCGTGGGAGAACCACACGCTGATGGACCCGCAGCGGCGCGCCTTCTACGAGTACCACGCGGCAATGATGGAGCCGTGGGACGGACCGGCGTCGATCGCCTTCACCGACGGCCGCCAGATCGGCGCCACGCTCGACCGCAACGGCCTGCGGCCCTCGCGCTACATCGTTACCGACGACGATCTCGTCATCATGGGCTCGGAGTGCGGCTGCCTGCCGGTACCCGAAGAGCGCATCGTCAAGAAATGGCGCCTGCAGCCGGGCAAGATGTTCCTCGTCGACCTCGAGAAGGGCCGCATCATCGACGACAAGGAGCTCAAGGACTCGCTCGCGAGCGCCAAGCCCTACGCCGAGTGGATCGAGCGCATCCGCGTCAAGCTCGACGAGGTCGAGAGCGAGAAGACCCAGCCGTTCAAGTCGAAGGTAGCGCTGCTCGACCGCCAGCAGGCCTTCGGCTACACGCAGGAAGACGTCAAGTTCATCCTGCAGCCGATGACCGCCGCCGGCGAGGAGCCGGTCGGCTCGATGGGCAATGACTCGCCGCTCGCCGTGCTCTCCAACAAGAACAAGACGCTGTACCACTACTTCAAGCAGCTCTTCGCCCAGGTCACGAACCCCGCCATCGACCCGATCCGCGAAGAGCTGGTGATGTCGCTCGTCTCGTTCATCGGGCCAAAGCCGAACCTGCTCGGCATCGACGAGCTGAACCCGCCGCTCCGGCTAGAAGTGTCCCAGCCGGTGCTCGACTTCTACGAGATGGAGAAGATCCGGCACATCGAGCGCTACACCAGCGGCAAGTTCAAGAGCTGCGAGCTCGACATCACCTATCCGGTCGCCTGGGGCAAGGACGCGGTCGAAGCACGGCTCGCCTCGCTTGCGGCGCAGGCCGAGGACGCGGTGCGCTCGGGCTACTCCATCATCGTCATCTCCGACCGGCTGGTGGACCGCGAGCGCGTGGCCATCCCGGCTCTGCTCGCGCTCTCCGCCATCCACCAGCACCTGGTGGGCAAGGGCCTGCGCACGTCGACCGGGCTGGTGGTCGAGACCGGCAGCGCGCGCGAGGTGCACCACTTTGCCTTGCTCGGCGGTTACGGCGCCGAAGCCGTGCATCCCTACCTCGCGCTGGAAACCGTGCTCGCGCTGCAGCCCGGCGGCGGCTCCAAGGCGATCAAGAACTATGTCAAGGCGATCGGCAAGGGACTGAAGAAGGTGATGTCCAAGATGGGCATCTCGACCTACATGTCCTACACCGGCTCGCAGCAGTTCGAAGCCGTCGGTATGGCGAGATCCCTGGTCGACAAGTACTTCACCGGCACCGCGTCGAATGTCGAGGGCATCGACGTCTTCCAGGTCGCCGAGGAGGCGATGCGCGTGCATCGCGCCGCGTTCGACCAGCGCGACCCGGTGCTCGCGGCGATGCTCGATGCCGGCGGCGAATACGCCTGGCGCGTGCGCGGCGAGGACCACACCTGGACGCCGGACGCGATCGCCAAGCTGCAGCATTCGGCGCGCGCGAACTCCTACGCCACGTACAAGGAATACGCCGCGCTCATCAACGACCAATCGAAGCGCCACAACACCTTCCGCGGCCTCTTCGAGTTCCGCTTCGACCAGTGCAAGCCCGTGCCGCTCGACGAAGTCGAGCCCGCCGCGGCGATCGTCAAGCGCTTCTCCACCGGCGCGATGTCGCTCGGCTCGATCTCCACCGAGGCGCACACGACGCTCGCCATCGCCATGAACCGCATCGGCGGCCGCTCGAACACCGGCGAGGGCGGAGAAGACCAGCGGCGCTACGCGCCGGTCAAGGCGGGCGAGTCGCTGCAGTCGCGCCTGGGCAAGGCGCGCGTCGAAGTGGACATTCCGCTGCGCGCAGGCGACTCGCTCAAGTCGAAGATCAAGCAGGTCGCCTCCGGCCGCTTCGGCGTCACCGCCGAGTACCTGGCGAGCGCCGAGATGCTGCAGATCAAGATCGCGCAAGGCGCTAAGCCCGGCGAGGGCGGCCAGCTCCCCGGGCGCAAGGTGTCCGAGTACATTGCCGAGCTGCGCTACGCGACCCCTGGCGTCGAGCTCATCTCGCCGCCGCCGCACCACGACA
>Ga0209577_10005920_pt1 | contig 11342 bp, 2 predicted proteins | sample GraSoiAngelo_109_FD_185874 | JGI IMG/M metagenome (GOLD analysis project Ga0209577, IMG submission 185874) | Grasslands soil microbial communities from the Angelo Coastal Reserve, California, USA - 14_0903_12_20cm (SPAdes) (version 2) | ecosystem: Environmental > Terrestrial > Soil > Grasslands ... | reverse complement strand
AAATTGGCTGTGTCACTCCCTTGCAGCGCACCAGACGTGATGGTCGGAACACCGGCGGCAATGGTGGTTCCATCATAGGTCTTGGTATTAGTAACGGCGGTCACGGTCAACGGCTCTTTATCTACATTTTGACTGAGTGTTGATGAGGAACTGCCAGCAAAACTTGCGGTGCCCGCAAAGACAGCTTGAATTGGATGTGAACCTGCGTTCAATTGCGTGGCAGTAGTAGTAAAGGTTGCCACTCCAGTACTAGTATCGGCGGTGCCTGTCCCCAAGACGGTTGTACCCTCCATGAACGTCACATCATCGGCAGTTGAATCAGTGGGCGCAGGGGAAACTGTTGCCTTAAAAGTCACAGCAGTGCCATAGGTCACCGTAGATAGCGGATCCAAATCTGTCGTGGTCGCAGCAGGCGGCGGTGAAGTAAGATTCGAAAGGACCGTTATCTGGCTCGCTGCTGCAGGGACACTCCCGCCGCTAGACACAATATCCTGTCTTCCCTTGGCCGTCAGATCGGCAGAAGTAATCGAAGCAGGTGCTGATCCGACCACATAATCCAGCGGATTCTGCAAAGTCCCGTCACCATTGCCACGGAACAGGCTGACGGTAGAGCTGTTGAGGTTGGCTACAGCCACGTCCACATGGCCACTGCTGCTGAATTTTCCGGTGAGTACCGAGACCGGGCCTGATCCCACAGCATAGAGAACTTGCTGGTTGAACGTGCCGTCTCCATTACCGGCGAATACACCCACCTGATCGGCGCCCTTGTAGGTTGCAATCAGGTCGAGCGTGCCTTTGCCGCGGAGATCACCCAGCGCAAAAGAAGAAGGGACCTTGGCCACGTCTATATCTGTCCCTGCATTCAGCTTGCCCTTACCATCTCCAAGCAGAATTGTGGCTGTTCCTGCAGTGCAGGCGGAACTCTTGCCACATGCATTTGCCACAACGACATCAACGTTGCCATCTTTGTTCAGATCACCTGTGGCGACCTCTACAGGAGAAAAGCCCACTGTGTAATGGGTGCTTTCAACAAAGCTTCCATCGGCTTGTCCGAGGAAAACAGTAATCTGCCCGGCCTGGCTGCATCCTGCAGCACTGCAGTGGCTGGCAACAATCAGATCAGCTTTTCCGTCTTTGTTCAGATCGGCGACTGCGAGGGCAATGGGATTCTGCGCAACAGGATAGGAAACACCCGGCAGGAAGGTTCCATCACCGTTGCCATTCATGACGGTAATGTTATTGTCGCTGTGGTTGAGGACGAGCAGGTCCAGTTTCTTGTCACCATTTACGTCGGCCAGTGCGGCGGCAATGGGCCCATTGCCAAGGGCAACAGTGGAGCTTTTCCTGAACGTACCGCTGGCGCCGCCCATGAAGACCGTCGCCGTCCCGCCATTGGCACAATTTCTATCGCTTCCACAAAAATTCGTGACGACCAGGTCGGGATGTCCGTCGCCATCGAGATCACCTGCGACCACAGACTGTACATCTAAGCTGGTACTGTAGCTTTGCGCTGCCTGGAATGTGCCATCCCCGTTCCCTAGCGGAATGCTTACCGTATTTCCTACCGAATCCGCGGTGGCCAGATCAAGGTGCCCGTCGCCGTCGAGGTCTGCAACAATCACCGCTGCCGGCCCTTTGCCAACTACGAAATCCGCTACTGACCGGAAACTCCCATCCCCTTTGCCCATGAGAACGCTTACGGTATTCGAAGCCTGGTTGGCCACCAGCAGGTCCGGCATACCATCTGCATTTAAATCGGCAACTGCAAGAGACACAGGGCCATTCCCTACAGAAGTTGCTGCACCTGCCTTGAATGTGCCATCACCGTTACCCAACAGTACGTGGAGAGAGTTGGTTGAAAAGTCCGCTGCAGCAAGATCAATGTGCCCATCTGTGTTGAGATCGACCGCAACAATTGCAGATAGCACCGTATCTACACTGAAGCTTTTGGCTGGCTTGAAGCCGCCATTGGCATCGCCGCTCAGGATACTGATTGAGCCATCTGCATTGGCAGAGGCAAGATCCGGATTTCCATCACCATCAAAATCTCCAATGGCAAACGCGTGGGGGGAGGCCCCCGTTGCATATTCTTTGGCTGCCTGGAAGGAACCGTCTCCCTTGTTTTTTAAAACCGAAATACTGTTCGCGCCGGCACTGGCCACCAGCAGGTCAGGATGGCTTTGTCCGGCAAGATTACGCACCGCAAGAAATACAGGCCCTTTGGGCACGCCGTAAGATACAACCGGTTGAAAACTGCCATCAGCATTGCCCAGCGATATGCTTACTGAGTTGCCGGACTCACTGGCGACCGCGATGTCGGCTTTCCCATCCCCATTGAAGTCAGCTGAGATCATCGCCGCAGGCGTGCTTCCGAGCGCAAACTTTCCGCCAGCAATGAAGGCTCCTTTGCCTTTACCAAGGAACACCTCGACCATATTGGTCTTCGCGTTGGCAATAAGCAGGTCAGAGATTCCGTCGTTGTTGACATCCGCCGCAACAACGCTGGCCGGATTACCGGCTATAGGCAACGAGTGGGCCACCTTGAACGTTGGCTTGATTACAACCGCATCGCCAATTGGCAGCGAGGGTGCGGCAGTGGAAGGAGCAAGCGCCGATTGCACATAGGCCTTGCCGATGACAGAGATTAAAACTACGCCAGCAACAATAAATAACAACCGGAGAATAGTGCCGAACTTCGAGGGTCTATGGGCCATGAGAGTACCTTCACAAAAAGTGTGACAACACTAATGCTGGGGCCGAAAACCATTAACAATCAATATGGGTTGAGAGAGACAAGCAGGAACCTGGTCGTTCCACTCTTGATCTTCATCTGCAAGCTAGTTTCAGAACTAACTATCTTTGGAGAGACGGAGCGAGACTTTAGCGGAAATGATCCGGTGTGTCAACAAGAAAATTTGATTTTAGATTAATAGATCCGACGTTGCTTGCACTAACTACAAACAGTTCCTCTTCAGCTATACGGCAGCTATGAGACTAGAAGATTCGCGTGCCCAAGCACCAATAATTTAATTATTCTAATCTGGGTACAATCAAGACTCATTTGTCACGCTTATCCAGAATCTTCCATTTGCCATCTATTTTTTTAAGGTCAAAAATAGCAGAAAAACGTAACTGTTGCTTCGTGTTTTCATATCTGTAAGTAAAAAGCTCCTGGCAAGCGTATTCTGCAGCATCAGCCTTGAACATAGGATCTTTGCAGGTCAACTGCACGTCAACAGCCTTGATGTCCTTTGCGTTGAACAGTTTGCGGATATCTTTATCAGTTGCGCCGGGCATTGTAGGCCATATGTGCTTTAGCGCATCAATATCCATAAAATGAAATGCATTCTTGTACTCTGCCATGGTTTCGTTGATGGCTTTGGCATCAGGGTTCTCGGGCGGTGGCGAAGGAACGCTCGGTCCTGCCACGACTTTCGGTACAGGATCAACTTTGACTTCAACTTTCTTAATGGTTTCCCCGCCAGCATTCCTGGCTTTCAGAAAATAAGTCGTTGTTGTTTTGGGGCTGACGTCACATTCGCCGCTAGGCCCGACAGAACAGCTAATGGGGGGATCAATGTACGTTTGGACTGCGTTTTGTGTATCCCATGACAATTTAGCTGAACCTCCCTCTTGAATCCTGGCTGGCCCCGTGAAGCTTGCGACCGGTGGCAGAGGCTTTATAACAGTAATGGGGGAGCGTTGTTGCACAGTGACTCCGTCTGTACCCTTTGCAGTCAGGATGTAGATGGTATTCCCTGTAGGATGGACGTTTCGTGAGTCGGCTGGATTTACCCGCCCAATATCGGGTTGAATGTCAACTTCGGCCGCATTTTTTGTGTCCCATTGCAGCTCGACTGCATCACCCAATTGAACGTTGTTGGGAGTAGCTAAGAATTTGATGATAGAAACTGGCTTTCCCTTCAATATGGCTTCGTAAGTAATGCTATCACCGGCCTTGACTTTGATCTTTTGTGACCATGTCTCATAGCCATTCTTCGTTACCTCAAGATCATGAGGCCCCGGCGTCAATTTGGCCGTGAAATTTCCATCGCTGGGCACTTCACCTGGAAAATTGTTGTCAATTCGAATGCTCGCTCCGGGAGTAGACATAATGTACAGGCGTGGGTCGCCTAAAGGCTGTTCTGACACGGCACTCGGAATCAAATTGAAATGCAGCTTTGCTGTTCCGTCTTTTACTAAATTTACTATCTGAACGGGTGCCGTATAGCCCCGCTTGTCTACGCCAATCTTGTGTTCCCCGGTGAAGAAGCTAAAAGTCACGCTTTTGCCTTTGGTGACCGTCTTAGGTACTCCGTCCACAAGCACATCCACCTGGTCCACATTTGTTTGAATTGACAGCTTGCCCATTTCAGGTTTGGGCAATTGCGGAGATGGCTGTTCGGTTGTTTTCGGCACGGGAACTGTAGCCGGATGGGTCTCTGCTATTGTCTGCCTGGGGCCGGGAACTGAAACTCTATCCTTCTTGGGGCCAAAAACTACATACGCCAGACCCGCGACCATCACTACGGCCAGACCTATCCCAGTCCACAGGAATTTTGGTGAAAGAACAGATGTTGTTTTCGGCGGCGCTATCGGCGATTCCGTACCTGGTGTGGAAGGTTCCACGACAGGAGCAGATTGCGCTTCTATGATGGGCGCAGGTTTTGGTGTGGAAGCCGGCACCGCAACAGGCGCAGATTTTGCTGCGGGATCCGGTGCCGCCACAGAAGCGGGAACAGGTGCCTCCATCTTCATGGCCGGTTTGGCTGCTGCCATGATCGAGGTTGCAGAAAAATCGCGTGCCGTGGCAGCAGGTTCAGCCACAGGCTTAGGCGGGCTAGGCTTAGCTGGCTCCGGAGGTTGCAGTGCGCGTTTCAGACGAAGTATTTGTGCTTCCAGCTCCGGGTACTGCGGATACAACTGCCTTATCCGTTCCCATGCGCGTATGGCTTCGGCATAGTTCTGGCCGCGTTCGGCGATGCGCGCGCTTTCCATCGCCGAGGATATTTGCTGCTGCCTCTGGCGCACGCGTAAGAGCACCTGTTCCACCAGTTCATTCCCGGGAATGCTACGGGCAGCATCTTCAGCCAGCCGCACCTGCACTTCCGGAGCAGGTTCAGCCGCAAGAGCACGCTCCAGAGCGTCTGTTACCTGACGTTTGCGGGCGTTTTCTCCCAGGCGGTCTGCGGCTTTCTGGGCCAATGCTTCCTGCGCGCTGCGCAGAGTTTCGGCTATTTCTTTGGAGGCTGGAAAGTCAATGCGCGCCGGAGTAAGAATCTGGACAGCAGTTTCATAATCAGCGGCCCGCATAGCGTCGCGGGCACGCGCCATGATCTCCTGGTGAACGCGGGCCAGCTTTTCGCGCTCCATGCTCTGGCGCAACTGTGTAACCGCAGCCTGGAATCGTTGATCACCGCCTGAACGTTGAAGCGCATTCTCAGCCACGGCCAATGCATCGCTGATCTTTCCCTGTTGCGCCAGCGTAGTGATGGAAGCAATTTGCTCCTGGATCGCCCGCTCACGCTGGGTCGCGTTGCGCAGCTCTTCAGCCTGTTTCTGCAGCCGCACGAGCCGCACTTCACCGGGAAATTTGACCAGCGCCGCTTCTGTTGCCTGCAGTACCTGCGCCACATCGCCGGCTTTCAGGATTTGCCGTATAGTGCTGACCAGATTTTCGACTTCGATCTGCCGCTTTCCCTCCGTCTCGGCATCTGCCAGGGTTTTACGTAACGAGGCAAGTTGCGGGAACTGCGGGTCAACAGCCTCGATCTCCAAAATCCAGCGCTTGGCTTGGGGAAAAGCGCGCGCCGCAAGCGCCCGTGTCGCTTCTTCGTAGTATTCCTGGAGTTGCTGGTTTTGGTTCTCCTGTTCCAGCGCCTTTTCCACCAGTTCCTGGGCCGAGGAAAGGTCGTTGATCTCATGCGCTTTTCTGGCAAGTTCCAGCTTCTTGCGGATGTCTTCTCTGCACTTCAGCTCCTGCCGAATCAGATCACGATAATGAAAGAGTTCGGAATTGGCTGAGTCAATGGCAATTGCTTGCTCAATCGCTGTCAATGCTTCCTGATATTGCTTTTGTCCAATGGCCTGCTCGGCTGCCTGCCGAAGCTGCTGGACACGTTCACCTCTTTGCTGCAGTTGTGCGATTTGCTGGAGCTTCTGGTTCAGTTCCAGGGCCTCGCGATGGCGTGTATCCACACGCAGGATCTGTGACACCAAATCACGTGCCCGCAGCAGTTCTCCCTGCTCAAACTGGACCAGCGCATCTTCCAGAACTTGCTCTTTCAAGGGCGTCTCGAGTTCGGCGAGATCGGCAGCCATTCTCTCGGCAGTCTGATAGCGCGTGGCAGGATCTTTGGCCAGCGCGCGTTCCAGCACCCGGTCCAGGCCTGCCGGATAATTCCTCAGCTTGGTCGAGAGAGGCGGAAAAGGATCGTTGATGATCCTGGTCATGATTTCGTAGTCGCCTTCTCCGGGCCACGGAGGCGACCCTGTGAGCAACTCGTAAAGCACGATGCCGGCTGAGAACATGTCGCTGCGAGCATCCAGGTCTTTATGGCCTTTGGTCTGCTCGGGCGACATGTAGCAGGTAGTCCCCATTGCCAGGCCGCTCCGCGAGAGCGAGCTGGCGGTACCGGCGCGGGCAATCCCGAAATCCAGCAGCTTCACCCGCGAACCGCTTTCCAGGACCATGATGTTTCCGGGCTTCACGTCACGGTGCACGATGTTGCATTGATGCGCATAGTGCAGCGCCTGGCATACCTGGATCATGTAATGGACTTTGGTAAGAAGACTGAGATGGACGCGCGATGCTATCAGCTTGTCGAGGGCCATTCCTTCGACATATTCCATCGCGATGTAAGGAGCCTCGCCATGGTAGCCATAGTCATGCACTACCACGATGTTGGAATGCTGCATCTTTGCGATTGACTTGGCTTCGCGCAGGAAGCGCTCTATGGACTCATCGCGTCCCGCAATATGGGCTGTCATGACCTTGATGGCTACCAGGCGGTCCAATCTCAGGTCAGTGGCCTTGTACACCACGCCCATACCACCCCGCCCGAGTTCTGATAAGACCTCGTAGCGGTTATCAATCTTGATGCCTATCTCGGACGGCATTTCTTTACCTGGCGTGCAGAACTGAATTGTGACAGGAGAGGGTCCTGCAGACGAACTATCTGCAAATCTAGCTCGTTAGAGCTCTAAAGTAACATACCTCAGCTAGGCCTATGAACTTTAATTGTTTCAAGACAAAATCTAAGCTAGTTCCATTTCGGGAAACTTGCTTGCTCATTTTGAGACAGATTAGAAAGATTAAAAGCAATGAAACTAGCTTTACCGCTCAACTATCGGGCAGAGCAGTGCAATCCACTCAAGAAGCCGGAACTAAAAATCTGTGCTCCCTGGGTAGACAACTGGAATTGCAATGGAACTACGGACGTTTGGGCATTAGTGACATTTCCAAGTTGCGTTCGCAAATCCCAATCCAATGTTCCGGGATTGTCCCCATGCCATCTATTGGCGGTTTTCAGAAAATCGAATATGGCCCATGGTCCCTGTGATTTGAAGACTTGTCCCGCGGCGCTGAACGAAACGGTCGAAGTTTCTTTACCTTGCCACACAAATTGCTGCGGATGTCCTGGCTCCGGCAGTAACTGGCCATCGATTACAAGGGTCACATGCTCAATGCCTTTGGCTGGAAGTTGTTGCAATGTATAGCCCACGTGTATTCCGGGAGATTCCGCTGGAAACAAGGTATCTGTAAATTGTTGTGCGTGATCCAGGAACCTCAGGAATGAAGGCGACTGCGGAGCTGCGCCAACATTGACCCAGGTTGCTCCCTGGCGGGCCACCACGCCTGCCAGTTTGCTTTGAACCATGGTCCAGAGAATTCCCTGCTGGGGACGAAATAAATCCTGAACTTCCTGCAAAGTAGCCTGTTGCGTGCTACGCAGGTTAAATGGCCGCTTACTGGCTACTGCATTCACGGTGACGCATATTGCCTCCGCAGGAGCGCCGCCATTTCTCCTCACAGCATCGCCCGTGTATGTAATAGGCTCCTGCAGCAATCTGCGTACCTGCTTATCTACGACTCCGGCAGGATCAATATTGAAGCGCTGCGACATTCCCAACACCGTCCGGTCGGCGGTGGTGACTGCGGCTTGTGCCTGTGTCAGCATGTTGGCGTCCGTTGCTCCATTGGGAGTATTCACGATGTTTTGCACACTGCCCTGCAGTTGCAGTAATGACGTCATGTATTCCTGGCTTCCCGCTCCTACGAGTCTTTCGGGGCTCGAATCGCGCGCCGTACTCAGCAGCGAGTCAAAAGAATTCCTGACTTCGGGAAGATCGACCGTCATGTTCTCTTTTGCCAGCCACAATAGTTGCAGCAATGGGGAATCATTCGCCGTAAGCCTGAGTAACTTCACTGATGCATCTTTCAGGGTACCGTAGCCTGCTACCCTTGCCTCTTGCAGGTAGCGCCTCCAATTGTCCATGTAATCTTTCGCATATCTTGCCTTCAAGTCCTCCCGCAGCCGCTCCGGCGACATGCTTACAGCCGCTGAAGGACCCAATACCCATTCTTCTGCGCGAAAACGCTCAGGAAATTGCAACGACTTCTGCATGACCGAAAAAGCATTTTTGGTGAAAGCTGCCGGCACTTCGTAGCTTTCCGTTACTACTCCTGCTGCTCCCGGAAACTGCCGATTGAAGTTGACCGGTCGGCTGCTTTTGGCCGCGTCGTCCAGCATTGCCCTGTAGATAGCTTCGATTTTGAAGTTATTCACATAGTCCTGCGCCCTTTTCACCGCTGTTATGTCAACCGTTGAGGCAACCGGATCGCCATTGACAAGCTCCGACGCATAAAATGCAAACTGCTTCTGCATTAAGTCCAGTTTTTCGCCTTCAGCATTCCTGCATACCGGGCAGCGGTCCAGCAATACCTGAACCAGTGCATCCCAATTTGCATGTTCGTGGTTCCGGGTGGTAATCAGGTAGGCCTTGAGGGGCAAATACATTTGCTGGAAATCATCAGAGGTGGTGGTGGAAGGCGGCTGGCTCAGGATCGAAGCCATCCTCTCCTGGGTTGAAGCCAGCAGCAAACGATGAAAATTTTGAAAATAGATGCTGCGAGCTGCCGGATAGATCCGGTCGCCTGAATACAAGCCAAACCTGTAGCTAAGGGGCGCGCCCTCGGCGCTGTAGCGGGTTAATCTTTCCAGCGAAGTTCGCAATTGGTCCAGATCACGTAGTTGTTCGAGTTGCGGTACGTCTGCTGGAGCGGAATATGCCGCAAGTCGTGCCGCTGGCTGGTGTATCTCATTCTGCAGCGTCCGGTTGTTGAGAAACGAAACCACAAATGCGATAACAAAGAAAGCGCACACTGTAGTTGCAACGGCCAGGAGAACTCGCCGCAAACCGTCTACTTTGGTGCTCCGGTTGCTGCTGGAAAATGCTGTCCGGTCGCGCAGCACAATATCGGTGAACAGGTGAGGTAGAAATGTCCACTCCGGGACTTTGCGCGACTGGATGCTCCTGACAGGAGCGGGCTGTGCCGCCTCCATTTCGGCATAATTGAACATGCGGGTGGCCCTTGATTCGGCGACTGCTCCGCTCTTTGCGCCTGCGGCCATGGATACAGCCTGGTTGATGATTACCGCCCGCACTCCTGAAAAATAAAATCCGCGCAGAAATGGATTGCTGCTGAGTTGCGTAGGCCGGGTCAACTCCACCAGAAACTGGACGACCTGATCGCGAAACTTTCTGAATTCACGCGGGAACTCATAGATACTCGCGACCTTTTCCTCTGCTCTTTCGCGCGGTAAATACTCCAGCCGTTTCTCAGCTAATGAGTAGACAATCTGGTCAAAAGCAGAAACCAGCCTTTTGCTCTGCTCCTCCGCGAATACGCCCTGAGTGTTCATGCGCAGCAAGGTCGTACCCAGCACCTGGGCGGACTCCTGCGAGGTCAGGTTCCCTACGTATTCGGCAAAGTGTGCAACGCGGTCCAGCTTGGTGAAGAGAACATAAACGGGGAAAGGCGCTCCCAGTGACTGGACCATCTCTTTCAACCGGCTTGACAGTTTCTGCCCGGAAATCTGTGCTGCCCCGAAGCGTTCGCAATCAAAACAAACCAGGGCCGCCCTGGGGGCTTGCTCTCCTTTGCGCACCGCTGCCGAAAATCGGGGTGGAAGGGTCTGCCGCAGCAGATGCATCCAGGCGTGTGAGTCGGTGGCCAGTTTGCCGCCTGCTTCGATGAATATGGTTTCTTTGGCAAACCACACGTTGATAGTCGCCGTAGGCACGACATCGGAATCGTGGAATACATGTCCGGCGAGTAACTCGGGCTCCAGACCGGAATGCAGGATGGTTGAAGTCTTTGCTGAATTTGATTCTCCAAGGATGAACACCACCGGCAATGAGCCGATGCTTCCTCGCTTCGAATACATCAGCTTCTGCCCTGCCTGCCGCAGCAGCACCGTAATCTGCTCAGTGATGGCAGCCGACTTGTCCAACTTGGCGCGGCCTGTGGTTACGCGCCGATGGAACCAGATAAAAACCCCGGCCCCAACCAGTCCAACCAAGGCAAGGCTGCCACGCAAGATCCATAAGCTGGCGCCATGAAGCTGCAGCAGCGTGCCGGTAAACCATGCCAGCACCATATAGACGGCAAGGACGAGTGCGACGATGAGATATACATTCATGACAACCTACCAATCAATTCAAGTGGACGATCGGGGAATCCAGCACGTTCTCAGTATCAGTAGAATCTGACGTGCCTTGTTGCCTTCCCGTTCCCTTGCGCCTTTTGCGGTTAAATCGGGAAAGCTTAACGGTTCGCCAGTGTGCCAAGCCCTGATGCTCCACCAATCAGCAGGACCTTGCACCCGACAAAAACAATGATTCCGATCAGTGCTGCGGCAACGCAGGCAAGGCTCAGCCGCCGGAACCATGGATCAACTGCCTTTGGTTGTGGAGGATCGAGCGGTAGCATGGCCTGTGGGGAAAGTAAGGCATTTGTGCCTCGGCAGCGCGTAATCTTCTCCCTCATAGCCTGAAAAATCCCATTCAATTCCCCGGCTCCTGAAGCGCCATACCTGCCACGGTATCCAAGCAGAAGGCACAAGTAGAAAACTTCGAGCACGTCTGCTGCTTCAGCCGCATCCCTGCGCCCCAGCAGATGCTGAACACAGTCAAAAAATTCTTCTCCCGCCAGATGCTTGTGAGAAAGCTCATGCTGAAGGGGCTGCCCTGACCACTTCGCAAACACAGGGTTCTTGGACTGCAATATGGTTTCATCCAGGAAAGCGACAACCGCGTAGGCTGCGACCCGCACGTCT
>Ga0209577_10005919_pt1 | contig 11343 bp, 11 predicted proteins | sample GraSoiAngelo_109_FD_185874 | JGI IMG/M metagenome (GOLD analysis project Ga0209577, IMG submission 185874) | Grasslands soil microbial communities from the Angelo Coastal Reserve, California, USA - 14_0903_12_20cm (SPAdes) (version 2) | ecosystem: Environmental > Terrestrial > Soil > Grasslands... | reverse complement strand
GATGCCAACAGATAGAAACAGATAAAAACACATTCTTATTGTGATTTGTAGCAACCGTTGCTATTTGGAAGCCATAGCCGAAATGCTGGTTGGAGCTGGGGCTGCGTCTCAGCGATTGATTTCAACGGGCGAAACAACCTGGATTGCAGCCGCACATAGCAATGACGGAAAGCGTTTCGTTGGGCGAGCGGATCAAAAGCTGACTGCGTTTCTATAACTTGAATCAGCGATTCGTGCCGTCACTTCATAAAATCAAAACGAATCATCGCTCCAACCAGGCGGTAACTACATGGTGTGTTAAATGTACCGTAATTTCTTCAAGAGAAATTGAAAGCCAACGGCTACATTGGCAGCGGTTAAAACAACAAGAAAGTTTAAGAGCCCGATTTTCCAACCGTAAAAGCAAAAAGCAGCAGCAATGGCGGCTAAGGAAAGGATGCTTAGGAGGCCCTGGATGACTTGTGCTAATAACCTTCCGTGAGACGAATTAGCGAGTCCAGTGATCACCGCAACCGCGAAGGACGATACCAGAAAAAGCCAGAGCGGCATCATCATCTAACGAGGTTTCGGTTGCCAGCTTTGCGCCTCAACAGTTTTCCTGCTCATGCGAAAAAAACGGGCAGGTTTCATCCTGCCCGGCAAACCAATGTGTTACGGCTCCTGGGTCTAGGAACCGTAAGGAGCTAAATCTTTAGGACGCGCTGAGCCATACCAAGCGCCCCAAGCGCCGCACCGAGCAACATCGCGGTAGTGCCACCGTCGGGAACTCCTGGAACGCCTGGTCCAAAGAGCGTCCACCCCGAAAGAGCATACGTGCCAACTATGGCCGGAATCCTGATATTGCCGCTCAGATTTCCGACGTACCAAACTTCGGATCGAGAGTTTGGGCCGCTGTAGTTCGCGAACAAGTACGTATACAAGCCGCCAGACCCAAGATTTATGTTGTTACCGGTACCGTCTACATGACCAGCCGACACGGCCTGAGGCAACGAACCAAACGCGTTGTTTAATCGTGAGTAGGTCTGTCCGTTGTATTTTTCAGTGGTGCCGAGTGCCATGCTAACCAAATGGTTGACATAAGTTAGTCGGTCAGAGCTGCAAAATTTCACTGAGCCGAAGTCACGGCCGTCGCCGACGTCAAATACCGTAAGTGCATACGCACTGTGGCTGAAGATAAGCAACGCTCCGGTAACAGCGGTGCAGAAGAGTGCGAACTTACCGCTTGGAATTGTGTTTCTTTTCATGTAGCAAAAGAAAAAGCAGCAAAGATTATGCCAAATCTACGTAACTAGTAACGATTGACTTAAGTAGCTATGTGGTAGTCTGTTAAGAAATAGGAAAATTGGACTGAATTACATCCAATTGGCTCTAAACTGTGAGCGATTCCGACAGTTGTCCGCGATCAGCGACTGATCAAAATACATAACGACCACGGATCCAGTTGATTAGAGCCAGCGCTTCCAGAACGTCAGGATTTCCGACGCTTCGGTCTGCCAACCTGACAACCATCGTCGTTGACATCTCAGCAAAGCCGGACGGAGTTGAGGCTATGTCTCAGCGAATGCTCTCTCAAGGCTGGTATACGGGTTCGACTCCCGTACGCCAAGCAGCGCGCAACGCACTGCGAGGGGAGGAGCCAGGAATTAAACGGGGACTTAACCCGGCGTGGTGTTTATGAATTAGCACGGCCTCCAATGACCGCCTCTCCGCACCTCGTGCAGGCTCGCAGCCGTCACTTTCTTACTTCGTATGCAAGACGGAATGCGGCCGCAACAGTTCTGCAAAGGTCGATCGCTGATTTTGGTCGAAAAGCCTGGTTGCGTTAAGTGGCCGTTTACGAACATGTTCAATCGGTCATTATGGCGCCCGATCCCAAGTCCATCGACACGAGCATCGTCGAGATCAGCGCAACTAGGGCAACTGCAAGTAGACGGTCGTTCCAGCGCGCAACGAAAAGCGTTCGAGATTGCGGTGACCTCGAGCGCGCGCCAGAATCGTTTCAACGATGAAGATGACAATATTTAAGGGCAGCGAGATTGAGGTGGAGAAAGAGATCAACAAATGGCTTCAGTCCGAGCGCATCAATAAGATTCACCACGTAACGCACGTGAATTACGGCGCAACGGTGTACATCAGTGTCTGGTGGCATCGCCTGGATTCGGGTAAACGTTTGCCCGGCGTGTCGGGCGCACACGGGCTTTCTTGATGTCGCTGGCGTTTTCTGGGATTCGGGGCGCTCCGGCATCTTTCAGCACACTCGAAACGACGGTGGATGGTTTCAGCCGAAAAGGCCGAGCTGCGTCGTGGGTCGTCGAAACGACGCGCACGACAGTTTCGGACGCGCGCCCATCCGGTTGCGTCTACAAGAGACGGTAAACATTGAAGCGATTTGTTCGGCAAAGATGCCCTCCCCGGTCATACGGGTGTGCCATTGCGAATTGTTTACGCGGTTTCCTCGCAAATGCCGAATGCGTCCCAGCACCTTCTCTTTGCGATCTGGAAAATGTTCTTCGAGCCACTGTTCAAATAATGGCGCCACCGCCCAGGGCAGGCGGACGATCGTGTATGCTGCAAATTGCGCCCCCGCTTTTGAGCAAGCGTCGAGGATCTTCGGAACTTCATGATCGGTTAGCCCAGGAATGATCGGTGCAACCATCACGCCGGTCGGGATTCCTGCGCTGCGAAGCTGTCGAACCGCATCCAAGCGCGCTTGAGGTGACGAAGTTCGCGGCTCGAGCACTCGCTGCAAATTCGAGTCCAGCGAAGTCACGGAGATATTTACAGCCACTGCATTGTGCGCCGCGAGGTCGTGCAACAGATCGACGTCCCGTGCCACCAGACGGTTCTTTGTAATAATCGCCACGGGATTTCTAAATTTTGCGAGTACTTCGAGACAGCCGCGCGTGATACGCAGCTTTCGCTCGATCGGCTGATACGGATCGGTCACCCCGCTCATCACCAGCGTCTGCGGCTGCCAGCGCGGCGATTCGAGTTCCGCGCGCAACAACTCCGGCGCATTTGTTTTCACCATGATCCTGCTTTCGAAATCCAGGCCGGCGGAAAAACCGAGATATTCGTGCGTCGGGCGAGCGTAACAATAAATACAACCGTGTTCGCATCCACGGTAAGGATTGAGGCTTGTTTCGAAGCCGACGTCCGGACTCTTGTTACGAGTGATGACCGACTTGCTACCGTCGCGAAAATATTGCGTTTCTCGCCGCGGCCGCTCCTCCGAGGCAGGATCAACGTCGACAACATCGAGATCGGTCAGATCGACATGCAGCTTTTCGAACCGATTCGCCGGGCTCCAAGACGCGCCGCGCCCACGGATGGGCGCGCGGCTTTGGGCTGTCTCCTGAACAACAGGGCGGAATTTCTTCGCCATGCAATAAGTTCACATGAACATATTGCAGTGTCGAGTAAATTTGCTTCATCACTCCAATACTCCATCTCAATTCGGCGTAATTTCACTTGGAGTAATGGAGTAATCGAGTAATGAGTTTTCGACCGAGCGAACGACCCTGGAGGGGTGGCAGAGCGGTTGATTGCGCCGGTCTTGAAAACCGGAAGGCCGAAAGGTCTCGTGAGTTCGAATCTCACCCCCTCCGTGCCTTGAAGTCCGGTTACTCTCGCTCGTGCTCTCGATTTTTAACGAGCGTGATCCTGATGTGATCTGCCAACAGCGATCAGTGATTACCGGTTACTGGGGTTCGCGCGCGAACAACGCCAAAAGATAGCGGCCCTTCTCCCGCGCGCGTTTCTCGCTTTTGCACGCAGCCAACCTGGTTGATCCAACGCCTAACCATCGATAAAGCTGACACGGGCGCCTAACAAGTATGCTTCCTATTTGCTACGGTTATTTTGTGAAGTACTCCAGGGTTCGTTGAATCGTGATTTCCTTGGGATTACAACAGGTAGCAGATATCTCTATTTCGTCTTTGCCTCCCTTTCCTCCGCCGGTTCGCAGAGTAACCTTCGCATTTTCCAAATCTTCGGCGGTGAATCCGTTTCTGAGGAGAACTTGTTTGGCCAAGGGTACCTCGTTAGTCTTGACCGCTCTCCTCAGCTGGCCGCGGTCGTCCTCATTGGCATGAATCCGGGCCTGGGCTTGAGCGGCTTTTTTCTGCAACGATGCGGCGTCAACTCTTGAGGGTGTGTCGGCGAAATGGGTGATTTGTTCACCACTGGTCACTTGCGCCCGCGCCGTTGCCGGAATAGCAAGGAGGCCGAGTGATGCGAAGAGAGACAGTATGATGCCGCGCAGGAGGTTCATACGAGACAGGATCACGATCCGCTTTTTCAAACTGCCGTCAATCGAAGGCATTGCCCTAACGAACTGCCTTCGCCCTCATCTTCGCAGCGAAAATAAGGCTCGACACTCCTTCGGAAATCCTTCAACAATCGCGTCGCTTGCGAGTTCTCTTCAATCCGATCTTACTCGCCGCATCAATAAGAACACATATGAACACACGCCTTCGCCTGACTATGCTTGCCGCCGTTTTCACGTTCCTCACGCCTGCCACATCAATCCTGCACGCGCAGGTGTTGGCGGCGACCGAGGGGATTAATGTGCCCGAACTTCCACGCAAATGCATAAAGCCCAAAGAACGTGCTGTGAAACCGATCGATCTGTTCACGCCGCTGACCTGCCTGGAGGCGGTTGTCAACGTGAGCGCCACGACCGGCAACCAAGCTGAGAGTTTCGTGAACGTCAACCCGACCAACACAAACAACCTCGTAGCCACCTCGAACGACCCCGACACACCCAGCATCTTCCGCGCGTACTCAACAGATGCCGGCGCGACCTGGACGCGCGGCACGATCGCCACGGGGGTGGCGTGCTGCGACGGACAGGCGGCCTGGGACACTTTCGGCAACCTGTTCTTAGTTTACCTCAACGACAGCGTTAACCAAGTCAATGTGATTTTGAGCACCGACGGCGGCGTCACATTCAGTGCACCCGTAACCGCGGGAACCGGCAGCGTTGACCAACCCTCGATCGCTGTCGGCAACGGCAGCGTGTGGGTCGACTGGAACCAGAGCGGAAGTATGGTCGCGCGTGGGGCGCCAGTAACGGGTCTCGGTACATGGGGACCGTTCAACGCGCAACAGGCGATCCCCTCAGCGACTGGCAGCTTCGGGGGAATCGCTGTCGGGCCTGGTCCGAACGGCGGCAAGGTCATCGTGACCTATCAGGACCCGTATGGTGACCAGGGTCCGTCGACGATCTATGTCAATGTAGACGCGGACGGTTTGGGAGCGGGCGGTTTCGGCCCGCGCGTCACCGTTTCGGCGACAAATGTGGGCGGCTTCGACTTTATCCCGGCGCAGAGCGAACGATCGATCGACGCTGAGGCTGGGGTGATATGGGACGCAACCGGTGGACCGTTCAACGACCGCATTTATCTGGTCTACACAGACGAGACCGTCAACGAGAACAACGACACCGATATCATGATGCGAACGTCGACAGATGACGGCGCGACGTGGAGCGCGCCGGTGCGTGTGAACGACGACGCGACCACGAACAGCCAGTTTTTGCCCTACGTCGCGCTGGATCCCACAACCGGCACGGTGGCAGTGGGCTTTCACGATGCGCGCAATGACAACGGGGTGCCCGGTCCGGGCGGGACGAACAATATTCCTAACGACGATGCGGAATACTATGGCACCTTGAGCACCGACGGCGGCGTGACCTGGGCGCCGAATCAGCGCTTGAGCGGCGGCTTCTCGAATGCGACGGCGTCGGGCAACGGCGTCGACTATGGTGACTACGTTGGTCTGTCCGCGCTCGCGGGCAAGCTCTACACGGTATGGGCGGACAACGCGAACTGCGATGGCACGAACCCGAATGGCACGTTGAGCGCGTTTGACCTGTATGCGAACCCACTCATGCTCACAGGGGGCACCCCGACGCCAACACCAACGGCGACGCCGACAGCTACTCCTACACCTACACCGACGGCTACAGCTACACCGACACCTACAGCTACGCCGACTCCAACGCCGACACCGACTCCAAGACCTAGGCCGACACCAAGGCCTCGTCCCACACCGCGACCGAGACCGTAGAAATTTTCGGGTAATCGTGATTGGTCACTAGCGTTTAGTTCCCCGGCTGAGGTCGAGGATGCTGATGTGATCTGTGATGGCTGATTGCTGGTTCGCGCGCGACAAATCGCCAAACGAGAGCCGCACATAGAATCCCTAACACTGCCGCGCAAACGACATCCGAAAGATAATGCGCGCCGAGGCACATTCGCGAGAGTCCGATGAGAATTGGGATTGGCAGGCAGGCGAGGCCAACCCGCCGACGGGCGAAAATGAGAACACCAAAAAAGGCGGTTGAGGCTGCAACATGGCCCGAAGGAAACGCGTGATATTTCGTGCTAAAACGCGGACCACCCCAGCGCAGCTCCGATTTCACGGATGGTCGAGCCCGCGGAACGGAGCGTTTGATGACGGTGGCCGCAACACCAGCGATCGCCATCGCCACCAGCATCAATAGGAAAATACGCATCCACTTTTTGCTACGACGGCGCCATGCGATTCCCAAAAGGAGCAATCCAAGCACGGCGTGAGAAGGCCAGTCGCCAAACACGCTGACGTTGCCCATGAAGTTGCGCATCATCGCGCTTTGATGCTGCAGGACGAAATCACGCACGGCGTCGTCGAAATGAAACGCCGCTACGATTGTTATCGCGGCGATGATGATGCCGATCAGCCAATAAAATACCGCGGCGCGCTTCACAAATAAATTCCCGTCAGCATTTCCAACTCTTACTCTTGCTCATGCGCTTGCTCTTGTTCGAGGGAAAGCGAGCATGAGCACAAGCAGGAGCATGAGCAGCTTAAACGCTAGCCGCGGAAAATATGCGACACTATTTTTTGGCTGCGTCCTTTTTCATCTGGCCGGCACATGGAGCCTGCCGTTGATCGATCGTGACGAGCCGCGTTTCGCGGAAGCATCGCGAGAGATGATCCAGCGCGCAGATTACGTCGTTCCCTACTTCGATAATCGGCTGCGGTTGGACAAACCCCCGCTCACCTATTGGGCGCAGGTGGCAAGCTACCGAATCTTCGGTGAGAGCGATTTCAGCGCGCGCTTTCCATCTGCCATCGCAGCTGCGCTGATCGCTGTCGTGGTCTTTAGCTGGGGCCGTCGAATCGGTAGGTCCGGACTTGGATGGTGGGCGGCGATTATCTTCACACTGTCGCTGCAGACTTTTTTGCATTCAAAAGCCGCCGTCGCGGACATGTGGCTGGTATTGTTCATGACATTGGCACACTGGGCGGGCTACGAGTTGCTTCAACGCCCAACGCTCGACGCCCGACGCTCAACGTCCAATTCAGAGGAGCCTAATCGAACATCGAACATCAAACATCAAACATCCTTATCATGGTGGCTCGCCTTTTATCTCTCGCTCCCATTGCGTGGGTACCGCTGCTTACTGTTGGAGTGACAATTATTCTCGCAAGAGATTGGCAGTCGGCTCGGCATTTCAAATTCCTGGGCGGAACTTTATTGATGCTCGCTGTTGTCACGCTCTGGGGAATCCCGGCCTTGGTTCAAACTCACGGGGAATTCTTTGCGATTGGAATCGGGCGGCATGTGGTCCGTCGGTCGCTCGCCACGATGGAAGGCCACGGCGCGAATTCGTTGGGAATATATGTGGTGCTTCTACCGTTCTACTTTGTGACAGTCTTCGTCAGTTTTTTTCCCTGGTCGATCAAATTGCCATGGTTGATCCGCAGATTATGGCGAAATAAAAAGGCCGGGCTCGGCGCCCCCGGCTACAGCGGGGAAATGCTCGACAGATATCTTCTGACAGGCATCGGGATCATTTTTGCTATCTTTACGCTGGTTAGCACGAAGCTGCCGCATTACACCCTGCCGGCTTTTCCGCTGCTCGCGCTCCTGCTTGCGCGGCACTGGCGCTGGTACGAAGCCGCAGCGATTAGAAATGGACGCTCCTTGTTTAGAAACGTCGCTATCGCCACGGCGTCCTTGTGGATTGCAATCGCGCTCGTCGTTCCCCCTCTCGTCGCGCAGTTTTTTCCCGCGTATCAGCTTTTCCAGGAATCCCACGCAGATTTGCAACCGAACATGCAATTTGCGTCCGTCGAGTTCGAAGAGCCAAGCCTGGTCTGGTATTTTCGCTCTCGTGTGCAGAGCTTTCTCACGCGGCTCAACAAAAAGAGCGCAGTCGATTTCATGTCCAAGCCCGGCCCGCGTTTCGTGATTGTGCCAACTTCACTCGTTCAGACGCTTTTTCCGAATCCTCCCCAAGCCTGGAGATCGTTTTCCGCACGTGGTCTCAACCTCGCGAAAGGTAAGCAGGTTGATCTCACGCTCGTGCTAAAGCCGCAATGATTCATTGAAGTGATGAAGCGTTGAAGCGGTTTCCTTCGTCTGTCATGTTGCGCAAAGCGAAACATCTCTGGCTATTGGCTTGCGACATATGATGCTCCAGAAATAACCAGAGATTCTTCGCTTCGCTCAGAATGACAACCAACACATTCTCCCGCTTTAACGCTTCATTGCTTTGACCCTTCAACGTTCTCCATGATTACTTTCCTCGATGGCAAACTAGTGAGCGCATTGCCGACGCACGCAATCATCGATGTCGGAGGCGTTGGCTACGAAGTTTTCATCCCACTCTCAAGCTACGACCGGCTGCCGGAGCCGGGCCAAGCCATTCGCATTCTAACGCATCTGGCGGTTCGCGAAGATGCGCATCTTCTTTACGGCTTCATGACGCCTGCGGAGCGCGATCTTTTTCGATTACTCGTAAACAACGTAAGCGGCATTGGGCCGAAGCTCGCGCTGGCGGTGCTCAGCGGAATGAGCGTCAATAATTTCAAGGCTGCGGTTGTGAACTCCGATGTGGCGGCACTTTCAAAAATCAGTGGCGTGGGAAAAAAGACAGCTGAGAGAATCGTCCTGGAATTGAAAGACAAGCTGGGAGTCGCAGCGGCGTGGGAAGCAGCCAGCGCGGCGCACGCACCCACGCCGGAGCAGGAACAAGCCAACGAGGCCGTGCTCGCGTTGATCGCTCTTGGTTACAAACAGATCGATGCTCACAAAGCGGTGCGCGATCTTCAGGAGAAAGGCGAAGCGAAATCCGCGGAAGAACTGGTCAAGCTCGCGCTTAAGAAAATAGCGGCGGGAAGATGAGCCGCAAACGCCGGACGCTCAACGTCCAACGCTCGATATCCAATTCAGATGCTTGCATTCGGCATTGGACGTTCGGCGTTGGGCGTTGGACGTTTGTTTCGTGTCACAAGTGCATACTCAAGACGACAGGCTAGGTGCCATCCGCGCCGCTTTCCCAAAGGAAGGCCTTTTTGCGGAAAAAGCCTGGTTGCTCTCGCCCGATGCGTTTCCGATCGAGAAGAAATTTTTCACAGAGCTGGAACAACTCGGACATCGGCTATTCGTTTTTCAGCGCGCTTGCAATCAGCTCTACCAGCTTAGCATCAAGGGCAAACAGCCTGCGTGGGTGGCGCGTTATCTCGATGCCGGCAAACCCAAGGATCTGATTGAGTTTTCAAGGCGCAAAGAAATTCGGGACGATTTACCACGGGTGATCCGCCCCGATCTTATTCTAACCGAGAAGGGCTACATCATTGCCGAAATCGATTCCGTGCCAGGTGGAATCGGGCTGACTGGTTGGCTGAATCAGACCTATTCAACATTCGACGGCGAAGTCGTGGGAGGCGCCGATGGAATGTTGGAGGGTTTTCGAACTGTTCTCCCACAAGGTGGCGACATTGTCATCTCGCAAGAGGCCGCGACCTACCGGCCAGAGATGGAATGGATCGCCGCGCGGTTGAATCAGCGGATGCTGGGTGTCTCATCCTCGGGGAATCCCGTTGTAACCGCGGGCGCTGACCGCGGCATTCAACGCACATCTCGTCCAGCCGGGGTCAACGCCCCCGGCTACAGCTGGCGCGTTGTCGTCGCTGAAAATTATGAACCGAGAGATGGACGCGGCGTGTACCGTTTCTTCGAGTTGTTTGATCTGCCAAACATCCCAGGGATCGAGAACACGCTGCGCGCAAATGCCAAAGGGCAAATCACGATCACGCCACCGATCAAGCCGTATCTGGAAGAGAAGATGTGGTTCGCGCTTTTTTGGATGCAGCCGCTGCGTGAGTTTTGGCGACGCGAACTGGGCGAGAAATATTTCGTCAAGCTACAGGAAGTGATTCCCTATTCCTGGCTGCTCGATCCAACGCCCTTGCCACAACACGCGGTCATACCACGCCTGGAGATTCATGACTGGCGCGAAGCAGCGAAGTTCAGTCAGAAAGATCGCGATCTTCTCTTGAAAGTGAGTGGATTTTCGCCGCTTGGATGGGGCAGTCGCGGTGTCACTCTCGGCGCCGACCTGCCGCATGCGGAATGGGAAAAGCGAATCACTCACGCTCTTGAGACATTCGAATCATCGCCAACAATCATGCAACGCTTTCACAAGGGCAGTTTGTTCGACCATCGGTACTGGGATCCGGATTCTAACGAGTTAAAGACATTGAAAGGCCGCGTGCGCCTTTGTCCTTACTTCTTTGTGGAACCGGATCGTGTAAAGCTACGGGGTGCGCTCGCGACGATTGTTCCGGCCGACAAAAAGTTTCTACACGGAATGAGCGACGCGATTCTTGTCCCATCGAAATTGGGCTCCCCTCGCGCGGCTTGAATTGAGGCGCGTTGGGCACGGCTCTCATCCCTTGCGAGGTCGTATCACTTTTCGGCGTCCCGAGATTTTGATCTGGACAACCTGCCAGCGGCCTTTCAAAACTCCGAGCTTATGAAAACAAACGTTCGATCAACTATCACAACAGTTGCTTTCCTCTGCATCGGACTCTTGCCAAAAACAGAAGCTGTAAGTCCGCCACCGGACGGCGGCTATCGCGGAGGCAACACGGCGGAAGGGCAAAACGCCCTTTTGAGTCTCACCAGCGGCGTATACAATACGGCAGTTGGTTTCTCGTCGCTCAAAAGTAACACCGGCGGCACTAACAACACGGCCATCGGCGTTAATGCGCTGTCTTTGAACACCACTGGTGTCAATAATACGGCCAACGGTGTTAACGCACTCTATAGCAATTCGACGGGATCCGAGAACACGGCCAGCGGAGTATACGCCCTCTTTCGCAACACCACGGGCGACGGCAATACGGCCACGGGAGTATTCGCTCTGATTGCCAACACCACCGGCGACTCCAATACGGCCAATGGAGATTCCGCGCTCTTTAGCAACACCACCGGTTTCGCCAACACGGCCACCGGCAATGTGGCGCTTTTCGGCAACATCACCGGTATCTGCAATACGGCCAATG
>Ga0209577_10005918_pt1 | contig 11343 bp, 6 predicted proteins | sample GraSoiAngelo_109_FD_185874 | JGI IMG/M metagenome (GOLD analysis project Ga0209577, IMG submission 185874) | Grasslands soil microbial communities from the Angelo Coastal Reserve, California, USA - 14_0903_12_20cm (SPAdes) (version 2) | ecosystem: Environmental > Terrestrial > Soil > Grasslands ... | reverse complement strand
ATCACCTGTAACGCAGTGACGCCGGTGTAGGGGCCCGATGTATCGCGCCCAATTGCTGCGAGGTAATTAAGCGTTGAAGAGTATTGAGTAGCATATCTCTTTTGAAGGGCTTGACCAGGTAATCGTCCGCACCCAACACGTAGCCGGTGGTTGGCTCTGAGAGGATCGTCAGCATCACGACCGGAATGGACGCGGTCGCGGGGTTGCCTTTCAACTGGTGCAGAATCTGCCAACCATTTAAATCCGGCATCATCACATCAAGCGTGATAGCACTGGGATGCATCTCTTGCACCACTTCCATCACTTTTGCAGGGTCTTGCACCCCAAGGACTGTGTAGGGGGTATTCTGCAAAGCGTCTTTGAGCAGGACAAACACATCCGGGTTGTCATCCACTGCCAGCACCAGGCTGCGTTCTTCGCCGGTCGCTTCTCGCTGGGCGGTATCTGCAATGTGCTCATGTGGTACGGTTGGTTCTCGCTCAGTCGACGAGGGGGAGATCGTAGGAGCTTGCTCGTGCCGCGCAGGATGCAACCGTGGCATCTCTTGCCCAGCCTGTTGCCGGGTGGACTTGAGGGGCAGCGTCACCGTAAAGATGCTGCCCTGTTCTGGGATGCTTGTCAGCTCGAGCTTGCCCCCCAACAGCGAGGTCAAGCGGCTCACAATGGCCAGACCGAGGCCCGTCCCACCGGTTTTGCGTGTGTACCCCCCCTCCACCTGGTAAAAAGCCTCAAAGATGCGTGCTTGCGCCTCTGCAGGGATGCCGATCCCACTATCCTTCACGGCAAAAGCCACGGAGTCTGGCTCCTGGTCTGTGGCGTGCAGCCGCCTGGCTGAGACCGTCACTTCTCCCTGCCTGGTGAACTTGAGAGCATTGGAGACCAGGTTCAGCAGTATCTGGTGTAATTTCACGGCGTTGCTTTCCAGGAAATCCACCCCCTCTTCTACCTCTGCTCGCAAGACCAGCTGGCGCTGGATGGCCATCGACTGCGTCTCTTCGACCACTGAGGTGAGTAGGTCGCGCACATCCACCCGGCTGTAGGCGAGATCCATGTGCCCCGCCTCGATTTTCTCCAGATCGAGCACATCACTCACCAGGCCAAGCAGGTGCTGGCCGTTTTTGAGGATACGCTCCAGGTTGGCCTGTTGCTGTTGGCTCAAATCGGCGGTGGCCGCGTCGTCTAATAAGAGTTGGCTGAAGCCAATGATGGAGGCCAGTGGGGTACGTAACTCGTGTGACATCGTGGAGAGAAACTGGCTACGCGCCTGGTTGGCTTCTTCCAGGGCCACATTTAAGGCCAGCAGTTCATCGCGCTGCTGGCCGATCTCCCTGTTCGTGCTTTCCAGTTCGCGACTGCGTATTGCCAGGTCCTCGGCCATCGTGTTAAAGACCTGGCCCAGGTGGTTCAGCTCATCGTAGTCCAGGAACTGGACACGAGCCGAGAGATCGCCTGCCCCAAGCAAGCTGGTCGTAGACATGAGCATGCCGAGTTGTTCGCGCAGGGCTTTGAAAACCCGGCTGAAGGTGTACCATAACACGATGATGGCCATGCCTGCCAACAACAAGGCGCCGAGAACGATAAGCGAGCCGGTGATCCTGAGCCGGGACTGAATGGTTTCGAGATCATGCTGCATGGCGTCTTGTAATAGAGCGACTGAGGCCCGGAATTTATCAAATAAGGCTTTACCAAATGCGTAGGTACTGTCTGCGCGAGCAGCAGCAAGCTTGCCGGATTGCATGTTGTGGATCTGCACTTCAGCATAGCTGCTGTACCAGGCAGTGGCACGCTCTTCTACCTGCGCGAGCGCCGTTGCTGTATCCTTGAAGTCACTGCCCTGCGCCTGGCTTTTCAAACCCTGGGTTGCCAGCAGGAATTGTGGTCGGCCACTGGTAAACGGCTGGAGGAATGTAATGTTATCAGTGGTGATATATCCTCTCAAACCCGTCTCCTGGTTGATCATTGAGACCAGTATGTTATTGAGATCCTCTTGAAGAGCACCTTTTTGTGCATCGAGGTTGTGCTGCGAAGGTGATGCAATGATGCTTATCGGAATACTGAAAATGAAGATGGATGCAATTAAGCTCGCTACTATCAGTAGAGATTGTTTCAGTTGTCCTACCAGGCTGTGGCCTTGCTTGCGTTTAGCTTTGTTATACATCATCGTCCTCACTCCTCATCAGGGACATTGCACAGCGTGCGTTCGTTTTAGCGCTCACATGTTTCTTTCAGTACGGGCAGCCGGAGAAATACAGCAGCTTCTCACAAATAAGCAACCTACCTTTCTATGGTAGCTCGGTTGCTTGTAGAGCATCAAGCGCGCTGCCCATCGCCTCGGTGGTGAAATAATCTTCTACGCCGATGCCTGCATTGGGGCGGCTGACATACACCTGGAAGTCAGATTTGACGCGGTAGAAGAAGCCGTGATAGGTGGCTTGATAGAAATGATCTGTGATCACGGCGGTTAGCTGCCGTTCTTGCTGTGTAAACTGCGCGCTGACCTGGTTGAAATGGTGCAAAGCCAGCAAGACCAGCGTCTGGCTGCGCGTCTCTTTATAGTCGGTCAGTAAAAGCCCCTGTTTCATATCGATGGCGAAGTAGAGGCCCCCTCGCGCGCTATCCCAGAGGCCAGACCTGAAGAGGCTTTGCAGCACCTGCCCTGCAACATCCAGGTAATGCGTCGTATGGGTGAGCATATAGGCAGTCACCAGAGCATCGACCGCCTGTCCCTGCGTGCTGGGCTTGGCCTGGTAGTTCTGCGGCACATCTTTCCCGTCTTTGTTAAGCACTACGCTGTTGTAGAACAGATTGTACCCGGGATCAATCGCCACCGCGAGGATGTGATCGATGGTGTTCTTCCCCGCCTTGACCCAATTTGGCTGATTCCAGCGCTGTCCGGCGTCGATCAGGGCTGCCCCGCACATCAGCGAGTGGTCGACCGCGTAATCCCCGGGAGAGTGGCTCTTGTCATAGACCAGGCCACGGCTGGGCACATACCAGGTATCAAAAAAGTTAACTGCGGTAGTGTGAGCCTCGTTAACCAGGTCGCGATTATGTAATAACAGTCCATCATTGAGAAGGTAGAAGTAAATCCAGCCCTTCGGCACACTGTAGGCACCAAACTCCGCCAGCACAACGGTGGTCATTTGCGCTATATCGCTATCAAAGCTATGATCCTGCGGATGCAATTGGTGATATTGAGCCAGCGCGGACAGGTAGAACAGATCCACCTGCGGATCATGGTTATGCTGCGGGTTTCCATCAGGGCCAGGCCGCACCGCGTTGGTAAGCGATGGTTCGCTCATCTTCCAGTTGATGTACAATCCACCTGTCACCACGTTGCCTGTCCTGGCCCGCGGATTCCAGGCGTGCTGCTGCATATTCACCAGCACATTCCGTACGAGTTGATCGATGGTAGGGTTAGTCGAAACGACCCTGGTGGAAAGATTGCCCACGGTAGGTGTGCTGGTTGGATTCCCGCCAAAAGGCCCACACGCGGCTAGCAGTAGAGCCACGACCAGGAGGCATAGACTAGTAATATAGAGCATTCTTCGATGACGCATTTTTTACTCCTCTCGGAGTACACCCGATTGTACTCTTCTAATGAAGGACTCATACGTACCCAGATTCATCGCCTGAAGTTGTACAGCCGGCGTGGTTGGGGCCAACAGCGCTGTTGATCTCCAAACCACGCGGCACAATTCATGTCACAATGCCAGTATACGCCCCTCAGAAAAAGCAGTTCTTCTATAAATCTCGGCTCGATCTCTAAGCGGGATTGTATTGCTAAATGTATTTGGTTGGCGTGCTATCCTGAAAAGAGAACGAAATGGAATGCATGGAAGATAATATACAGAAGAGCTTGTATGGAAGCTGAGGAAGGAGAGTGAAATATCCGATGTTTTGGCGTAAAGGAAGAAAAAAGCTGCCACCTCGCTGGTTGATCGGAGTTACCCTACTCTTTATCTTAATAGGAGCTGCTATTGCAGTGTATGTAATCAAGAGTCAACCGACCTCACATCGTATTGCTACGCTGGGGGAGAAAACGACTCCAACACCCGGTTGTTCTATGTGTACATGTGGAAGTGGACACCCGAGATATGTTTATTTCACATTGAAACAGCCTGATGGTTTTGTCTTAGCACGTGCGCCCAGGGGAACAAGCGGTCAACCACTTGGCAATCCCCAGCCAATCGCACATTTTAGTAATGAATTTGGTCTTCAAGAGTCGGACAGTGTCTTGTCTATGCAACTCTCGCCGGATGCTTGCTACCTGGCAATCGATGGAAACGGCGATCATGGTGAACAGGTGTGGATATATAATACGCAGCGTATGACGCTGAACCTGACGCCTGCAGCGGTTATGGGAAACTTTCTCCATTGGCTTCCAGGTGCAACGAGCCATATCTTCCTGTATCGTCCCATGTTTCCTCTAGGCCCTTCTGCAGCAATCGATGGCAATCGTTGGAATCCTGGTTTATGGCAGGTCGATGCCGCAACGGGCGCGCACAAAAATATTGATATCTCAGTTCCTTCGGCTTTCCTGGTGGATGCTGCCGCTTCTCCCGATGGCTCGCACATTGTCTATTCAACCTCGGCCGGTCAGGGTATGAGTAGCGACATCTGGATGATGAATAGTGATGGCAGTGGTCAAACGCACCTCTTTCATACAGGGAGCGGAGTCCAATCTATCGCCGGGCTCTTCGCCTGGTCACCTGATAGCAAAACCATTGCCTACGAGCGCCTCTCAGATAGCCCTACACCATTCCTCCCTGCTGGATTGTGGGTGATGAATAGCCTTGGGAGCCAACAAAGGCGTTTAGCCGATACCGATGGCGGTCATGGATTTGCGCCTGCCTGGTCACCTGATAGTCGCAGCATCGCCTATGTCGTACGTACGAATACGAATAGCCGCATTGCAAACCAGGATACGCAGGCTTTGCAGAGCGCTATTGCAGTGGTTGACGTGGCAACCGGTCGTTCGAGAATGGTTGCCTCCTCCGCTCAGACCGGAATGCAGATCAATGCGAATCCACAATGGACGGCGGATAGCTCTACTGTAACCTTTACCTCATCCAATCCTATCAATCGCGTGCTGGGCGGCTCTCCGCGCTACTGGTCGGCCCGTGTTAGTGGCGCTCAGGCGCACGTAAGAGTAGCTCCTCTTTCCCCGGCAATCTCCCATGTGATAGCTGTGGGAGGTTAGGCCAGGAGACTGCTCAAGAGAGAGCCATTCGCAGAATGATGAAGCTGATGGGTGAGATGTATGACACCCCTACACTAGAGAGCGAAAACAGCATGAAAAACAAACTGCCTCTTTTTCCCCTTGCTGGCTTGCTGCTTGGCATCTTATTTGGCATGAGAATTGAAGCAACGTCGCTGCACGCCGCCCTGTTGCATATGCAGCGCAATAGCGGGGTGAAGGCGCAAAACGCTGCCCCAACACCATTCATGCACCGGCCCTTCTATGGCAGCCAGACGATTGGTCAGCGCACCACCTCTTTCTTCGATCATGACAAGCCGTGGTATGACAATGACGGTACTTTTGTGCGCTACGATGGAGCGAAATGGACCAATGTTGCCATTGGTTCCTGCACCGCCGGGGTGAACTGCTACGATGGACACAATGGCTACGACCTGAACTTGCGCTTTGAATCCGTCTTAAGTGCCGCGGCCGGGACGGTAATCCGAGCGGGTTGGTATAATCCCCTCGATCACAACAGCTCGCTCGGATTGTGGGTCGCTATAGATCATGGCAATGGCTATGTCACGGCCTATGGGCACCTTAGCGCGTTGACCGTTGCTGTGGGCGATCGAGTAGGTACGCAATGGCAGGTCGGTACAAGTGGTACGACCGGTTCATCTACAGGCCCGCACCTGCACATGGCCACGTACTATTATCCCAGCTGGAGCGCGACCGATCCCTTTGGTTGGACGGGAAATTATCCCGATCCCAATATTGTTGCCGATAATTACCTCTGGGTTAACGACGCTGGCACCAGCTACTCTGCACCTCTGCTGAGCGCAAGTGGCAGCAATGTCTATCCCGGCGCAACGCTTGTTGACGATGGAGGAGCAGGATGGAGCAGTACAGGCAGTTGGAGTACTGCTGCCTCAAGCAACGACATTGGGGGCAATTTACACTGGACATATACCTCAAGCGGTCCTACAACTGCGACCGCCACCTGGCAACCTCCAGTCTCCCTGCTTCCGGCGGATGGCTACTATGAAGTCGGAGCCTATGTCGACTCCTCCTATGCGAGTAGTAGTTGGGCTTCATACACTATCTACAGCGCCGATCCAGCTAATCCAGGAACGCGGCTCAGTCACCCGGTCTACCTGGATGAATCACATATTGGAACCTTCCAGGGACCCTTTGGTTGGATAAATACCGGGCCACAGTGGGTGAGCCTGGGAATATACTACTTCACAACATCGATGCCTGGTCGCGTTGTACTGAGCAATGCTACAGGTGAAAATGGCGCGCAGCTGGCCTCTGACGGCGTGGAGTTCGTTCCCGTCTCAAAACAAGCCAACCTGCCACCAAGGACCTATCGCTTCACGATAACAGCAGATGGAACTTCTGGAACTATGTTGCCTCGCAGCACAACCAATGTGAATTTGACGATCCAAAATACGAGCAACTTTACCTGGAGCGCAAGTGGTTCGGCGCCAGTAGAGGTGATCTATCGCTGGCTCAATACACAGAATCAGGTTGTTGTCACCGGCACCCCTATCTCGTTACCACAAGATGTGATCGTGAATACAAGTGTAACGGTAAGCGTAGCGGTGCGAGCGCCTGGTCAAACGGGAACATATACCCTCCAATGGGACATGGTAGAGGGGTCAATAACTTTCTCTCTTCAGGGTGCTCACGTGAAAAATGATGCTATCACCATCTTAAGAGCTGTACCAAGGGGAACTCTCGCCATTTGATCCCTGAGAAACCAGTCACCGGTCCGACGCTCACACCTGGATTGAATATTTGGCCACTGCATAATTTTGTGCCCCGTCCACGGCATAGGCCAGGAGGATGTGGGTACCTGCGCTGACGTGAGAGAGATCGAGTATCCACACCGGGCCGACATTGGGCTGATTGCCAATGCGATCAAGAAACCAGGTAATACGTGTGACCCCGCGATTATCCTGAGCAAGCGCCATGATGGAGAGTTGTTTAGGGACGGTAAATTGGGGGGTTTCAATTGAGATGGTTGGAGCGACGTTATCAGGTGTGCCTGCCTGGTAGGGGTGAGAGGAAGCGGGGGCGAGAAATTCTTGTGCGGAGATGGTGCCATAGAGGCCACCGTGAACCAGGCCAATGCCGACCAGGGTCAAGGCTGGATCAAGAATATTGTTTCGATGCCCCCAGGCCTCAGCTGAATCATCATACATGTACTCGTAGATCGCTCCCGCGCCCGCGACAGGATTACCGGCCAGGTTTTCTGCTGCCAGATAGTACTGGGTGGCGATCGCGGGATTGCTGTTGATGCGATCAGCAAAGGTGCCTCCAATCGGGCTGGTATGCGAGAAGAAGTTCAGGTCCAGCATTTGCTTGCTATAGGCAGCGGCCATCTGCGAGAGGTTGGCATCCATCTGGAGCGGATGCAGGCCACGGTCGGTGCGCTCGAGGTTCACGAGCACAAATTGTTGTTGTACGGCAGACAGCTGCCAGTAGTTGGCAGGCAATTGCAGCGAGTGGAGATTTTCGCTCTGGCGAGCATAGTTGATCGCTGCAATTCCGTCCTGTTCACTGCCCGTCCTGAGATAGTCCGGTGAGGCGGGAATATCGACACGCCCAGACGGGCGAGCTGCCACCGGATGGTGCAGCCAGACAACCATGAGGATGGTAGCCAGGACACAAAAGAAGGGCAGCACAAATAAAGCACGTCGCATTGGGATTCTCCAGACTTCTTGATGGATTTAATAGTGGTAGATACACTCATTACCATCGGCAAAGAAGCTGGATACTTTAAGGGGAAATTTGATGTGACGATTGAGCATTCTGAGCTCTTGTTGTATGGAGTTTAGCCCTACCTCAAACGACTCTCATCGCTCTTCTTAGCGTCGGGGGCGCGATTTTACCTGATTTTAGGCTCGGCCCACGGGATGGGCAACGAGAATAATGTGCAGGAGGACTCCATTCACCGTACGCGCCTGTCTATAGTCTCTTCGCTGCGCACAGGCTCATGAGGGTTAGGCAGATCGGCGGGTGCCAGGTTGCCCATAATCACCGGCTCCTGCCGCAGAATCTGGTCGCGCCGTATGGGCTGCGTCTCTTGCTTTTCAAGGGCGAGCCGCGCATCCAGTTCTTCCAACAAATGAGCAATATCGGGGCGAAGCATGCGATTCTTCTCCGGTATGCGTGTCCACTGCGCCAGGGCAGCCGGGTAGTAGCCAGCGCGATAGCAGTACAGGCCGAGCATGGCACGGGCATCGTAGATATTCATACGCTGCCACAGGGCAAGCTCCTCTGCGGGTGTTTCAATGACATCTTCATTGGCCTCGATGATCTCAACGAGGTGATAGAGCCGCATACCCATCAGGCGGAAAGGATAGCCATAGTACAGCGCCAGCCTGCGGCGGCGCGTGCGTTCGGCCGGGTGTTTGCCCACGAAATACCGGCGCGTATAGGAGCCGCTGGACCAGATGAACCATGCCAGGATGAGGACCAGGCCACGGCCAAGGTAGCGTTCCCAGGTTTCAGGCGCAAAGACGGACAGTACGCCCAGCGAGGCGAAGCAGGCGCCCAGGGCCCAGGCTCCATAAACCAGGCGGCGGCGATCCCATCCTAGCAGATCGAAATGGTGGTGCAGCGGCGTTGCCAGAAATGGCAATGGAAACTCTGTATGCGGCACAAACTCGCGCTGGCTGGTAAAGCGCAACACTTGCAGATTTTTGCGGAAGAAACGGGTCATGACCTTGGCTGAGATCAGCGCGGAGAGTCCTTCGAGCACGAATACTCCCCCGATCATGAGCAGCAGAATTTCGTTGCGCGACAAAATAGCGACCATTGCCAGGATACCGCCCAAGCCCAATGCGCCGCTGTCGCCCATGATAATTTTCGCGCGTCTGCGCGCGCTGCCGCGCCGCGCCGCCCACGATGAGGGCCAGTTCAGCGGCAGATACCCCAGCACACTGCCCGCACAGAGCAGCGCCAGGATTTCCAGGACGATCCCTTCAGGATGTTTCGGATTGAGCAGAGAAGTGATAATAATGGCAAAGGCCAGGGCCGCGCTAAACACCAGGCCACCCGCCAATCCATCCAGTCCATCGCTAAAATCGACCGAGATGGAAGTAACGCTGCCGATCAAGCCTGTCATCAGCATAAGGAAGATCAGCCATGTGAAGGGGAGGTCGAAGATCGGCCTCAAGATATCCAGGTAGGGAGAGTAGGGTTCGCGTCCGTGCTGCGTGAGCAAGTAATAAAAGAGTGCGGCTGCCATAGATACAAAAAGCACTCCGGCAAATTTTGCGCGCTCGGAAATTCCTTCATTTGCATGCACTTTGCACCAGTCGTCGATGAAGCCAACAACCATAAAGCCGAAGGTCGCGCCGAGACCGATCAGCAAGAGAGTCCATTGTTCAGAAGAGAGCTTGAAGAATAAGCCCGCGCCAATGCCTGTCGCAATTATTGCCAGGGTAATCGCCGGGCCGCCAACCAGCGGCAGTTCTATGGTCTTGATTTCTCGACCACTCGCTGGAAGGTCTGAGCGGTGCGGACCAGGTTTAAATTCACCACTGCGGAACTTCGGGAATAAGAGCTTCGCGACCCAGGACAAAACCAGGGTCAGTAGCCCGCACGCGACGAACATCAGCAATAACCAGACTGGAACCATGTCAACTCCCACAGACGAAAAACTTTCCAGGCGCTTCAAAAGTATTTTCAAGCTTTGAAACGTCAAACATATTAAGACAGTAACATGATGTATTTTTAACGATAATCCAATAATAAACGTAATTGTTCGCGCGCTACGCGTCGATCATCCCAGGGTATCTTTTCCCCTCCAATAATAATACTTTGTTCGTGGCCTTTTCCCGCCAGTAGAATGGTATCATCTGCCCGCGCCCTTGCAAAGGCCGCTGCAATGGCTTGTGTGCGGTCCGCGATACATAGGAAATCGCGCCCCTCGCGTTTGCCCGCCGCTTCGCAGCCCCGGGCTATCTCGCGCAATATCTGTACACGATCCTCCTCGCGTGGGTCTTCATCAGTAATAACGCAAAAATCGGCCATCTGGGCGGCAATTTCTCCCATAATGGGACGTTTCTGCACATCTCGTTCGCCTGCCGAGCCAAAAACAACCAGTAAGTTGCCCGCAGTGAGTGGCCGCAGAATCGCCAGTACTTTTGTCAGGCTATCAGGAGTGTGGGCGTAATCAACAATCACAGAAAATGGCTGTCCTTCGTCGATACGCTCCATACGGCCGGTCACACCCGCGACTCTGGCCAGCCCGCGCGCAATCATTTCGGGCGCCACTCCTTGACTATACGCTGTTGCAATCGCGGCAAGGCAATTACTGACGTTGAAACGCCCTACGAGCTGTGTTTCAATCGCAACCTCCGCGTTGGGAAGGATAGCCCGGAAACGGGTGCGCTGCGCGTCCATCTGGAGATCAACTGCCCGTACGGCGGCGGGAGAATCAATACCATAGTCGAGGATGGGCACGCGGCAGTACGGTTTCAAGACCTCGTAGGATGCATCGTCGCGGTTTAAGATAGCGGCAGGCCGTATTCCCAATCCCTTATCGCGTTGAGGATCGAGCATTTCGAAGAGACGCGCCTTCGCCCGCCGGTAATTTTCAAGCGTCTTGTGAAAGTCAAGATGCTCGTGCGTAATATTTGTGACCACCCCGACATCAAAAGCGCATCCACGCACGCGCTGTAGTTCCAGCCCATGCGAAGTTGCCTCGATGACGGCATGCGTAACGCCGTCATCGAGCATGCGGCGTAATAACTGCTGCACTTCCAGCGACTCCAGAGTGCTCTGGCGCGTCGTGTTCTCCCATTCCTCGGAATGAATCTTGAAATTGGCGGTGGTCATCAGCCCGGCGTGCATGCCAGCTTCGCTGAGGATTGTATGTATGAGATTGCAGGTGGTAGTTTTGCCATCCGTACCCGTCACGCCAATCGTGCAAAGTTGTTGCGCCGGATAGCCATAAAATGCACTGGCAAGGTCGGCCAGCGCTGCCAGGACATTGCGTACTGGTATATAGGGCAATGGCAGTTGTGTATCTGAAGGTACCAGGTCATCAAGCGCAGGTCCAAGCGCCGCCACTGCTCCCCGCTGCGCGGCGTTCGCGAGGTACTTACGTCCATCGGTATGGGTGCCGGGAACTGCAATAAAGAGTG
>Ga0209577_10005917_pt1 | contig 11344 bp, 13 predicted proteins | sample GraSoiAngelo_109_FD_185874 | JGI IMG/M metagenome (GOLD analysis project Ga0209577, IMG submission 185874) | Grasslands soil microbial communities from the Angelo Coastal Reserve, California, USA - 14_0903_12_20cm (SPAdes) (version 2) | ecosystem: Environmental > Terrestrial > Soil > Grasslands... | reverse complement strand
CGGTTCGAGCCGAACCTCCAGCGCGTCCGCGTCCTCCTCGGCGGCAAGGCACAGCGCGCCTACGTCTGCACCCGCTGCCTCAAGGGCGGCAAGGTCGCCAAAGCGCTGTAGCAACCGGGCGTCGAGCCAATCGGTCTAACCCGGGCGTGGAGGCGAGCCACGCCGTTTCGTCGTCGCTCGGGCGCATTGCGATCTCGAGCGACGCCATCGCGCAGATCGTCGGCCACACCGCGCCGGAGTGCTACGGCGTCGTCGGAATGGCGGCCAAGGGGCGCGTCGGCAGGCTCCTTCCCCTCGACCGGCTGAAGCAGGGGATCACCGTCGGCGGCGGGTCGGAGGGCCTCCGCATCGATCTCTACGTCGTCGTCGAGTACGGGCTCAACCTCGCCGAGGTGGCGGCGGCCGTCCGCTCGCGGGTGGGGTACGAGGTCGAGCGCCTCACCGGCCTGACCGTCGCCTCGGTGGAGGTGCACATCCAGGACGTGCGGGGGGCGAAGTGAGCGACCTGGAGCAGGCTCGGGCGCTTGCGCGCGGCGCGCTCGCGAGCCTGGAGCGAAGCCGGCAGCGGATCGACGACCTCAACGTCTACCCGGTGCCCGACGGGGACACGGGCACGAACCTCGCGCTCACGGCCCGCGCCGTCGTCGAGGCGCTCGAGACGACACGCGCCGAGGACCGCGCCGCCCTCGTCCGCGAGGTGAGCCGCGCGGCGCTCATGGGCGCCCGCGGCAACTCCGGCGTCATCCTGTCGCAGATCGTGCGCGGCGCCGCGGAGGCGCTCGGCAACGCCGAGGAGGTCGACGCCGCGACGATCGCACAGGCCCTGCGCGCGGCGAGCGACGCCGCCTACCGAGCCGTTCGGCGGCCTGTCGAAGGGACGATGCTCACGGTCGTCCGCGCGCTCGCCGAGGAGGCCGAGGCGCGCGTCTCCGCGGCGCCTCCGGTCCCCGAGCTCCTCACCGCGCTCGTCAGCCACGGCGAGGAGGCGGTCGCGCGCACCCAGGAGCAGCTCGACGTCCTGCGCGAGGCCGGTGTCGTCGACGCGGGCGGCGCGGGGCTCCTCGAGATTGTGCGCGGAATCGCCGCCGCCGTGAGCGGCGAGGAGCTGCCCGAGGCGCCGCCCTCCGCGGGGTTCGCGGTCGAGGCGATCCACCAGGAGCTCTCGCGCTACCGCTACTGCACCGTCTTCGTCCTCGAGGGCGACGAGCTCGACGCGACGGCGCTCGAGGCCGAGCTCGAGCCGCTCGGCGACTCGCTCCTCGTCGTCGGCGACCGGAGTGCGCTCAAGGTGCACGTCCACACCGACGACCCGGGCGCGGCGCTCAGCGCGGGCGCGGCGCGGGGCGTCCTCGAGGGAATCGAGATCGCGAACATGCACCGCCAGACCGAGCAGCGCGAGGAGCGTCTGCTCCACGGGGTGGAGAACGCCACCGACGTCGTCGCCGTCGTCGCCGGCTCCGGGAATCGCGCGATCTTCGAGAGCCTGGGCGCGGCGCGCGTCGTCGAGGGCGGGCAGAGCATGAACCCCTCGACGGCCGAGCTCGTCGCGGCCGTGGAGGCGCTCGCCGCGCCGGAGGCGATCCTGCTGCCGAACAACTCGAACGTGATCCTGGCCGCCGAGCAGGCGGCACGCGCGGCCGAGAAGCCGGTCGAGGTCGTCCCGACCGACTCCATCCCCGCCGGCATCGCGGCGATGGTCGTCTTCGACGGGGCCCGGCCCGCCGCCGAGAACGCGGCGGCAATGCGGGAGGCAATCGAGGCCGTCGCGACCGGCGAGGTGACGATCGCCTCGCGCGACGCGGTCCTGAACGGCCTCGCCGTGCGGAAGGGGAACTACTTCGGCCTCGCAGGCGGCGATCCGGTGGCCGAGGGCCGGAGCTTCGAGGAGGTGGCGCGCGCGGTCGTCGAGCGGCTCCTCGCCGAGCCACGCGAGGTGCTGACCCTCCTGCGCGGCGCCGACGCGCCCGAGCTCGGCCCGCTCGTCGCCGAGCTCGCCGCGCAGCACCCGGAGCTCGAGGTCGACGTCCAGGACGGCGGCCAGCCGCACTATCCGCTGCTCGTCTCGGCGGAATAGGCTTACCCCCTTGGCGGCGCCGATCCGCATCCTCCTCGTGGAGGACAACGAGGTCTTCCGCGAGGCGCTCGAGCTGCTGCTCGGGCTCCGGTCGGACCTCCAGGTCGTCGCGTCGGTCGGCGACGGGACCGAGGCGGTGCCGGCCTGCCTCGAGCACGATCCGGACGTCGTGGTGATGGACTTCCGCCTGCCGGGGATCGACGGCGTCCAGGCGACGGCGGCCGTTCGCGAGGCGTGTCCGGAAGCGACGGTCGTCTGCCTCACGGCGTCGGCGAGCGGGCGCGAGGTCGAGGCGCTCTACGAGGCGGGCGCCGTCGCGTGCCTGCGCAAGGACCAGGAGCTCGAGGAGATCGTCGCCGCGATCCAGCGCGCGGCCGGCCGGCTCGCCGCGTGAGCGCGTGCAGCTGACGGCCGCGAACACGGCTGTCGTCGTCGACTCGACGGCCGACTTTCCCGAGGCGCCGGAGCGCTTCCCGAACTGGCGCGTCGTCCCCCTGTACGTCCGCTTCGGCGACGAGAGCTACCGCGACTACGTCGAGCTCGGGCCGGAGGAGTTCTACGCGCGCCTGCGCACCGCGACCGAGCTCCCGACGACGTCGCAGCCGACGCCCCAGGACTTCCTCTCGGCCTACGAGGAGCTCGGCGGCTTCGAGCGCATCTACTCGCTCCACATCGCGAGCCGGCTCTCGGGCACGTTCGGGAGCGCGCGCATCGCCGCGGAGGAGATCGGCGCCGGCCGCGTGCGGATGGTCGACACCGAGACGGCCTCGGCGGCGATCACGATGCTCGGGCTCGCGATCCAGCGCCGGCTCGAGGTGGGCACGACGGACGACGAGCTCGACAAGCTGATCGACCGCTACAAGCAAGAGCACGGCCTCCTCTTCACCGTCGACACGCTCGAGTTCCTCGCCCGCGGCGGTCGCATCGGACGGGCGCGGGCGATGGCGGGCCAGCTCCTGAACATCAAGCCGATCCTCACCATCACCGAGGGCGAGGTCGTGCCCGTCAAGCGCGTGCGCGGGAACCGCAAGGCGATGCAGGAGTTCGTGCGCGACTTCACCGGGGCGACGATCGACGGTCCCGACCTCAAGGTCGGGATCGCGCACGCCGACGCGCCGGAGCGGGCGGAGGCGCTGCGGAAGATGGTGCGCGCGGAGCGGCCGCAGGCGGAGATCGAGGTCGTGACGACCCTCGGCGCCGTCGTCGGCACGCACGCCGGGCCCGGGACGGTCGGGTTCTTCTGGTTCCTCGACGACCAAGGCGACCGATGAGTTTCGGTGCAACCGACGGTCTGAGCTGATGTTCCGACCATCGAGAAGGAGGCGACATGCCCGCCAAGCTGCACATCACCGAGGTCGGCCGAGTGGCCGTTCCGGCCGCCGACCAGGATCGCGCGCTCGAGTTCTACGTCGGCACGCTCGGCTTCGAGGTGCGCTCAGACGAGACCTTCGCAGACGGGAAGATGCGGTGGATCGAGGTCGCTCCCGCCGGCGCCGTGACGGCGATCGCGCTCACTCCGCCGATGGACGGCGGCCCGACGGCCGTCGACACCGGCATCATCATCTCGACCGGCGACATCGAAGCCGACCACGCGGCGCTGAAAGCCGCAGGTGTCGACGTCGATCCGGAGATCGCGCGCTGGGGCAGCCCGGTTCCGCCCATGTTCAGGCTTCGCGACCCAGCAGGGAACTCGCTGACGATCGTCGAGCCGATCGAGTAGCTCGGCTTTCGGCACGTCCGCTGCGTCCAAGCCGGTTCCTATACTCGATCACGTCTGGGCGTAGCCGCGACACCGATTGGCCGCCGGGTCGGGTTTGCCGGCGCCGACCCGCCTGGGTCGTGGCCTCCGACGCGCCGGAGGCCGCGGCCCGAGGCGCTCACGCGGACGCTCGACGTCCTCCCGGGAGTTGGGCCCGCGCTCCGGCGGAAGCTCGCCCGGCTCGGGCTGGAGACGATCCGCGACCTCCTCGAGCACCGGCCGCGCCGGTACGAGAGCGCCGTCCCGGAGCGGCGCATCGCGGATCTCCGCGAGGACGAGGAGGTGACGATCGCAGGCGAGGTGCTGAGCGTCGGCGAGCGGCGGCGCGGGAGGCTGCGGATCCTGACGGCGCGCATCGCCGACGAGAGCGGGCCGACCACCGCCACCTGGTTCAACCAGCCATGGCTCAAGGGGCGGCTCGTGCCGGGCACGTGGGTACGGCTGCGCGGGAAGAGCGGCCGCTACGGCTTCGACGTCCGCTCGTACGACCTCGGCGAGGCCTCGGCGACGGCCGACTTCGCGCCGGTCTATCCGGCGACCGAGGAGATCCCTCCCGGCCGGCTGCGCGGTCTCGTCGAGGCGGCGCTGTCCCACGCGACGGATTTCCCCGACGCGCTCCCGGCCGAGACGCGAGAGCGGCTCGAGCTGCCGCTCCTCCCCGACGCGCTCACGGCGCTCCACCGGCCGCGCGACCACGGGGAGGCGGAGCTCGCGCGGCGGCGGCTCGCCTTCGACGAGCTGCTCGTGCTCCAGCTCGGGCTCGCGCGGCGCGCCCGCGAGCGCGAGGGCGAGCGCGCGCCGGCGCTCGGCGCGCCGGGCGAGCTCGTCGCGCGCTACCTCGACCTGCTGCCGTTCGAGCTGACGCCGTACCAGCGGAGCGCGATCGCGGAGATCGACGCCGATCTCGCGGGCTCGACGCCCATGCAGCGGCTGCTCCAGGGCGACGTCGGCTCCGGCAAGACCGTCGTCGCGCTCTATGCCCTGCTCCGCGCGGTCGAGAACGGGCTGAAGGGCGCGCTGATGGCCCCGACCGAGACGCTGGCCGAGCAGCACTTCCTCACCGTCGAGCCGATCTGCGCCGAGCTCGGCGTGCGGGTCGCGCTCCTGACCGGGTCGGTGAAGACGCGGGACGAGGAGTCGCAGCTCGTCGTCGGGACGCACGCGCTGATCCAGGAAGGGGTCGACCTCGGCGAGCTGGCGGTCGCGGTGGTTGACGAGCAGCACCGCTTCGGCGTCGAGCAGCGGAAGGCGCTCGTCGAGGGCCGGTCGCCGCACGTGCTGCATATGACGGCGACGCCGATCCCGCGCACGCTGGCCCTCACGGTCTACGGCGACCTGGCCGTGTCCGAGATCGCCAAGCCGCCGGCGGCGCGGAAGCCGATCGTCACGAGCTGGATCCCCGAAGAGAAGGCGTCGAAGGCGTACCAACGGCTCAGGCGACTCCTCGCTGAGGGCCGCCAGGCGTACGTCGTGTGCCCGCTCGTCGAGGAGTCGGAGACCTCGCGCGCCCGGGCGGCCGAGCAGGAGGCCGAGCGGCTCGCGCGGGCCGAGCTGCGCGGCTTCCGGGTCGGCTGCATGCACGGGCGGCTGCGGCCGGGGGAGCGGCGGGAGCTGATGCGCCGCTTCAAGGAGCGGGAGCTCGACGTCCTCGTCGCGACGACGGTGATCGAGGTCGGCGTGGACGTGCCGAACGCGACCGTGATGATCGTCCAGGAGGCCGACCGCTTCGGGCTGGCCCAGCTCCACCAGCTCCGCGGCCGCGTGGGGCGCGGGGCGGAGCAGTCGTTCTGCCTGCTCGTGTCGCGCGCGAAGGAGGAGCTGACGGAGACGGCACGGGAGCGGCTGGAGGCGCTCGTCGCCACCACCGACGGCTTCGAGCTCGCGGAGCGCGACCTCGAGATCCGCGGCGAGGGCCAGCTCCTCGGCACGCGCCAGTCGGGGCTCTCCGACCTGAAGTTCACGCGCCTGCGCGCCGACCGGCCGCTGCTCGAGCTGGCGCGCCGCGAGGCGGCCGCGCTCGTCGACCGGCCGGGGCCGCTCGCCGACGAGGTCGCGGCGCGCTTCGCCGACGGCGAGCCGGGCGCGTGATCCTCGCCTCCGCCGCGCCGCCGGGCTCGACGATCGGCGTCGTGACGCCGGCCACGCCGCCGCCGCGCCGCTCGGACGTCCTGCGCGGGATCGAGTGGTGGGAGGCGAACGGCTACCGCGTCAAGCTGGCGCCGAACGCGCTCGAGCGCTGGCGCGACTTCGCGGGCACGCCCGAGGCGCGGGCGCGCGACCTCCAGGAGCTGTTCGCCGATCCCGGCGTCCACGCGATCCAGACGATGCGCGGCGGCTACGGCTCGGCCGAGGTCGTCCCGATCCTCGACTACGACGCGATCGCGGCGAGCCCGAAGCCGTTCCTCAGGTTCTCGGACATCACGGGTAAGTGGCGGGACCGGCCTGGCGGCGAGCCGCGTCAGAGACGGTGCGTAGAAGGTGACAAGACCGGCGAAGCGTCCGAGCGCCCAGCGGAGGGCGGCGCGGACGGACCGCCGGTGCGGACGATCGCGGGCGGTCGGGCGAGCGGCCCCGTCGTCGGCGGCTGCCTGCCGGATCTCGTGCACACGTTCCTCACGTCGTGGGAGGTCGAGACCGAGGGTGCGATCCTCTTCTTCGAGGTCGCCGCGTACGGACCGACCTTCGTCGACCGGCATCTCGTCCAGCTCCGGCAGGCGGGCAAGCTCGAAGGGGTCGCGGGGATCGTTGTCGGGGAGCTGCCGGAGGGCGAGTGGGGCGAGGGGCTCGGGCCGGACTGGCCGCGGGCGAGCACCCTCGAGGACGTGCTCGAGCAGCGGCTCGGAGACCTCGGCGTGCCCGTGTTCTACGGGCTCCCGATCGGGCACGGCGAGACGCTCTCGACGCTTCCGCTCGGCGTCCGCGCGACGCTCGACGCCGACGCGCTGACGCTGACGATCGACGAGCCCGCGCTCACGACGTGAGGATCATCGCCGGCTCCCGCAAGGGCCACTCGATCGCCGCGCCGAAGGGGCTCGACACGCGGCCGACCTCCGACCGCGTGCGCGAGGCCGTCTTCGGCATCGTCGCGCCCTGGGTCGAGGACGCGGACGTGCTCGACCTCTTCGCGGGCTCGGGCGCGATGGGGCTCGAGGCGCTCTCGCGCGGCGCGGCGCGCGCCGTCTTCGTCGAGAGCGACCCCGCGGCCTGCCGGACGATCGAGCGCAACCTCGACAAGCTCGGACTGCACGGCGAGGTCCGCTGCGCGGACGTCCTCGCGACGATCGCCAACGAGCGTCGCCGCTACGACCTCGTCTTCTGCGATCCGCCGTACGCGGAGCGCGACCACGAGGCCCTCGCCCGCTACCTGCCGGGCCTGCTCGCCGACGGAGGTCTCCTCGTCTTCGAGACGGCGGCGAAGGTCGAGCCTGAGCTGCCGCTCACGAAGCGCACGAGCCGCCGCTACGGCGCCGCCCGCATTACGCTCTTCGAGCCGTGATCACCGCCATCTACCCCGGCACGTACGACCCGGTCACGAACGGCCACGTCGACGTGATCGGCCGCGCGGCCGACATCTTCGACCGCGTCGTCGTCGGCGTCGTCGGCAACCCGCAGCACAAGCAGCCGATGTTCTCGCTCGACGAGCGCGTCGCATTCCTCGAGGAGGCGCTCGCCGGTCACGACAACGTCGAGGTCGACCGCTTCTCGGAGCTCGTCGTCGACTTCGCGCGCAAGTGGGACGCGAAGGTGATCGTGAAGGGTCTGCGCGTCATCTCGGACTTCGAGTGGGAGTTCCAGATGAACCACCTGAACCGCACGCTCGCGCCCGACGTCGAGACCGTCTACGTCATGGCGAGCCCGCAGTACAGCTTCGTCTCGTCGAGCGGCGTGAAGGAGATCGCCGCCTTCGGGGGCAAGGTCGACGAGTTCGTGCCGGAGCCGGTCGCGCGCCGCTTCGCCGAGCTCTTTCCGCGCGGGCGGCCCGGCGCTCCTGTCAGCCCACAGGAGTAAGATGCCGCGGACATGGACGTCCTCGTCCTCATCGACAAGCTCGACGACCTCGTGCACAACGCGAAGGCCGTGCCCCTGACCGACCAGGTGCGGATCGACCGCGAGGAGATCTACGACATCCTCGACCAGATGCGCGCGACGATCCCCGAGGAGATCAAGCAGGCGCGCTGGATCGTCAAGGAGCGGCAGGAGATGCTCGCCGAGGCGAAGCGCGAGTGCGATCGCATCCTCGGCGAGGCGCGCGAGCAGGCGGTGCGCGAGGCGTCGCAGACGGAGATCGTCAAGCTCGCCGAGCGGCAGTCGCAGGACATCGTCGACGACGCGCGGCGCCAGGCCCGCGAGACGAGGCTCGAGATGGAGGACTGGGCCGACGGCATCCTCTCGACGCTCGAGGTCAACCTGGACAAGTTCCTGAACGCCGTGAAGCGCGGCCGCGAGCGCCTCCAGGAGCGCTCGCAGGAGACGGTCGTAGCGGGTGTCGCGGGCGGCTCGTCGAACGACGAGCAGCCGTACTAGAAGGCGCACGCAAGCCTGCGTGGCGGGTCGGCCTCGCTCTTCAGGCCGCGACTAGCTCGGCCTCGGCTCCTAGCTCGGCGCAGACGTCGAGCGCGGTGTCGACGAAGGCCTGAGCCGCCGGTGTGCGGAAGCGGTCGCTGTGCCACGCGAGCGCGATCAGGCGGGGCGGCACCTTCGGCCCGAGGTCGATCTCGACGATCGTCTCGTCGTGCGGCTCGAGGGTGAGCCGAGGCACGAGCGCGGCGCCGACGCCCGCCCCCACGAGTCCCTGCACGGTGCCGTTGTGGTCTGAGCGGAAGACGAAGTTCAGCCGCTCCCGGAGCACGTTCTCGATCCGCGCGGTGCTGCGGCAGGAGCGATAGCCGATCAGGTCGAGCGCGGCGATGTCCCGGCGCGTGGGCGGCGCGTCGCGGTCGGCCAGCGGCGACCCGGCCGGGACGATCAGGACGTACGGGTCGCGCAGGAGCTCGACCGCCTCGAACGGGCCTTCGGTGAGCGGCAGGTCTGCGAACGTCAGGTCGAGCTCACCGCGTTCGACGAGCGTCAGCAGCTCCGCGTCCGAGGCCGACTCGGTCAGCGCGATCTCGACGCGCGGCCAGGCGGCCGCATAGCGGCGCATGAGCTCGGGCAGGATCCGCTGCCCGACGCTCTGGTAGATGCCGACGCGAAGGACGCCACCCTCGCCTTCCGCCAGGGCCCCGAGGTCGGCCTGCGCCGCGGCGAGCCTGGCCACGATCGCCTCCGCGTGGCGCAGCAGGAGCTCGCCGGCCTCCGTCAGCGAGACCGGGCGCGGGCCGCCCGGCCGGTCGACGAGCCGCGCGCCGACGATGCGCTCGAGCGCGGCGATCTGCTGGCTCACAGCCGACTGCGTATAGCCGAGTGTCTTCGCGGCACGGCCGAACGAGCCCTCGCGCGCCACCGCCTCGAGCGCCGTCAGATGCCGCAGTTCGATGCCGAGCCAACGATCAGGTTCCATAATGGACATCAATCCTACCTAGATTTGCGCTAATAGACTTCCAGTCGGCATCCTGGGAGTGTGGGACTCGTACTCGTCATCCTCGTGCTCGTCCTGATCGGGCCGGCCGCGCTGCTCTACGGCGCCGACTCGCGCCGGATCGACGACCGCGGCTGGATCGGCCGCCGCTAAGGCGCCATGACTGCCCGCGCCTGGGCGTTCCTCGCCACGCTCTACGTGGTCTGGGGCTCGACGTACCTCGGAATCATGCTCGCGATCCGGACGATGCCTCCCTTCCTGATGTCGTCCGCCCGGTTCCTCGTCGCCGGCGCGTTTCTCTTCGCGCTCTCACCGGGCCGCCCGAGCCTGCGGCAGTGGATCGCCGCCGCCATCGCGGGCGGCGCGCTGCTCACGGTCGGAAACGGCGGCATCACCTGGGCGGAGCAGCGGGTCGACTCGGGCGTGGCTGCCCTGCTCGTGGCGACGATGCCGCTGTGGCTCGCGCTCTTCGATCGGCTTGTGTTCGGTCGGCGGCTGTCGCCCGCGGCGATCGCCGGGCTGCTCGTCGGCCTCGGCGGCGTCGCGCTGCTCGTCAGCCCGGGCGGCGACGGCACCGACGTGGTCGGCGCCCTCGCCTGCGTCTCGTCGGCCGCGGCCTGGGCCGCGGGCTCGCTCTACTCCCGGAACGCGCCGCTGCCCTCGCAGCCGGCTCTTGCGTCCGGGATGAACATGCTGGCCGGCGGCGCGCTGCTCGCGGTCGCCGGGCTCGCGACCGGCGAAGCGGGCCATGTCCACCTCTCGCAGGTCTCGACGGAGTCGCTGCTCGCCTTCGGCTACCTGGTCGCCATCGGCTCGGTCGTCGCCTTCAGCGCCTTCCACTGGCTGCTCAAGAACGCCCCGACCTCGATCGTCACGACGTACGCCTACGTGAACCCGGTCGTCGCCGTCCTGCTCGGAGCGGCCTTCCTCGGCGAGCCGCTGACGCTTCGGACGCTCCTCGCCGGGCTCGCCATCGTCGCGTCCGTCGTGCTGATCGTCGGGGCTCGCGTACCCCGGCTCCGGGCGCTCGTGCCGGCGCGCGGCACGGCCTGAGCTACCCTGGCCGCCGTGAAGACGTTCAGCCTCAGGACGGTCAAGCTCCGCCCCGGCGAGGAGTATCGCGACGAGATCGAGCTCGAGCTCGAGCCGTTCGAGCTCGGCGGCCAGCGCTACCTCCCGGTGCCCGAGAAGGTGCCGGCCGACCTCACGATCAGCCGCGCGAGCACGGGCAGCGTGTTCGAGCTCCGCTTCGGGATCCGGCTGCACGGGCCGTGCTACCGCTGCCTCGACGACGCCGCGCTCGACCTGCCGATCTCGGCGCGCGAGTACCAGGCGACGAACCCCGGCGACGCCGAGGAGCTGACCACTCAATACGTGACCGACGACCGGCTCGACCTGGCGGGCTGGGCTCGTGACGCCGCCGCGCTCGCGCTCCCGGACAAGATCCTCTGCCGCCCCGACTGCGCCGGCCTCTGCCCGGTCTGCGGCCGCAACCTGAACGACGAGCCGCACACGCACGAGGAGGAGCTCGCCGACCCGCGCTGGAGCAGGCTGGCCGAGCTCCGCGACCGCCTCTAGCCTTTAGACTCTTTGGCGGCGCCCTGCGCCGCTCTATGCGGACCCGCTGACGAAACCAGCTGCTGTCGCCCGTTCGGGCTTTCGTCAGGAGGTTCCCTTGCACTCGATCACGGTCAGAGACGTCTCGAAGTCGCACGGCGCGCGCCTGTTGCTCGACCGCGTCTCGCTTGTCGTCGGCGCGGAAAGCCGCCTCGGCGTAGTCGGGCCGAACGGCGTCGGGAAGACGACGCTCCTCCGGCTGCTCGCCGGGCTCGACGCGCCCGACTCCGGCTCGATCCTGCGCTCGCCGCCGGGTCTCGCCGTCGGCTACCTGCCGCAGGAGCTCGACGCCCGCGCAGGCGAGACGCTCCTCGCCTACCTCGAGCGGCGAACCGGCGTCGCCACCGCGGCCGAGGAGATGGACCGCCTCGCGGCG
>Ga0209577_10005916_pt1 | contig 11344 bp, 6 predicted proteins | sample GraSoiAngelo_109_FD_185874 | JGI IMG/M metagenome (GOLD analysis project Ga0209577, IMG submission 185874) | Grasslands soil microbial communities from the Angelo Coastal Reserve, California, USA - 14_0903_12_20cm (SPAdes) (version 2) | ecosystem: Environmental > Terrestrial > Soil > Grasslands ... | reverse complement strand
GCGGGCAAGGGGATCGGCGACGTGGAGCGCGTGGAGTTGAACGAAGCCTTCTCGTCAGTTGTCCTGAACAGCGCCAAGATGCTCGAAGTCGATCCGGACAAGGTAAACGTGAACGGCGGTGCCGTTGCGCTTGGCCATCCGATCGGTGCATCCGGCGCGCGGATCCTCGGCACCTTGATCTACGAATTGCGTCGCAACGGCGGGGGACTCGGCCTGGCGGCGATCTGCTCAGGCGGGGGTCAGGGAGACGCGTTGCTGATCGACGTGTGACGGACCTCCACCGGCTCCGACGCAGTAGTACGAGCGTCGACCAAGGAGGACGCCATGCTTCGCCGCACGCTCTGCCTCGCCGTCGCAGCACTTGCGCTTGCGCCAGCAGCACACGCGGACGGCCCGGCCCTCGGCGCAACCGAAGGAGGGACCGGCGCAGCATCTGCCGTAACGGGTTTGCGTTACGTCACGTTGAGTGGATCGTCCCGTCAGACGATGCTCGCAACGATTCGGATGCGCGACGGCGTCGTTCTCGGCTACTCGTTGCTTCGCGGCTTCTGGGGAGTTCCGGCTGTGACCTACGACGGCTCGACTTCCGGCCTCAGCGCCGACGGCAGCACACTCGTGCTCGTCAACGAGCTTGGCCGGCCGGTCACGCTACAGACGAGCAGCACGTTTGCCGTCATCGACGTGACTCGAATGGCGCCGCCGACGATGATCAAGCTCCACGGAGACTTCTCGTTCGATGCACTCTCTCCGCGTGGAGACATCCTCTATCTGATCCAGCACGTCTCGCAGCGCGACCTGACGCGCTACATCGTACGCGCCTACGACCTGCGAACCCGGCGGCTTTGGTCGCGCGTGATCGCGGACCGTACGCAGCCCGGCTGGGTGATGAGCGGCTATCCGCTCCACCGGGTGACGAGCGCGGACGGCCGCTGGGTCTACACGCTGTACACAAACGACGGCGGCACGCCGTTCGTGCATGCCCTCGACAGCGTACGAGGCACCGCGCACTGCATCGGGTTCGCTTGGCACGGCTCGCAGAACGGTCTCTGGAACATCCAGCTTCGGCTCGGGGGCGGCGGGCGTACGCTCGCCTTTCGTAATCTCCGCGGTAAGCGCCTGTTGTCGATCGACACGCGAACGTTTCGCGTCTCGTATACGGGGATGGACCACACGGGTCGAACGCTCTCGCCGTTGTGGTTCGCGCTCACAGTGCCGATCCTCATCCTCCTCGCGGCCGCGCGGTTTCACCGACGCCGCCTGCTAGCCTCCGCGCCGCGGTGGAGGACGAGCGCTTCAAGCGGTTAGTCCGTGTTGTCTGGGTCGCGCTCGTCGGCGCGGCCGTCGCCGACGCACTCCGCAACAACCGTGGCCACGGTGAGCTCTTCGGTTTCGTCCCGTACGACTTCCGTCTTCCGACGGCCGAGCGCGCGACTCGGCACACGTGGAACCCGAGCTCGCGCAGGATTCTGACCCCGACGACGTTCGGCGTGGGCTGGAGTCTCAACCTCGGGCGCATCGCACGCCTCGCACACTTCGTTTGACGTTTCCGCACGTCCTCGTCGTCGGTGCGGGCCAGATGGGCGGCGGGATCGCGCAAGTCATCGCTGCCTCCGGCCGGCTCGTGTCGTTGCACGACACGGTGCCCGGGGCCGTCGATCGGGGTCTCTCGACGATGAGCAAGAGCCTGGCCAAGCTGGCCGCGAAAGGCGGAGCTGATCCTGACGACGTGCTCGCGCGCATCGATCCTGTGGACGACCTCGTCCCTGCCGATCTGATGATCGAAGCGGTGGTCGAAGACGCGGGCGTCAAGGAAGAGGTCTTCCGTCGCGCGGATGCGATCCTGCCGCCCGCGGCCGTTCTCGCGTCGAACACCTCCTCGATCCCGATCGGCTCGCTCGCAGCTGCGACGCGTCGTCCGGACAAGGTGATCGGAATGCACTTTTTCAATCCGGTCCCGGTGCTGAAGCTCGTCGAGATCGTGCGCGGCCGCGAGACCTCTGACGAAACCGCGCGTTTGATCACCGGACTTGTCGAAGAGCTCGGCAAGACTCCAGCCGTCGCGAACGATTTCCCGGGCTTCGTGTCGAATCGGATCCTCATGCCGTTCATCAACGAAGCGGTTTGGGCATTACAGGACGGCGTCGCCGAGCCCGAGGCGATCGACACGATCGCAAAGCTCGGCTTCGCTCACCCGATGGGACCGCTCGCTCTGGCCGATCTGATCGGCCTCGACACCTGCGTCGCGATCATGGAAGTGCTCTCGGAAGGGCTCGGCGACGACCGCTACGCGCCCGCACCGCTCCTCCGGGAGTACGTCGCGGCGGGGCGCCTCGGGCGCAAGAGTGGCACCGGTTTCTACGACTACGGCTGATTTCCGACTTGCAAACGCTAAAAAACGGCCGTCCTGCAGGGTTTTCCCATGTCGGAGTGTCTTTATTGGAGAGGCTCAAGTGCCATGGGACAACTGCCGACAAGACGGAGCAGATACGGGAACGGGAGGTCACGGATCCTGCGCATCCTGCTCGTCGACGACGACCCTGCATTGCGCACATTGCTGAGGACGACGTTCGAAGTCGCGGACGTCGACGTGGTCGAGGCGCGTGACGCTGTCACCGCGCGCAGAGAGATCGCGCGGATCTTTCCGAGTGTCATCGTGCTCGACGTGAACATGCCGGGCAAGAGCGGCCTCGAGTTATGCCGCGAACTGAAGGACGATCCCACGACGCGAGACATTCCGGTCGTGCTCCTCACGGGCTCCGACGGAGGGACGTCGGTCGCGGCAAAGAAGGCCGGCGCGGATGCACTGGTACACAAACCGTTCAGCCCGCTCGAATTGCTCTCGGTCGCGGAGCGTCTCGCGGGCGGACTCTACGGTGTTCCATTTCGAGCGACGAAGAAGGGTACACGCGGCCCCGAAGAGGAGCTCCTCCTCTACGCACGAGACCTCCGTCACATGCTCGAGCTCGAGCGCGGGCAGCGCGAGCTCCTACAGGCCGCCTACCTGGAGACGATTTCGGCGCTGGCGAGCGCGCTCGAATCGAAGGACACCGGCACGCGCGCGCACTCGCAGCGCGTGCAGAATTACGCAGTCGCGATCGCCGGACACATTGGCGAAGAGAGGATCAACGAAGATCCGAGCACGCCGTACGGCTTCCTGTTGCACGACGTCGGCAAGATCGGCATCCCGGACGGCATTCTGCAGAAGCCCGGCCCGCTCAGCGCGGCGGAGCGCCGGCGCATGCAGACTCACACGGTGCTCGGCGAAGCGATGCTTTCCGGCGTCGCGTTCCTCCAGGGCGAAGGATTGAAGATCGTTCGCTCGCATCACGAGCGCTGGGATGGGCGCGGCTACCCCGACGAGCTTTCGGGATCGGATATTCCGATCGGAGCGCGCATCTTCTCCGTCGCCGACGCACTCGACGCCATGACAAGCAATCGTCCGTATCGCCGCGCGATGAGCTGGAGCAGAGCGCGCGAAGAGATCTTCGCGGAATCCGGTCGGCAATTCGATCCGGAGATCGTCGATGTGTTCGGCAAGATCGAACCCGAGCTCCGCGAGATTCGCCGCGAGGTCGCTGCGGCCTGAGACATGGTTTCACGGCCGGATAGCATCCGGCCGTGGACTTCGAGCTCTCGGCGGATCAGCGCGAGATCCAGGCTCTCACGCGCGATTTCGCCCGCGCCGAGATCGAGCCTCACGCGGCGGACTGGGATCGCGACCACCACTTTCCTCGTGAGCTCTACGGCAAGCTGGCCGACCTTGGACTCATGGGGGTCTGCATTCCCGAGGAGTACGGCGGCGCGGGCGCGGATTTCCTCTCGTACATCCTCGTTCTCGAAGAGCTCTCGCGGGCGGACGCCGGTGTGGGCGTCACGGTTGCGGTGCACACGAGCGCGGCGACGTTACCGATTCTCAGGTTCGGAACGGATGAGCAGCGCGCAAGATTCGTGCCGCCGCTTGCACGTGGCGAGTCGATCGGCGCCTTTGCACTGACCGAGTCAGAGTCCGGCTCCGACGCCGGATCGCTACGGACGACGGCGGAGCCGCACGGCGAAAGCTGGCGGATCTCCGGAACGAAGCAGTTCGTCTCGACGGCGGAGTTCGCCGGCACGTTCCTCCTGTTTGCGCGTACAGATCGCGACACGCTCGGAGCGCGCGGCGTGAGCGCATTCATTCTCGACGCCGAGCACATCCGCGTTACCGGGCGCGAGGAGAAGCTCGGCCTTAACTCTTCATCGACGAACTCGATCGCGGCCGAGGCGGAGGTCGGCCGGGACCGTTTGCTGTACAAGGAGAACCATGGCTTTCGCGTCGCGATGGTCACCCTGGACGGCGGCCGGATCGGGATTGCCGCACAAGCGCTCGGCATTGCTCAGGCCGCGTACGACGTCGCGAAGGAGTATGCGCTCGAGCGCCATCAGTTTGGCAAACGCATCGCGGACTTCCAGGCGATTCAGTGGAAGCTCGCGGATATGGCGACAGAGATCGACGCCGCGCGTCTACTCGTCTATCGCGCGGCGTGGTTGAAGGAGCAGGGTCAACCGCACACCGAGGCCGGCGCGCAGGCGAAGCTGTTCGCGTCGGAGATGGCGCGGCGCCAGACCGGCGAGGCGATCCAGATTCTCGGTGGCTACGGGTACACGAAGGAGTTTCCGGTCGAGCGCTATTACCGCGACGCCAAGATCACGGAGATCTACGAAGGGACGAGCGAGATCCAGCGCCTCGTGATCGCGCGCTCGATCCTCGGAGCCGGCGAGCGGGCGCTGGCTGTCAAGTCGTAGATGCTCGCGCGCGTGTCGTCCGACCTTGCCGGTTTCCTCTAAGGCCTTGTCGGCTTCTTCTATGTACACGCGCGCGCGCGGCCCCACCCGGGTGGGGGTGATCACCCACCACCCACTGCGTTCGACGCTACCGAAGAAATCCGCACATGTCTGCCTCGACTTCGCGCCGATCTCACCTACCCTTAGGCGATCCGGGTGACGGCGCGGAGGCGGGAGGAGCCCGTTCGCCTGACGCGGATCTACACCCGCGGCGGTGACAGGGGCGAGACAGCCCTCGGCGACGGATCTCGTGTAGCGAAGCTCGATTCGCGCATCGGCGCGTTCGGCAGTGTCGATGAGCTGAACGCGCAGATCGGCCTCGTCCTTGCCGGCGAGGGATTGCATGAACCGGTCCGCGCTTCCCTACTCGCCATCCAAAACGAACTTTTCGATGTGGGCGCGGATCTCTCCGTCCCGTTCGGTGTCGACGATCGACTCCGCGTCACGCAGAGCGCAATCGACGGGCTCGAACGGCGCTGCGACGATTTCAACGCGGAGTTACCGCCGCTACACAGCTTCGTGCTTCCCGGCGGAACTGAACCCGCCGCCCGGCTCCATGTCGCCCGAACCGTGTGCCGGCGCGCCGAACGCGACGCCCTCGCGGCGGCCGGTGAGCACGACGTCAATCCGCTCGTACCCGTGTACCTGAACCGCCTCTCGGACTTTCTCTTCATTGCGGCCCGCCTCGCAAACGCGGCGGCCTCAGCCGACGAGCCGCTCTGGAAGCCGGGCGGCGAACGCGCCTAGGGCTGCTCTAGCAGCCGCGTGATCACGGCCGCGAGCGTTGGGCTCGGAGTCGAGCTCGGCAGCGCCACGCTGGCGCCGGCCTTCAGTGCAGCCGCGAGCAGCTTCGGGCTCTTCGAGAGCGCCACGATCCTCATATTCGGGAAGACCACGTGTAGGTCACGGACGAAGCTCACGCCGAACTGATCGACGTCCACGACCATCACCTGCACGTCGCCGGTGCCCGTACCCGCGAGGTCGAACGCGTTGTCGACGCCCGCTGCCGTGACGACCTTCGGCTTCCGCTTGCCGCCGACGCTCACCTGCGGGACCTGCGCACCGGCGAGCACGACCTCGACCAGACCGGTACGCGGGCTCACGGCGGGTAGCCCGCGTCGCGACGTGACGAGGCGAATACGAATCGTCTTCGTTGCCGTATCGGTCGTCGAACGCGCGGTCCAGCGGATGGCGTATCGACCAGGCCGTCGGACCTGCGAGGGCAGACGTAGCCGCACGATCGATCGTCCGGCACGGATCGAGAAGCGCCAGGTGTAGAGCTTCACGCCGCGCGGGCTGAACAGGATCGCGTTCACACGGGCGGCGCGCGTCAGGAGGATCCGCGCAGCGAGCGCGTGTCGTTTCGGCGTCGGCTTGAACTTCTTCGCGCTGACGACACTGAAGACGAATTTCGTGTTTGCGGCAATCGTCCCCGGTGCGACTGTCAGATCGATCGCATCGCCGGCCGCCGCAAGCAGCAGATTCGACGGTCCGGTCACGGCACCCGTGGTTCCGGTCGAGCCCTCGACGATGTCGCCGATCCGGAAGCCGGCCGAGACGAGCGCGGACTCCACGTCGGTGAGCGGGCGACCCGCGAGTGGCGGAACGGCGCGCAAGGTCGTATCGGCGCTCGTGTTGCCCGAGAGATCGGTTTCGCGGAGGACGATGGAGGCGTTCTGGTCGAGCGACCCGAGGTCCGCGCTTGTCGTGTCAGGGCCGAATTGCCCAACGTTGCTTCCGTTCGCAAGCACGGAGACGAAGTCGTAGGTGCCGCTGTTGTCCGCGCCGGGCAACCATGTCAGCGACAGGCGACCATCGACCAGCACGCCGCGCACGTGCGACGGCGGCAACGGAGCCTGAACGTCCTTCAACAACGTGAACGGCGTCACGTGGCGGGTTTCGAGATCGAATGCGCTCGCAAGCGGGGCGAAGCCGTCATCCCAGGCTGCTGGCAGCCCCGATCCGCTCGGGATCTTGCGCATCACGCGCCAACCGAAACCGTCATCCGTCGCCGGCACGATTTGCTTGCCTGTGGCGTGGAGCACGATGGAGATCGGCGTGTTGAAGCGGTGCACGGGCTGATGCGAGAGCGCCCAGAAGGCGGTCACGTCGACGACTTCAGAGGCGGGAGCGAAACCGTTCGAGATCGTGTTGTTCACGGACGGCGTGATCCGGACGACGATCCAATCGCTCGTCGACGTCGGCCATGCGCCTGCCGGAATGGTCACTGAGGCGAATCCGTCCGCAGACGTAATCGTCGTCGCTGACGTTGCGCTCGTGTTCCCTTCGGTCGCAGGCGGGATCCCAGAACCCGACCACACGGTGAAGGCGATGCGGAACGGGCCCGACTTGCCGCTTGAATCGGTCAACGTACCGGCGAGGACATGCAGGCCCTCGCTGAGGGCGCCTGTGTTGTACGTGATGTGCGTGCCGCTCACGACCGGTGCGACGGTGGAGACGCCGTCGAGGATCACGCCGGACGGCGTCGCAGCCTCGCTCGTCACGAGCGCGACAGAGCTCACAGCACTCGCGGTGGCCGCGTCGGCCGGCGTCGACGAGACGACGCGCGGCGCGGTGTTGTCCACGCGGACGCTTGCGCGGACGCTCGCCGACGTGTTACCGAACGAATCCGTGACGACGGCGCGGAAGTCGTACAGGCCGTCGGTGAGCGATGTCGTGTCGACCCCGTAGCTGTATGGCGCCGTCGTGTCCGTGCCGAGCGTCTGCCACGTGTTTGCGCCCGCCGGGCTGACGCTGAAGGTGACGCCCGTCACGCCGGAACCGGTCACGGTCGCGGTCAGCGTCACGGTGCCGCTCACGGAGGCGCCCGGGTCGGCGAGGAGGACCGCCGGCGCGGTCGCGTTCACGGTGACGGTGACGGTCGAGCCGGTGAAGCTGTTGCCCGCGTTGTCGGTGATCACCGGCCGCAGGTCGTAGCTGCCGCTGCTGAGACCGGTGGTATCCCACGTACCTCCGAAGGGACTCGTCGTCGCGGTCGAGACGGTGCTGAACGAGCCGCCGCCTGTCGCGCGCATCTCGTAGCGCACCGAGGCCACGCCGGAGCCGGCATCGGACGCGGAGGTCGCTAGGTGCACCGCGTTTCCGCCGACCGTCACGCCGGAGGCGGGAGCAGTCAACGAGCCCGAGGGCGCGGTGTTGTCGACGCGGATGTTCTGACGCTCCGGACTCGTGCCCGTGTTGCCGGTGCCGTCGGTCGCAACGACGCGGAAGTCGTAGAGGCCGTCCGTCAAAGTCGTCGTGTCGAGCGAGGCCGAGTACGGCGCGCTCGTGTCGGTTGCGATCGTGACCCATGTGCCGCTCCCGGCAGCGGCGCGCTGGAAGTCCACCTGCGCCGTGTCCGGATCCGACGTCGCCGTGAGGACGACGGTGCCGTGCAGGTACTGGCCCGGGTCGGCGAGCGCCGGCGAGGGGGCGTTGTTGTCGACGGTGACCGTGCGGATCGCGGACTGAAGCGAGTTGCCGGCCATGTCGGTCACAACGACCTGGATCTGTGCGGGCCCGTCGACGCCGGTCGTCGAATCCCAGTCGTAGGAGTACGGCGCACTCGTGTCGGTTTGGACGAGTGTGCCGCGGATCGAGAAGCCGACCGATGCGATCGGCGAGGTGAGGTCGGCCGCCGATGCCGTGATGTGAACCGTGCCGGCGACGATTGCACCCTCCGTCGGTGCACCCACCGTCGAGACGCTCGGCGGCGTGTTGTCGACGACTTTGTCGGCGAGCGTGGTGGTGGAGGTCAGGTCCGCGTTGTCGGTGACGATGATCTGCAGGTCGTAATGACCATCGCCCACGGCCGTCGTGTCCCAGTCGACCGTGTACGGAGCCGGGCCGGTTGTGTCCGTGCCGATTGTCGTCCACGTCGTCGTCCCGTGCGGCGCGTACTGGAACTCGACCGACTTGACCCCGCTCGGGCCGGTGGTCGGGCTCGCACTCAGCGTGACGGTGCCGCGCAGGTAGTCACCTGCGGTGCAGGTCGGGCAGGTCGGCGGCGTCGCGTCGATCAGGACCTGTGCGCTCTTGATCTGCTCGATGTTGCCGACGTTGTCGGCGGAGAAGTAGGCGATCGTGTGCGCGCCGTCGTTCGAACCGTCTGCCGGGGCCGGAATCGTGACCGACGTTCCAGTGGTGTACGGACCGCCGTCGACGGAATACTCGGTGACGTTGATGCCGGAGCCGGAGTCGCTCGCGCTCAGGTGAACCGTGACGTCGGCGGTCTGGTAGCCGCTCGGGGCGTCGTCGGTCGTGACAGGCTTCGTGTTGTCGATCGTGTCGGTGACGGCGCCGGACGTCGTTACGTTGCCCGCACTGTCGGTCGCGACGACGTGCAGCTTCAGCGAGCCGTCCGGGAGTGTCGTGGTGTTGAGTGTGGAACTCGCGGCGTCCCAGGTCGACCCGCCGTCAGTCGAGTATTCGTACGCGACGGAGGCGATACCCGAGCCGTTCGATCCGTTCGGGTCGCTCGTCGAGGACGTCAACGTGATCGTGCCCCGGACGTAGCCGCCGGCGGTGCTCGGGTCGTTCATCGTCGCGTTCGGCGACGTGTTGTCGACGAGCCTGTTCGTAACGGGAGTCGAGCTTGCCTGGTTGCCCGCGACGTCCACCGCGACCGTGCGGAGGTCGTAATGGCCGTCTGCCACGCTCGTCGTGTCGAACGGAACCGAGTAGGGCGAGGTCGTGTCGCTCGCGACCGTCGACCATGTGTTCGCGCCTGCCGGCGAGCTCTGGAAGTCGACATGGTCGATACCGGAACCGCCGTCCGCGGCGGAGCCGCCCAGCGTCACTGTTCCGCGCAGGTACGGGCCCGGATCGTTCTGACTGGTCGACGGTGGCGTGTTGTCGATCCGAACGTTCGCGACCGGCGTCGAGGTGGCGGCGTTGCCGGCGACGTCGGTGGCGATCACGCGGAGCTGGTAGACGCCGTCCGCAACGGCCGTCGTGTCCCAGCTGGCCGTGTCGAGCGGAGGCGCGGTCAGCGTGGCGATCGTCGCCCACGTTGTCCCGTCCGCGGAGTACTGGTATGTCGCGGAGGCAAGGCCCGATGCATAGCCGTTCGACGTCGGATCGTTGACGCTGGAGGTGAGGCTGACCGTGGCGCGGACGTTCCGTCCCGGATCGTCCATGACCGCGGTCGGCGCGTTGGAGTCGCGATGCCACGTCCAGCTCGCGGGCGACGGATCGGCGTTGCCGGCCGGGTCGATCGCCCGGATCTGAACGGTGTGCAGACCGTCTGTGAGTCCGTTGACGATCGTCGGGTTCGAACACGGGCTCCACGCGCCGCCGTCGGCTTCACACTCGAAGGTCGATCCGGGCTCGTTGGCCGTGAAGGAGAACGAGACCGTGCCGCCGCTTGGGTCGGCCGGCTTGGCCGTGATCGTCGTGTCGGGCGGGGTCGTGTCGACGTTGACGTTGCGGATCGACGACGAGCTATGGCCGGCATTGTCGGTCGCGACGACCTCGAGCGCACGGTTGCCGTCGCCCGGGATCGTCCAGTTCACCGAGTACGGGCCCGGCGCTGCGATCGTGCCGAGTGCGTTGAACGTGCCGGTCGAGCAGTCCGTGCTCGCGTCGGAGCATTCGAGGAATTGGACGTCGTTCACGCCGCTGCCGGTGTCGTTGGCCGTCGCCGTGAAGGGGGTCGGGCTCGAATATGACGCGTTGACCGACATCGGCGGCGCCGTGATGGAGATTGTCGGCGGCACGTTGTCCACGAGAATGTCCGTATTCACGACCTGCGTCGTGTTGCCCGCGGTGTCCGTCGCCGAGGCGCGAAGGTCGTAGAGACCGTCGCCGGACGGGAGCGTCGCAGTGTTCCACGAAGCCGAGGTTGCGGTCCACGTGGACCCCGAATGGAGCTTGTACTCGAAGCTGACAGCCGGGTTGGCGGGCGACGCGTCACTCGCACTTGCGACCAGCGAGACCGTGCCGGCGACGTTCGCGTTCGAAGCCGGGCTGGAGAACGTCAGTGACGGAGGCGTGTTGTCCACACGCGTGGTGATCAGGCTCGACGTCGTCGAGTTTCCGGCCGCGTCGGTCGCGATCACGCGGAGGTCATAGGAACCGTCCGGCACACCTGTCGTATCCCATGTCGCCGCCTGGCTCGCGAATGCGCCGCCGTGCGGAGCGATCTCATAGGCGACGGTCGCAACGCCCGAGCCGCCGTCACTTGTGCTCGAGGTCAGCGAGACCGTGCCGTGAACCGGATTCCCGGGGCTCAGGATGGTCGCGTTCGGCGGCGTGTTGTCGATGCGCTTGCCGGGCACGACGACAGGCGACGCTTCCGTGTTGCCAGCGAGGTCCGTTGCAACGGCTCGGAAGTCGTAGAGACCGTCGACGACGCTCGTCGTGTCGAACGAGACGGAGTACGGTGACGTCGAATCACTCGCGATGGTCATCCACGCTCCGCCGCTCGAAGGCTTGTGCTGGAAAGCGACCGAGTCGATTCCCGACCCTCCGCTGTCGTTCGCCGCTGCGGAGAGCGAGATCGTTCCGGGGAGGTCTGTTCCGG
>Ga0209577_10005913_pt1 | contig 11347 bp, 9 predicted proteins | sample GraSoiAngelo_109_FD_185874 | JGI IMG/M metagenome (GOLD analysis project Ga0209577, IMG submission 185874) | Grasslands soil microbial communities from the Angelo Coastal Reserve, California, USA - 14_0903_12_20cm (SPAdes) (version 2) | ecosystem: Environmental > Terrestrial > Soil > Grasslands ... | reverse complement strand
CGGTTTCTCAATGATTTGACCCACGCCGCGACAGCGTGGACAGGTTTGCGACACCTGAAAAAAGCCACGAGAACTGATCACCTGCCCGCGACCGCCGCAGGTCGGGCAGTTGATCGAACGCGAGCCCGGCTCGGCGCCCGAGCCCTGGCATTGATCGCAGACGTCGAGTTTGCGGACCTCGATTTCTTTTTCCGTTCCGAAGGCTGCTTCTTCCAGGGTGATCTGCATGTCGTAACGCAGGTCGGAACCGCGCTGCCGTTCATCAGCGCGGCCAACTCCGCCGCCAGCAAAAAAGCTTTCGAAAATCCCGCTACCGCCCCCACCAAAAACCTCGCGAAAAATATCGAATGGATCGTGGAAGCCGCCGCCAAATCCGGCTCCCCCCTGCGCAAAAGCGGCGTGCCCGTAGCGATCATAAGCGGCGCGCTTATCGGCATCGATCAATACATCGTAGGCTTCACCGAGCTCCTTAAATCTCTCCTCGGCGTGCGGATCATTCGGATTTTTGTCCGGATGGAATTTAACCGCGAGTTTGCGATAGGCGCGCTTGACATCGTCCTCGGGCGCACCCCGCGGGACACCGAGCACTTCGTAATAATCGCGTTTGGTCGTTGGCATCTAAAAATAGTGATGAGTGACGGATTACGGCTGACAAGAGTCAGCAATCGCCGCACCGGGATTACGTCTCATTTCTCACTTATCACCTCTTGCTGATCACGGAGCACTATTCACTTTCTTCCAGTCGGCCCGCTCGAAACCACCACTGTCGCCGGCCGCAGAAGGCGATCCTTCAAGCGATAGCCGCGGCGGGTTTGTCGAATGACATGCCCTTCGGGAACTTTATTGCTCGGTTCGTGGCCGATCGCTTCATGCAGGTTGGGATCAAACTGTTTGCCCATTGCATCGATCGGCTCCAGCCCATTTTCCGTTAGAAAATCGGTAAGTTGCTTCAAGATCATGCTCATCCCCGAATAAATCGGCGAGTGTTCGCTTTGGTCGCGGGCGACGGACAGTCCAAGCTCAAAATTATCCACGATCGGAACGAGCCGCTCGAGCAGAGTGCGATTGGCAAATTTGATCGCCTCATCTTTCTCGCGCGCACCGCGTTTCTTGTAATTTTCAAAGTCTGCTTGCGTTCGTAAGGCCAGATCGCGAAATCGATCGTGATCGCTTTGCAAACTGGCAACCAGTTCATCGGCGGTTTCGGCCTCGGCGGCATCGTTTTCCGACTCCGTCGCAACCGGGGGTGGAATCTTGTCTTCTTCGCGCGGTTCAGGGGTTTTTTTCATGTTTACGAATGGTAATCACAGTGATGTCGTCGTTCTGCGGGTGCGAGCCCACAAAATTGCGCACATCATCAATTAATCGCGTGATGATGGCCGAAGCGCCTTGCGCAGCGCTCGCCCGCACCGATTGGATCATCCGATCAGCGCCGAACTCAAATCCCTCTGCATCCAAAGCTTCCGTCACGCCGTCGGTGTAGAGCACAAGGCAATCATCCTCTTCCAGCGGAATGGCGAAATCGTTTGTGATCCGATCGAAAACGCTCCCGCTGTCGATCCCGACCACCATCCCCGGTGGCTTGATTAGTTCCACCGTTTGCTGGGCGCGGCGATAAAGCAGCGGCGCGTCATGACCTGCACGTGCCAGTGTAATCGAGCCAAGAGAATGATCCACCACCAAATATGCCATGCTGATAAACATGTCCTCTTTGATGTCAGGATAAAGCTGGCGATTCACCGCCTTTAACACTTCGGCCGGCGAGGGATTCTGCGGCGCCTGGCTCCGCAACACGCTTCGACAAATCGCCATGATCAGCGACGCCGGCACGCCTTTGCCCGAAACATCTGCAATCGCCAGCCCAAGCCGATTCTCGTCGACTCTGATGTAATCAAAGTAATCGCCGCTCACCTGTTTCGCCGGAATATTGATCCCGGCAATTTCGAAACCCGGAATGGCCGGCGATTTTTCCGGAAGCAAAATCCGCTGAATGTCGCGCGCAATTTCGAGATCGTGATCGAGCCGCTTCTTTTCGTTCGCCTCCGAGTAAATAATCGCATTGTAAAGGGCGAAAGCGGATTGCTCGGCGATTGATTTGAAAACGACAAAGTCACTCGATGTAAATGGGGCGCCCATCGGTCCATTGCCGACCGCGAGTACCCCCATGTTTTGCTTACCGTAAAGCAACGGCGTCGCCATCAGTGAGGCGGTGCCGAGAGGTGTATCGCGCAGACGCGCCAATTCGGGCACTTCCGAGACATTACCGAGCGAGACTGGTTGTCTCGTTTGCCAGACCGAGCCCATCAGACCCTCACCGGCCGCCACATTGTGCATACGCAAAAAACCTTCCAAAGCAGCAGGCGTCGTCGCGGCTTGATGTAAGATGTGGCCCGGCACCAGCACCAACGGCGGACAACCCTTGGAAAGAAATACCGGCACAAGTTTGTTGCCGCTGCGATCGGAGAGATAAAGCGCGCCGCCATGGGCATCGAGAATCCGCGTCGCTCCTTCGACAATCAACCGGTGCAGATCATGCGGTTTGATCGTTTCACGAAAGGCTTCCCCCAGGCCGTGCAGGAAATCGAAGACAAGAGTTTCTTCGACCTGGATCTCCTCCTTCGACCGTTCGAGGGCATGAACTTTCCGAGTCTGCCGAAAGGCGGTGAAGGCCCAACCCAAAATCGCGAAGGCCAAGGCCGCGAACAGAAAGCTTGGCCACATGACGATCGAGGCCAAATTACTTCTTTAGGGGGTTGTCGTGAAGATCCTGCTTAAGGTACTCGAGAACGTCTTTGAACCGCAAAATATTTTCCGGCGCCGCTTCACACAGCGCTTCGTGAGCGGCCAGCATTTCCCTAGCCTGCTCCTTTTTCCCCATGGTGGTGGCTGCGAGAGCATCGCATTCCGGGGCGCGGGCGCCGTTGGTGGAAATTTGAAAAAGCTGATCGAGACCGAGACCAGAGAGCAACTGTCGGCTGCGTTCGCCGCAATGCACCACCCTCAGATGGCCCTGGCCCAGTTCTTTTAACCGCAAAGCCAGTCCGGCCATTGTCCCCATGAAGGTCGAATCCATCATCGCGCAGTCATGTAGGTCAATCACAAACTCGCGATAGCCGCGGTCAACCATTTCCCGGGCAAACTGCTTGAAATTTCCGCTATTTAAAAAACTGCCTTTGCCCTCCACCCGGACCCAGACGGCGGGGCCGCTTACACCGACCTGAATGGACGATTCCACAATTAACTATTAAAAAGTTATTAAATTTAGCGCGATCAGTCAAACGCTCTAATCCCACAGAAAAGAGCGTTTCTCAGCTACAATCTGGCCGTGTTCGATCAGTAAACATCGCCAGGCCAGCACCCCCCCATCATCAAAATACTCGTCGCCAACAACCCGAAACTCGCTTCGATTTGTTCCATTGACGTTTTGGTAGGTCTGCTCTTTGGCTTGGACAAAAGCTTTGAGTTTTTCCTGTTTGTACTCGAAACGGACGGTCAGATCCGCTGGCCGCTTTACCCGCCAGAAGAAGTCAAAATATTGCCCAAAGCGTTGCCGTTGATCCAATCCGGTGACCGCACCATGCAATCGATAGGTTCGCTCGAACATTAACGACGCTTCTTGATCCACCGTTTTCGACCTGGATAATCCTCCTTTTTTACTCGTATCCGCAGCTGCCGTCATTTTTTGTCCCGTTACGTACGGGTTCTGGCCTAACGTATAAATCTTGACTTTGCGAAACGCGAAATCGGAGTTGAGCGCGACCGGATATTTCCTAGCAGGACTATCTGCACCGGCGACAGAGCCAACGCTCAGCAAAAGCGCGAACGCGCAAGTAAGTCGCATTAACAATATCAAAGTGGCTGCGCGCAGTCCTGTCAATTGTAGACCGGATAATAAAAAGGCCGATCTGCCGATTGATGAACGAATGCGGACGTACCCCTGAATTTGTGAAAGGCCGTAATGTTCTCCAGCGGCCCGATCTCAATTGTCGATCGAATCGACAAAAGAAAGTATGTTCTTGATCGGATCTGCTCAAACGCGACGGCATCGTCAGCCGGATGGCCACCTCGCCAAGTGACGCTGCGACCAAAAAGTCTAAGGCGACAGCGGTAACACGGAAGAGGATTGGTCTTAGAATGATCTTCAATTTCATCCCCGTCGCGATCGACAATCGCTATCCTAACTGGATCGTCGTAGCCATAAAGAAGAGGGCCGCGGCCGCATACTTCGGCATCGGGTCATTAACTATATGCGCAACCACGTGCTGTCAGGCTCACCACGGCCGAGTCGGTCCGGTGGCGGACTAAAAGTTTAGCCCCGAATGGCGGTTTCGCTGCGCAAAATTGCCAGCTAAATTTGGGCGTGATCGATGTCCGATACGACTGCGGCGTGTTTTTGCCGCGACAAAATCTCTGGCTCGACCCGTGGGAGGCCAAGGATTTTGCATTTGTGTCTCACGCGCATAGCGATCACATCGCGCCGCATCGCCAGATTATTGTCTCGGAACGGACAGCCCGCTTGATGCAGGCGCGGCTGCCCGGGAACCGCAGGGAAATTCTTCTGCCCTTCGGTCAGGAAAGCGATGTCCACGGAATGCGGGTCACATTGTTCCCAGCCGGCCACATTTTTGGCTCAGCTCAGTTCTTTCTGCGGACGGAAGATGATTCGTTGCTTTACACCGGCGATTTCAAATTGCGTCGCGGTCAATCGGCCGAACCGGCGGAATGGACAGCAGCCGACACATTGATCATGGAGACCACTTACGGCCTTCCGCGTTATCGCTTGCCGCCGACCGAAGAAGTAATTGCCCAGATCGTCGCTTTCTGCCGGGACGCGATCGACAATAGCGAAGTTCCAGTGTTGCTCGGCTATTCCCTCGGCAAAGCACAGGAGATTCTTTGCGCATTGGCCGGAGCCGAACTGATACCAATGCTGCATGGCGCGGTCTATCAGATGACGCGCATCTACGAAGAATACGGTCAGAAATTTTGTGAGTACGTTCGCTACCGAGCAAACGATGTCGCCGGAAAAGTTTTGATCTGTCCGCCAAGCGCGAATCGCTCGCGCATGCTCGAAAAGATCCCCCACAAACGCGTGGCCATGATCAGCGGTTGGGCGGTGGAACCGAACGCAATCTATCGTTATCAAGTCGATGCGGCTTTCCCGCTCTCTGATCACGCCGACTACGACGATCTCTTGCGTTATGTCGATTTGGTAAAGCCAAAACGGGTTTTCACGTTGCACGGATTCGCCGGGCAGTTTGCCGGCGATTTACGCGCGCGTGGGATTGAAGCGTGGGCATTGACCGAGGAGAACCAAATGGAGCTGACCTTGGGGACAATGCTTGAATCGACTCTGCCGCCAGTGACGGCGGCAGCTACAACTGTAGGGGCCGCTGTCTCAGCGGCGGAAAGGAGTTCTGTGCCGCCGAGGGCGGCGGCTTCTACAGCGCCATCCGAATTTCTGGCGTTCGCGAATGTCGGCCAGGCGATTGCGGCGACCGCCGCGAAACTTGAGAAGGTCGGTCTATTGGCAAAATATTTTTCAACACTGGATGAGGCGCGGCTATCGATCGCCACTGTTTATTTTACCGGGCACGCTTTTCCGCAAACAGATCTGCGCACGCTGCAAGTCGGCGGCTCGGTTATTTACCGTGCGCTCGCCGGCGCCGCGAGGATGGGCGAGGCAGAATTTCGTCGTATCGCTTCCAGCCATGGTGACGCGGGCAAGACAGCATTCGAAGTGCTCGATGGCCGGACAACTCCGGAACCGTTCGGTTTGACTGATTCTTATGAATTTTTTGAACAGCTCCACAAGCTGCGCGGACCGGTAGCGAAAAAAGATGCACTGCAAAATCGTTTGGCGCGTCTTACTGCCCGCGAAGGTCAGTACGTGGTCAAGATTCTGAGCGGTGATCTGCGCATCGGATTGCGTGAGGGCCTGGTCGAGGAGGCCATCACCAAAGCCTTCGCGGCCCCACTCGATGAAGTGAAAGAAGCGAACATGCTCCTCGGCGACATCGGCCGCACCGCGGTGCTGGCAAAAAAACAGGAACTCGATCGCGCCGAACTCAGGCTCTTCCGGCCGATTAAGTGCATGCTTGCCACCCCTGAACCGACGGCAGACGCGATTTGGAAGCGGTTTGCTGATGTAGCTTCCGCTGTCTCAGCGGAAGAACCGAAAGACCTGCCGTCGGGGACGGCGGCCACTACATCGGACGCGGCGCTGAGGACAGCAGCCTCTACAGGAAAGCCGATAATCTATGTCGAAGACAAGTTCGATGGGATTCGTGCGCAACTTCACTTGAAGAGCGATCGCGCCGAAATCTACTCTCGCGATCTCAAACGCATCACTGGTCAATTCCCGGAACTGGCGGAACAGGCGCGAGCCTTTTCGGCGGATGTGATTCTGGATGGGGAGATCATGGCATATTCCGAAGACCGCAAGCTAACTTTTTTCGATTTGCAGAAGCGGCTGGGACGAAAAAACGAAGGACTCGATTTGTTCGAGGCCGCGTCTGCGGATGTGCCGGTAATATTCGTCGCTTTTGATTTGTTATTTTTCGATGGCCGGTCGCTTCTACGAACACCGTTACGCGAGCGCCGCGAACTTCTGCGCGGCCTCCAGCTCCCGCCAAAATTCCAAGTCGCGAACGTAGTTGCGGCCCATTCAGCTAACGAAATCGAAACTGAATTCAAACGCGCGCGGCTGCGTTTGAACGAAGGCTTGATGATCAAGGATCCAGAGAGTTTTTATTCGCCGGGACGGCGCGGGTTGTTTTGGTTCAAGCTCAAAAAAGAGCTGGCAACGCTTGATGTGGTGGTCGTGGCCGCGGAACTTGGCCACGGTAAACGCAATCATGTGCTCAGCGACTACACCTTTGCCGTGCGCGATGAAAACAGCGGCGAACTGTTACCCATCGGCAAAGCCTATAGCGGACTGACTGACGCTGAGATCGCGGAGCTAACCGAGCATTTCACACAAAACACGCTGGTTGATCGCGGCCGGTATCGCAAAGTGAAGCCGGACATTGTTTTGGAAGTTGCTTTCAATTCCATCCAACCGAGTACGCGCCATACCAGCGGCCTCGCCCTGCGTTTCCCGCGCATCAAAGCCATTCGCCGCGATAAGACGATCGAGAATATCGATACCCTTGCTTACGCGCAGCAACTGGCCGCTGAACAAAATCGCGGGCAGAGCGCCTGAAGATTATTGCGGTAGATAAACAGGCATTTCCTCAAGTTCGCACTATGCCATTCAGGGCGTCGGTGAAGCAGATGCCGAAGGAGTTGGTGTGATTCGAGTGACGGTCATTGTTTCACTCTCATCGCGATGCAGATTCTGCCAGTTGGCGTAGACTGCGACGACAATAAGGCCAACTACGATCGCGATCATGGCGGTGAACGCGCCCATCGAAATTCGCTCGTCCTTGTTCGAGTCGTCAGTCGTTGCCATCGATCGTTAATTTGGCGATTTCGTTCATTACCCGCTCGCTTAATCTTAGATACATCCCTTTTCCGCGATCCGCGATGTCCGTTTCGCTAAAAAAAATCGGATGTCCAACAACAATGGTAATGGGACAAAGCCGGATTTTGTTGCTGCCACGAGGCCATGCTTCGTGCGCGCCAAAGATGCGCATCGGAACCACCGGGGCGAGCGTTTTAGCGATGACCAGACCAAGACCGGGCTGGGCCGGCTGCAAATTGCCATTGAGAGTGCGCGCGCCCTCCGGAAACACCAACGTCGCTTCCCCCGCTCGCAGAGTTCGGATCAATGCCTTGAGGGCACTGCGATCGCTACCCTCCTGCTCAACCGAAATGACATTTAACTTTGGCAGCAACCACCCCCAAAACCAATGGTCGAGCAGCGTCCTGCGGGCGAGAAAAAAAATCGCGCGATCCGATGCGTTCCCGGCCAGCGGCGGATCGAAAAAGCTTTGATGATTCATCGCCAGAATCACGGGCCCGTTCTGGATCATTCGCTCCCGATGCAAAATGCGGAATCGGAAAAAGATTTTCGCGAGCAAACGTGAAAGCCAGTAGCCCAGCCAATAGTAAAAGTTCACGGCAAGTGCAGCCGATGACGTATTGAAATCATAGAGGTCCGAGCCGGGCTAGCATTTTGGAGAAAGGGGGGCCACGCATCGGTAATCGTTAAATTGTTAGAACGCTAAATCGGGAGTCCTTTTTGTTTGAGCCGGCGTATGATCTCGTTGACCACGCCGTCGATCGTGAGGGCGGAAGTATCGATCAATTCGGCGTCAGGCGCGACGATGAGTGGTGACGCCGCGCGCGAAGAATCGGCGCGATCCCGCGCGGCGATTTCATCGCGCTGGCCTTCGGCCTGTCGACGTTGCACCCGCACTTCCGGCGATGCGTCGATATAAAACTTGAACGGCGTTTCCGGAAAAACGACCGAGCCGATGTCACGCCCTTCCATGACGACGTTGTTTGCCTTTGCGCATTCGCGCATCCGGGCGACCAAAATCTGGCGAACGCGCGGGATGCTGCTCACGATCGAGACGGCACGGTTCACATTGTCATCCCGCAAATGTGAAGTGGGATCGTGATCATCAATTAAGATTCGCGATTGGTTGTCGACGAGTTCACAAACGATCGTTGATTGTTCGAGTTTGGCGACAACGGCGGCGGGTTCGCGTACATCCACGCTGTGCTGCAAGACATGCCATGTCACCGCACGGTACATCGCGCCGGAATTGACATAGGAAAATCCGAGCCGCCGTGCCAGAGCAAGGGCAACACTGCTCTTACCGGAAGCAGCGGGGCCGTCGATGGCAACGATGCGATGAGACGACATACAGGGTGTTCTTCATTGGAAATTGCAGGGAAGCAAGCGCAGCGTCAGTCCGACCGAGGCCTTGGAATAAACCCGACTGTTATCCCAAGCGGACGCGACAGATCTCACCTACAGTGGCGGATCACACCAGATAGTCTACATAGACCGTGGAGTTCGTGAGGCCCCGAATCCCGAAAGCGTCCGGGTTCAGGATGACACGCGAACATGACAACCAACTATCACTCTGCCGGGGCGAGCGAGTGCGAACCAATTACCGGTGTGCTTCCCGGACCGCGCTTCGGAGTCATAAATTTTTCGAGCGCGCCTTTGAAACCGGGGTAGGAAATTTCCACGCACTCGGCCTCCTGCACGATGGTTTCGCCATCTGCGAAAAGGCCTGCGACGGCAAATGCCATAGCGATGCGATGATCACCACAACTGGCAACGCGACCGCCACGTAACGGGGCGGGGCCGTGAATCTCGAGCCCGTCGCTAAGCTCAATCACTTGCGCGCCCATCACTCGCAAATTGTGCGCGATGGCAGCAATCCGATCGGTTTCTTTCACCCGTAATTCCTGGGCCTGACGAATAATGGTCGTGCCATTAGCGAGCGCGCCAGCCACAGCCAGCACCGGAAGCTCGTCGAGCAATTGCGCGACTTCTTTCCCTTGAATGACCGTTCCTTTTAACGTAGCGCCGGTCACTTCCACGATGCCGTGCGGTTCGAGTTGGTCGACACCTTCAATCGCTTCCCGCACTTGCGCGCCCATTCGCACGAGCACGCCGAGCACTGGGGTGCGGGTGGTATTCAAACCGACGTTGCGAACGAGGAGGTGGCCGGCGGGCTGCGCCGCCGCAGCGGCAAGCCAATAAGTCGCGGAGGAAAGATCGCCAGGGATGCGGAAGTCGCGCGATTCGGGAACTTGATCGCCAAAAATCGAGATGGTTCCGTTTTCATCGCGCGTCGTGCGCACGAAAAAATACCGCAGCATGCGCTCGGTGTGATCGCGCGTCTGCGTCTCCTCGATGACTGAGGTCTTGCCTTTGGCGAAGAGACCGGCCAGCAGAATCGCGCTTTTCACCTGCGCGCTCGGAAGTGGCATCTCGTAGCGAATGCCGCGCAGCGACCCGCCACGAATGCGCAGGGGTGGAGTGTCATCAGGACCTTCCCCCGTAATGTTTGCGCCCATCCGCTGCAACGGCGCGATAACGCGCCCCATTGGGCGTTTGGAAAGCGAAGCATCGCCAACCAGCCGGCTTTCGAATGTTTGGCCGGCGAGTAATCCCGTCATCAGCCGCATCGTGGTTGCGGAATTGCCGCAATTAATTTCATCGGTCGGCGGATTGAGGACGCGTTTTTTTCCATGAACGACAATCGTGTCCGGTTCCGGTTCATCGATACGAATACCGAGAGCGCGCAAAGCATTGACGGTTCGCAGACAATCATCGCCCATTAGAAATCCGTTCAGCCGACAAATCCCATTGGAGAGAGCCGCAATAATGGCGGCGCGATGAGAAATACTCTTGTCTCCCGGCACAGTGATTTCCGTGTCGATATGAGGTGCGCGTTTAACCCGAAGTTCCATGTGCTTTCGAATCCCCAATCGCCCAAATCTGGGAGGAGGAATCATGCCGATATCCGGCGCGCTTGTCCAGCAATGGCAAACCGTTTTATGAGACAATTGTGTCGATTTTTCATCGTCATTGAGGTCACCTCGAGGCAACACGAGGGCCGGCGGCTTGGCAACTGCCGCTCCTAGTCAAGTCATCCGAATTCGCTCGGCGACCGGCAGGCAAATGAGAAGCCCTAACTGGGCGAGTATCAAGTCGCCGACCCGAACCGATCGGGCAGAACCTTAGCGACGTTACGGTACGAGAAAGATTTTGTTCGTGTAGGGATCTTTTACTTCGGTGCCCGGCGGAAACCCACGAACGTCGACGTAGCCCTGATTCGGTGCGTAAGGACTGGTCACAAATCCAGGCTTATTCGGAACCGGAATACCGTACGGCAGATCGCCTTTGGTCGTCCGCGCTGCCGGCGAAGCCGAGGCTTCTGGCGGCGCGTTTTCTTCCGTCGTCTGCGGTGGCGGAGGCGGCTGGTTTGGATTGTAGGGTTGCGTGATCGGCTCTTCTGGCGCGTTTGGATAACGGGCCACACGATGACGGACCGGCGGCTCATTATCTGCGCATGAAACAAAAGCAAAGCCAGCAAGAAACACGAGCCACGGTAAGCATTTCATAAGAATCGATTCGACGAACCCGCCCCTTTTCTAATTCAACCTTAATATACTGACAATTCAAAAGCGCGCGCGCTTCGATAATTGCAACACCATGATGTATCACCATGATGTATCGTTTCAGCAATACATGTCACACAGGATCGTCTTACGATTCTATTTGTAAGGAATGACTAGCGAGGACAATCCAATTCTGGTGGTTGACGACGATCGCGCGAGCCGGCGGTTGCTGGTACGAACATTAACTGCTGCGGGATATTCATGCGCCGAAGCGGAGAGTGGCGAAGAAGCGCTCGCGTTTGTGCGCAAACAGCCA
>Ga0209577_10005912_pt1 | contig 11350 bp, 15 predicted proteins | sample GraSoiAngelo_109_FD_185874 | JGI IMG/M metagenome (GOLD analysis project Ga0209577, IMG submission 185874) | Grasslands soil microbial communities from the Angelo Coastal Reserve, California, USA - 14_0903_12_20cm (SPAdes) (version 2) | ecosystem: Environmental > Terrestrial > Soil > Grasslands... | reverse complement strand
GATCGCACCCTCCCTAACCGTCGGATTTCCGCCTTTAGAGTTACGGCCTTCCGGTTTCCCAGAAGGCCGCGATTATCGCACATCTCCGATCCCAGATCTCAAATTTCAAAACACTTGAGACGCGAAACGAGTCATTCTTCCTCGCGATGCAGCAGTCCACGCTCATTCAAATCCTGGCAACGCAAACAATGTCGCGCCCAGGGAACGGCCTCGAGCCGCTTCTCCTGAATGGGTTCCCCACAATGAACACACTTTCCGTATCCGCCGTTTTCGATGCGCTCGAGCGCGGCATCAATCGAATCGAGAAGCTGCCGGTCGTTGGTCGACATCGACATCAATAATTCTTTGGTGTACGCATTGGCGGCCATGTCCGCCGGATCCTGAGTTGCTTCGGCATCGCGTTCACGGCTGTAAGCTTCGGCAGCCTGAACCTGGCCCACTAAACTTTCACGACGAGCCAGTAATTTATCTCGATAGGTTTTTGCTTTTCTCTTGTCCATTATTTTTGTTCAATCCTCCACGCTTGTAGTCACTTCATTTCTGATAAGGCAATCCGCGATTGATCGTATAAGCGCGATAGATCTGCTCAACGGCAACGACGCGCGCCATCTCGTGCGTCAGCGTCAGACGCGACAAACGCCAGCGCTTCTGCGCGCGGGCTGATACTTCCGCGTTAACTCCTTCCGGTCCGCCAATCACGATTGCCGCTTCCTTGATCGCATCATTTTCCCAACGTCTTACTTCCGCCGCCAGTTCCGTCGAACTCCATTCACGCCCCTTCACGTCGAGCAGAACTATCAAACTTCCCTCAGGAATCGCATTGAGCAATCGACGCGATTCCTTTTCCAGGTCCGCCGCGTCGCGGGTTTCGATCATCTCACAACGCACGAATCGCGATAATCGTTTCAAATATTCCGCAACCAGCGCGCGCAAACGCTCATCTTTCGTCTTGCCCGGCCAGATGAAGCGGATGCGCATAAGAGCTGGGGTGTAGGGCGTAGGGTGTAGGGTGTAGTCTTTGGTCTTTGGTCTTTGGTCTTTGGCTTTCGACCCTTTGACGTTCTAGAAAGCGGCCATCAAAGTCCTAAGATCAAAGCCCTAAGACCTACACCCGACACCCTACGCCCATCACCCTTCCTTCATCCGCGCCAGCCGCTCATAGAGATTCTTGCGGCTGATGCCAAGTATGCGCGCGGCTTCGGTCTTGTTGCCGCGAGTCGCTGCCAGAATCTCGCGAATGTAATCGACTTCGATTTCGGCGAGCGTCGGCCGCCGATGTTTTCGATCTCGCTGCGTCGCGGCCAATCGCACACTCTCTGTCAAGTCGCCGACTTCGATCCGCTCGCCGACGCAAACAATTACCGCGCGCTCAATGATGTTTGCCAACTCGCGAACGTTGCCAGGGAAATCGTACGCCTGCAATAGCCACAACGCGTCGGCAGACAGTTTTTTAGCCGCCCGACCATGCTTGTCCGAATAAGCGCGGACAAAGCCGCGCGAGAGTGCTTCCAGATCCTTACGCCGCTCACGCAGCGGCGGTACCTCGATGTGAACCACGTTGAGCCGATAGAACAGATCGTCGCGAAACGCTCGCCGCTCAACCGCGTCTTTGAGATTGGCATTGGTCAGAGCGATTAGCCGCGCGTCAACTTCGATCGTCTTGCGCCCGCCCAACCGTTCGAACTCACGGTGCTCGATCACACGCAAGAGTTTCGCCTGAGAATCGAGTGAAAGATGCGCAATCTCGTCGAGCACCAAAGTCCCTCGATGCGCGGCTTCCAATCGTCCCGGCTTTGCTTCAGTGGCGCCACTGAATGCGCCGCGCTCGTAACCGAACAGCTCCGCTTCAAGCAAGTCAGCCGGCAACGTTGCGCAATCGATCTTCACCAGCGATTGTTCAGTGCGACGCGACCGCGAATGAATAAACCAGGAGAGCGCATCTTTGCCACAGCCCGACTCGCCGGTCACCAGGACATTCGCGTCTGTGACAGCAACGCGTTCGGCGAGGCTAACCGCCTCGCGCATCGCATCCGAGAACGCCACAATCTCAACCACTATTCTTTTCTCAAAGATCGGAGCTTTCAGATTTCACATTTGAGATCTCAGATTTCAGATTTGAGATCTCAGAACCCAGTAGTTCAGGCGAAACATCGACCCGCTTTGCTTCTCGCCACAGACGCTCGAGGTCGTAAAAACGCCGCGCCTTTTCATCGAACACGTGCACGATGAAATCGCCGTAGTCGATCAGAATCCATTCGGCTGTTTGATAGCCTTCAACGCGGGCCGCGCGATTCCCGGCGCGTTTCAATTGTTCGACAACTTCATCGCTGATTGCCTGCACCTGCCTGCGGTTCGTTCCCGTCGCGATGACGAAGAAGTCGGTGAAGCTGGCGATGCTGCGCAGATCCAGGATCGTCAGGTCGAGTGCTTTCTTTTCCGCAGCAGCATCCAGTGCGCGACGAATGCGCTCGTCAAATTCTGATAAGTTCGCGGCAGCAACGGCATCCCCGCGCGCTCCCAGCGAAGCGGCCCGCGCTTCGGAACTCAGGATTTTCTCTTGCAACTTCTGGCTCACTTAGTTCCTGTACAGTTCGTACTTTGCAATGTAATTCGCGACGGTCCGAGGCAGCACCTTCTGGAGCGCTTCCCGATCGTTTGAGCGCGCAAGCGCGCGAGTTGCGGTAGCCGAGATATCCACGCTTGCTCCATTAGTAAAGAAGACGCGCGGCGCTTTATCATCGTCGAGTACTGCGGCGATGTCTTCCCGGCTCTTGGCCCGTAGATCGATGACTTCAGCCGGGACGCTCCCGGCCAACGGATAGCCAGGCCGCGTGACGACGATTAGATCGCAGATTCTCAAGAGTCTCTGCCATTCACGCCACGTTTCGATCTCGGCCCACGAATCGGCGCCAATTAGGAAAAACAGTCGATGACTCGATCCGAGTTTATCCTGCAATCGCGACACCGTATCGACGGCATAGGGACGATCCGGCTCATCCAGTTCGACAGTCGAAATTCGGAAACGCTCATCGTCCTGAGTCGCCAGCGCCAGCATCGCAAAGCGATGAAACGCCGAAGAGATACCTGCATCTCGCTTATGCGGCGGCACACACGCCGGCACGAAGATCACTTCATCAAGTTCAAACAGCTCACGAACCCGCCGCGCCACGTCGAGGTGGCCTTTGTGCACGGGGTCGAATGTCCCACCGTAAATCGCTGCACGCCGCCGAACCATCACCCGATCTAAAGATTTCGTCAGAATCGCGCACCGCTGCCTACGAGCAACGTTTCGTCGGCTGGTCGTGTTCGCAGCTTCGCTGAATCCTCTCGAATCTTTTCCAGCTCGCGCGCGATTTCGTTTATTAGCTCGCGCACGCCCGCACCAGTAACCGATGAAATTGCAAAGAATGGCTTTTCATCTTCGCGCGCGCGCTCTCGCAAATGCTCAAGTCTTTCCCGTTCGTCGAGCGCATCAATCTTGGTCGCCACCACGATCTGCGAGCGCAAAGCCAGATCAGAATCGTAGGCAGCAAGCTCACGGTTGATGACTTCGTAATCGTTAGCAGGATCGCGGCCCGAAGCCGACGACACGTCAACCAAGTGAAGCAGCACCTCGGTGCGCTCAACGTGCCGCAGAAACCGGTCGCCAAGTCCATGGCCTTCATGCGCGCCTTCGATCAAACCGGGAATGTCGGCGATTACAAAAGTGTGAAAATCTCCAAGATCGACCACGCCCAAATGCGGCTCAAGCGTGGTAAAAGGATAATCAGCGATTTTTGGCCGCGCGGCTGAAACCGTGGAAATAAAGGTCGACTTGCCTGCATTCGGAAATCCGACCAGACCGACGTCGGCAAGCAACTTCAACTCAAGCTGTAACTCGAACTCTTCGCCCGGGCTTCCTTCCTGATGGTAACGCGGCGCGCGATTCGTCGAAGTGGCAAAATGCGCGTTCCCGAAACCACCGCGTCCGCCGCGCGCGGCCCGCCACCGTTGCCCGTCTTCATCAAAATCAAATAACAATTCGTTGGTGCGCGGATCGAAGATTTGCGTTCCCAAAGGAACTCGGACAATCGCATCGTAGCCCTCTTTGCCGGACCGATTGCTGCCCTCTCCATGCAGGCCCCGACCGGCGATGTGCAGAGGGTTGTAACGCAGATGCAGCAATGTATTCAGCGAAGCATCGGCAACGATCCGGACATCGCCGCCGCGGCCTCCATCACCGCCTGATGGTCCGCCACGAGGGACAAACTTCTCACGACGAAAGGCGGTCACGCCGTTGCCGCCGTGGCCTCCCTGGATGCGTATCTTGGTGCGATCGATGAACACGTCTGAAAATCTAGAAACTGAGATCCGGGATCTGAGGCGATCTCAGACCTGCAACATTCTGCAGTCTCAAATCTGAGATCTCAGCTCTGAAAGCGCAAACGATCTAAACAAAAAATGCGCGCCCCGCTGGACCGACCTTCGGCGCGGGCGTCGCATTGAATTGAAAACTCGCTAACAACTTTGCTTTCTAGGAAACTCTCTATTCTCTCATCTCAGTTCTTCGATATTGGACTTGTGAAATTTCAGACCTGAGCAACGGCCGTCTCCGAATACACGCTGATGAATTTTCCCGACCGACCTTTGTCCTCAAATTTAACAGTCCCATCGATTAAGGCAAACAAGGTATCGTCCTTGCCGCGCCCAACGTTCTTGCCGGGCTTCCACTTCGTGCCGCGCTGGCGCGCAAGAATGTTACCGCCCAGCACTCGCTCGCCGCCGAATTTCTTGAGTCCGAGCCGCTGCGAATTCGAGTCTCGCCCGTTCCGTGATGAACCTACGCCTTTTTTATGAGCCATTTTTCGATTTCGGATTTCGGATTTCGGATTTCGGATTTGCGACTGTTTATCTCGCAAGCCGCCAACGCGGCAATCGCAAATCCAAAATCTAAAATCGCAAATCCATCTCCTATCCTATCGCTTCAATCTTCAAAGTTGTGTAACCCTGCCGATGTCCCTTGGTGCGCTTATAATGCTTGCGCCGCTTCTTTTTGAATACGACGATCTTTGGGGCTCGACCGTGATTCACCACCGTGGCTGTAACTTTGGTCCCCTCAATCAGCGGATTGCCAAACCGCGTTTCTTTATCGTCCGCGGTGGCCAGCGCTTCGAGGTCGACCGAAGCCCCAACTTCCTGTGTGAGCAAAGGAACACGAACGGTCGAACCCGGTTCAACAAGAAATTGCTTTCCGCCAGTTCTAATAATTGCAGATGACATTATCTTCCTACCTATCAGTCAGCGTAACTCACTACCAAAAAGTCAGTTATTATAAATTCACGCGGAGCCTCCGGTCAAAGCGGCCGACGCATTAAGGTCTTTTCTGCCATTTTTTGCCAAGAAATCTTCCATGAACCGGGTCGAGAAATTTCCGGCCTGAAAGTTGGGATCGTCCATTATTTTCAGATGAAGTGGAATAGTAGTTTGGATTCCTTCAATAACCATCGCATCCAAAGCGCGTCGCATGCGCGCGATCGCCAGATCACGAGTCCGAGCATGCACGATGACTTTCGCTATCAGTGAGTCGTAAAACGGAGGCACGCGATAGTCGGGATAAACATAGGTATCGACGCGCACGCCGGGACCGCCCGGTAAGTTGAAAGTCGTGATAGTTCCAGGAGAGGGCGCAAACGTCTCCGGGTTCTCGGCATTGATACGACATTCAATGGCGTGGCCAACGATGATGACGTCATCCTGTGTAAAGCCCAACGGCTCGCCTTCCGCAGTGCGGATCTGGTTGCGCACAATGTCGGTGAGCGTCACCATCTCGGTGACCGGATGCTCGACCTGGATGCGCGTGTTCATTTCCATGAAATAGAAGTGATTCTCTTCGTCCAGTAAGAACTCAACGGTTCCCGCACTGGAATAACCAATCGATTTGCAAGCCGCGACCGCTGTTTCTCCCATTTTCTTACGCAACTCCGGCGTCATCACCGGCGAGGGCGCCTCCTCCAACAGTTTCTGGTGCCGTCGCTGTATCGAACACTCGCGCTCACCCAGGTAAACGCACTCGCCATTTTCATCCGCCAGCACTTGAATCTCGATGTGGCGCGGACGCTCGACGAATTTCTCGAGATAGACATCGCCATTCTTGAATGCAGCCGCGGCTTCAGTCGAGGCCGTTTCCAGAGCATGCCCCAGTTCCTTTTCCGACCGCACGACGCGCATGCCGCGGCCGCCGCCACCCGCCGAAGCTTTAACGATCACCGGAAAACCTATCTCCCGCGCCAACTTGATCGCATCCGCTTCAGACTGTACCGCATCCGGACTGCCGGGAAGAATCGGCACGCCCGCGGCTTGCATGGCCCGGCGCGCTTCAACTTTCTCTCCCATTAACCGAATGACGTCCGAGCGAGGACCGATGAATTTGATGTTGCAGGCTTCGCAAATTTCGGCGAAGTAAGCGGACTCAGCCAAAAAACCGTAGCCGGGATGAATGGCATCAACATTAAAAATCTCAGCGGCGCTAATAATCGCGGGAATGTTCAGATAACTTTGGGCAGAAGGTGCCGGCCCGATGCACGCAGCCTCGTCGGCGAAACGCACGTGGAGCGAGTCGCGATCCACATCGCTGTGCACGGCGACCGTGCCGATGCCCATCTCCTTACAGGTCCAGATGATCCTACAGGCAATCTCGCCGCGATTGGCGATCAGTATTTTGCGGAAGCGTCGCGAGCCGTTGTTCATAACCATAAGCAGTTAGCGGTGAGCAGTGGGCAAGTTGTCGCAAGACCTCGCAAGTTACCGCTCACTGCTCACTGCTCACCGCTAACTTGATTTGATTCCAAAGAGGGGTTGGCCGTATTCAACGGCTTGACCATTTTCCACGTAGATCTTCACGATCTCGCCGCTGGTCTCAGCCTGAATCTCGTTCATCAATTTCATGGCTTCGATAATGCATACGACGGTGTCGGATTCGACCTGGCTGCCGATGCGAACGAAGCTCTCCGCTGTAGGGGATGCGGCGCGAAAGAAAGTGCCGACGATGGGTGAAGTAATGATATGCAGATCCTGATCTTCAGAAGCCGCCTCTTCTGCCAAAGCACCCGGGTGAGTCGGCGCCGTGGCATGAGCAGTTTGGACGGAGCCAGTCAGTGCACCAACGACGGGGCTCTCGGTCACGCTGGGTGTAGACGGCGTAAGAACCGAGGCTTCTTCGGCCTGCCTGCCGCGGGCAATCTTGACCCGAAATCCCTCGCGTTCAAGTTCGAAACTTGTTAACTCGTTTTCAGTGATGAGCCCGATGAGTTCTCGCAGCTCACTCATGTTAATCGAAGCTTCCAGATGCCGCGGCGGATTACGATGGCGGTGGCGACCACGATCGCGGCGGCCGCGATCCACGCTCGGCGCCGCCGGTGACGCTTCAGCATTAGCCCGCTGATTATCTTGATCGCTCATAGCTCTCTTGACGCCGATTGACATCTTTTGCCGGTGATGCGCGATCCCGGGCCACAACTGGCAGCGCCGGGTTAGTTTTTGCGCCAGTTAAAGCAAAAGCCCCGATGCCGGCGCCAGTAGCCGACCAGGGCTCGTCTGTCAGACCTCGGTTATGCCTCGCTGCCGCTCTCTTCTTTCTTTTCTGCGGCAGCCTCTGTCGTTTTGGCTTCGGCCGCTTTCTTCTTCGTCGATCCTTTGGCCCGCTTGCGCGTTGCTTCCTGCGCTTCTATTTCTCGTGGGTTATCGACGAGTTCGATAATCGCTAGTTCCGCGCCATCCCCGGCGCGTCTTCCCATTTTGATTATCCGCGTATACCCGCCGGGACGATCTTTGAATCGTTCGCCTAATTCGTCGAACAGCCGGCGCACGGCCGCAACTCCTGCGGTTCGCGCTGGCAATGTCTGACCTCGACGAGTCGCAACTGCTCTCCGAAAATTTCCCGCATGAAAGAACGCCGCGGCCTGGCGTCTCAGATGTAGAGCGCGAGCTTCCGACTCACCGTCGCCCAAGCTTGCGGCGTGCCGCGATAGAGTAATCGCACGCTCGACGAACGGGCGCAATTCCTTCGCCTTTGGCAGTGTGGTGACAATGCGCTCGTCGCGCGAATTAATCAGAGAAGTCGCCAGGTTGCGCAACATCGAGATGCGATGTTCCGTGGTCCGGCCCAACTTCCGATGAGCTTTTAGATGACGCATGATCGTTTCGTATTACTGAGAGGCGGCTTCAAACTCATCCTCATCGTCTTCGCCCAGGTCTACCTTGCCTTCGCCGGTACCCGGTATTGGATTGCCCTGCTCGTCAAACTGCATTCCGAAGTCGAGGCCCATGCCCTGTAAGATCTCGCGGATTTCACCCAAAGACTTCTTGCCAAAGTTCTTGGTGGCCAACATCTCGCGCTCAGAGCGCTGCACTAGATCGCGAATGCTCTTGATTCCGGCATTCTTCAGACAGTTGTAAGAACGCACGGAAAGCTCCAATTCATCAACCGAGCGATCCAGTTGGTCGTTACGCGGCAAAGGTGGGCGTTCCTGTTGCTGATAGCTGTAATCCTCGGTGTCTTCCTCGAAATTGATGAAGATCGCCATGTGATCCTTGATCAGTTTCGCGGCCAGACCGATCGCGTCGTCAGGTTTGACTGAGCCATCAGTCCAGACCTCGATGCTCAACTTATCGTATTCGGTGTTTTGTCCCAGGCGCGCCGCATCGACGGTATAATTCACCTTCTTAACCGGCGTATGAACGGAATCGATGGGTATATAACCCAGCGAGAGATCTTCGTCAAAGTTGCGATCAGCGGACACGTAGCCGCGGCCACGCTTCAGCCGCATTTCAATGTTTAGCGAACCGTCAGCGCTCAGGGTCGCGATGTGCAATCCGGGATCGAGCACTTCCACGTCAGCATCTCCCTCGATGTCGCCGGCCGTGACTTCACTCGGCCCATTCTTGGAGATTCGCAGAGTCTTCGGCTCGTTGCCGTGGAGCATGAACGGCACCTGTTTCAAATTCAGTATTACGTCGGCCGCATCTTCTACCACGCCTCGGATTGACGAAAACTCATGCTCGACACCTTCGATCTTGACCGCGGTAACGGCTGCGCCTTCGATCGAAGAAAGCAATGCTCGGCGCAGTGAATTTCCCACGGTCGTCCCGAAGCCCCGCTCAAATGGCTGGGCCGAGAAGCGTCCGTAACGCTCAGTCAAAGTTTCCGTGTCAGCCGCCAAACGACGCGGCATTTGAAATCCGGTCCAGAGATTATTTTGATCCATAAACGTACCGTTAGAAAATTCGGGGAAAAGTTGCGCGGCCCCGGCGCGCGAAATCGATGGTCGCGCGCTCGGCCGCGCCCAAATTACTTGCTATAAAGCTCTACAATTAATTGCTCGTTAATCGAGCGGTCAATGTCTTCGCGAGTCGGCAGTCCCGTAATCACAGCGCTCATTTCCGCTCCGGCCGCCGAGATCCATGATGGCCGCCCGCGACCGGCAGCAGTTTGCCACGCGCCTTCTACATGGGGGTTCTTACGACTCCCTTCCTTCACGGTGATTACATCCTGGGGTCTTACTTGATACGAAGGAATATCAACTTTGCGTTCGTTAACCAGCATATGTCCGTGATTGACAAGCTGTCGCGCCTGGCGACGAGAAGTCGAAAAGCCCGCCCGATAGACAACATTGTCCAACCGTCGCTCGAGCAGGAACAAAAGGTTTTCGCCCGTGATCCCCTTTTGGCGCGCGGCCTTTTCGAAGTAATTTCGGAACTGTCCCTCGAGAATAAAGTAAATTCGTTTGACCTTCTGCTTTTGGCGAAGCTGCAGGCCATAACCGGCGAGCGCCTTTCCGCGACGCATCGAATTGCCGTGCTGTCCCGGCGGCTGAGTGCCGCGCTTCTCAATCGGACAGGAAGGTTTGTAGCAACGGTCTCCCTTGAGGAAAAGTTTTGCACCTTCGCGGCGGCACAAACGGCACACCGCGTCTCTATACCTAGCCAATCGTTTCTGCCTCCAGTCTAAAACTACCAGACGGAAAAGTTTACAGGCCGCGTTACCTTAGAGTTTCAAATTTGAAATTCTTAGATTTGAAATCTGAAATCCAAACTCGGAGCCCTTCGTCCTTTAGGTCAATACATTGTCAATTTCCGATTGCCGATTTCCAATTGCCGATTATCAACGTGCCCTTAAGAAAAATCGAAAATTGGCAATTGCAAATCGGCAGTGATTACACTCTGCGCCGTTTCGGCGGCCGGCATCCATTGTGCGGAATTGGTGTCGCATCACGGATCGCGCCCACGCGAATGCCGGCATTATTGATCGCGCGAATGGCCGACTCGCGACCACCGCCAGGACCTTTCACACGCACCTCGCATTGCTGCATCCCGGCTTCCATCGCCTTGCGCGCCGCCTCGTAAGCGGCCTGCTGCGCGGCGAACGGGGTACCTTTGCGCGAGCCGCGAAAACCACGCGCGCCCGAGGATGATTGTGCGATTAGATTTCCTTCCAAATCCGTGATCGAAATCAGCGTGTTATTAAACGAGGCCGCAATGTAAACAATCCCGACGGGAATGTTCTTCTTTTCCTTCTTGCGAAAGACCTTCTTCTTTCCGGACGCTGTTGCTTTAGCCATGATTAATTTTTGAAATCTCAGATCTCAAATTTGAGATTCAAGATCATTTCTTACCCGGCGCCTTCTTCTTCGCGATGGTCGCGCGTCGCGGTCCCTTGCGCGTGCGCGCGTTGGTGTGTGTTCGCTGGCCCCGGACGGGCAATCCGCGCCGATGTCGCAAGCCGCGATACGCGCCAATGTCCATCAAACGCTTGATGTCCATCTGGATACGCTTGCGGAGATCGCCTTCGATTTCACCTTGCTCCTCGATCACCGCGCGTATACGGCCGAGCTCCTCTTCGCTGAGATCTCTGATCCGCGAATCGACACTCACCTGGGCCTGGCCCAGAATTGAAGCCGCCCGCGATCTACCGATGCCATAAATATATGTCAGACCGATCTCAGCCCTCTTATTGGGCGGAAGATCCACACCTGCAACACGAGCCATTATTCTGTATCCCTCGACAACTACGCCTAACTTATTTCTGCCGTTGCTTATGCTTTGGATTAGTGCAGATCACTCGCACCACACCCTTGCGGTGAATCACCTTGCACTTGTCACAAATCTTTCTGACGGAAGCACGTACTTTCATTTCGAACCCAATTCTATTTATAACGGTAAGTTATGCGCCCGCGATTCAAATCGTAGGGAGATAACTCAACCAAAACTCGATCGCCGGGAAGAATTCTGATGAAGTGCTTGCGCATTTTCCCGGAGATATGCGCGAGCACCTGATGCTTGCTCTCCTCAAGCTCGACTCGAAACATTGCATTGG
>Ga0209577_10005908_pt1 | contig 11354 bp, 10 predicted proteins | sample GraSoiAngelo_109_FD_185874 | JGI IMG/M metagenome (GOLD analysis project Ga0209577, IMG submission 185874) | Grasslands soil microbial communities from the Angelo Coastal Reserve, California, USA - 14_0903_12_20cm (SPAdes) (version 2) | ecosystem: Environmental > Terrestrial > Soil > Grasslands... | reverse complement strand
GGCCGGGGCCCGGCCGCCCGGCACCAGGGCGAACTCCTGGGTGATCCATACGCGCCCGTCGGGGCCGACCGCCGTGGCGGTCCCGGCCAGGTTGAAGGAGCCGAGGATGTTCACCCTGTGCTCGGACGATCTCATGAAGGCGCCGTCGATGTCGGCCGACGATGGCCCCACGCCCACGTTCTCGCCGATCCTCTGCCAGTCGGGATGGATCTGATCGATCACCCCGGCCAGGTTCGAGCTGTGGAAGAGGGAGTCCTGGCGGATCATGGCCTCGGTGTGCGAGCGGGCCACCTCGTCCAGGCCGGAGTCCTCGGCCAGGGCGGAGAGCCCGTTGCCGCTCCTGGTGCCGTTGACCCAGCTCAGGTTCTGGTCACCCGCGGCGGGAGCCGCAGGTTGGAGGAGGGCCAGGGCGCAGATCAGCGCCCCGCTGAGCACGACGGCTACGGAAGGGTGCGCCAGCAAACCGCGACCCGGCGGCATCTGCAGTGCGGGCTCGAGCGAGCGCGCCATCGCCTCCCTCTCCATCGTTGCGACACGACCTTCGGAGAGTTACCGCGCGCCATGGGACGAGCATCAAGGGCGCTCTCGAATTGCGCGGCGTCCCTTCGAGGTTTGCCAACGTGCACCCACGCAGAGCGTCGCCGAGCACGGCAGTGTTGAGGCAACCGAGACACAGCGAGAAGAACGCGTCGGCCGGGCGCGGAAGTTCAGGAAGCGGCGCGCAGCGCTCTTGAACACCGCGCCGGGTCATGAGAAGAGAGGCGCATGGGATGCCACCCCGCGAGACGAGGTCGCCGTGGTCGATGGCCCGCGGGTGCGCTGCCCGGCTGCCTGATCGTCGGCGTCGTCGCTCTGGTGACGACGGCCAGCGGCCTGCACCCCGCCACCGCCATCCAGTACCTGGGCTCGACGGGAGGCATGCGCCTCAACTCGCCCATCGTGGGCATGGCGACGACGCGATCGGGCGCCGGTTACTGGCTGGTGGCGGGGGACGGAGGGATATTCAGCTTCGGCGACGCCAGCTTCCGCGGCTCGACCGGCGCCATCCACCTCAACAAGCCCATCGTGGGCATGGCCGCCACCCCGACCGGCGGGGGCTACTGGCTGGTGGCCACGGACGGGGGCATATTCAGCTTCGGCGACGCCGCCTTCCACGGCTCCACCGGCGCCATCGGGCTGAACTCGCCCATCGTGGGCATGGCCGCCACCCCGACCGGCGGGGGCTACTGGCTGGTGGCCGCGGACGGGGGCATATTCAGCTTCGGCGACGCCGCCTTCCACGGCTCCACCGGCGCCGACCACCTGAGCTCGCCCATCGTGGGCATGGCCGGCACCCCGACGGGAGCGGGCTACTGGCTGGTGGGGGCGGACGGAGCGGTCTTCGGCTACGGCGACGCCGTGAACCACGGCGGGGCGCCGGCCTTCTCCCAGCAGCCCGTGGTCAGCATCGTGGCCACGCCCGACGGCGGGGGCTACTGGATCACGACGGCCGCGGGCGACGTGTTCACGTTCGGCAACGCGGTGCTCTACGGCTCGACGGGCGGGGTTCCCCTCACCCAGCCCATCGTGGGCATGGCCGGACCCCGCCAGGGCGGGGGCTACTGGCTGGTGGCGCGGGACGGCGGGATCTTCAGCTTCCCGGGAGTGCCACCGCCGCCTCCGAGCGCGTCGTACGCGTGGATGGCCACCAACAACGACGGGTCACCCGTGCGCTACAACCCGTGCCAGGTCGTGCACTACGTGGTGAACCTGTCGGAGGCGCCGGCCCGGGCCCTGACCGACGTCGAATCCAGCCTGGGGCGCATCTCGGCGGCCACGGGAATCCCCTTCGCCTACGACGGGACCACGTCCGAGCTGCCCTCGACCAACCGTGCCGCCTACCAGCCCCAGACCTACGGCACGCGCTGGGCCCCCATCCTCCTGGCGTGGGAGCGCCCCGGACAGGGCGACTTCCTGACCTCGGGCTCGGTGGGCGACGGCGGGAGCACCTACCTGGCCACGACCACCGTGGGGCAGAGCGCCTACGTGACCGGGCAGGCCGCGCTCGACTCCACCCGGGCCCTGCCCGACGGCTTCGAGGACTCCGTGGCCTGGGGCCCGGTCCTGATGCACGAGGTGGGCCACATCATGGGCATCGCCCACGTGGGCGACCAGGGCCAGGTCATGTACCCGACCATCCACCCCGGAGGGCCCCGGTCCTACGGGGAGGGAGACCGCGCCGGCCTGCGCGCCGCGGGCGCGGCCTCCGGCTGTCTCAGCACGCCCCAGCCCAGCGCCACCACGACCAGCTCGGTCCGCAGCACCGGACGCGACGGTGGCGCGTCGACGAAGCACAGCCCTTGAGCCCTACACAGCAGAAGCACGAGGAGGCAGCGATGCAGCGCACGATCCGTACGGCCATGGCGGGGGCGATGGTGATGCTCGGCTTCGCCCCCCTGGCAGCCCATGCCGCCGGGGCGCCCCCCGGAGACTCGTCGGCCACCGCGGCCCACGCCGGCGACGCCGTCGTCGTGGGCCAGAGCCGGGCCCACGCCGGGCCCGACGGGACCTCGGCCGGGGCCAACCCGCTGGGGCTGGGTCCGCCCTTCTCCGTCTACCCCTTCGGAGGCGAGCAGAAGGGCTCGGGCCGCAAGGGTGGCGCCCTGGCCAACCTCGGCACCCGGGCGACGGGACCCAAGCTCCAGCTGCTGCCGTGGAACGCGGCGGTGACCGACTCCTCTGGTCAGAGCCACGCCGAGGGCGACGCCGCCGTCCTGCGGGCCGGGCTCGGCGACCTGTTCAGCATCCCCCTCGACGTCTCGGTCCTGGACACGAGGTCGAGCGCCGACTACCGGGGCGCGGCCAGCACGGGGACGTCCTCCAGCGACGGCCTGCTCCTCAACGCGGGCAACGGTCTGCTGTCCGTCGACCTGCTCCACGCCGACGCCAACTCGTCGGGGACCGGCTCCAGCTACGTGGCCGACGTCAACGGCAACCGGGTCCTCTCCGGCAGCCAGGCCAGCGGACAGTGCGCCCAGTCGGTTCCCGACGTCATCGCCCTGTCCTGTCTGAGCGCGGCCGGAGGCCCGGGCTCGTTCTCCTCGGAGGTGGCGGGGGCCACCATCGGCGGCCCGTCCTCGGGTGGCCAGGTGGCGGCCGGGCTGTCCAGCACCACCAGCTCGGGCACGGGGGCGACCGGAGCGGGGACGGGTGCGGTGACGCCGCCCCCGTCGGTGTCGGGTAGCTCCTCGGTGGCTCCCACCAATGCCGGCGACGTCGTCACCGCGGCCCCGGCCCGGGGGTCGCTGCCCACCACGGGCGGGTCTCCCTGGTTCCTCGTCGTGTCGGCCCTCGCCCTGTGCGCCCTGGGCGGGAACCTGGTCGTGATGGGCAGGCGCCTCAGGGCCTACACGTCGTGAGCAGGGCCGGGGCGCGGGGTGCGCCGGCCCAGCGCCGGTCGGGCCCGGGCGACCGTGAGCACAGCGGGTCTCTCCGTATGGGGAGGGGGCCGGGCCGGCCCAGGTGGTAGCCCTGGGCCGCGCCCATGCCCAGCTCTCTCAGGGCACCCAGCTCCGCTTCCGTCTCGACCCCCTCGGCCACGACCGTGCTGCCGGTGTCGCCCGCGAAGGTCCGCAGCGCCGAGGCCAGGGCCTGGCGCCCCACGTCCTTGTCGATGTCCCGGGTGATGGTGATGTCGAGCTTGATGACGTCGGGACGCAGGTTGAGGATGTGACTGAAGCTGGCGTAGCCGGCGCCGGCGTCGTCCACCGCGACGCGTAGCCCGGCCGCCCGCAGGGGACGCAGAGCCCCGCCGAGCACGTCGTAGCCGGGCATGGGCGCGTGCTCGGTTATCTCCAGCACCACGCGGTCGACGGCCACGCCCGAGAGCAGGGCCTTGACCCGGCCCGACACCACCATGGCCGGCGAGGCGTTGATCGAAAGGTAGGCGCCACCCGGCATCCAGGGGAGGGCGTCCAGCGCGGCCTCGATGGCCAGCGACTCGAGCTCGGCGTCGAGGCCGACCCCCGCCGCGTCGGCGAACCAGGCGTCCGGTCCTGACGGAGGCCCGGCGAAGCGGGCCAGGGCTTCGAACCCCAGGGGTCCGCCGCAGCGCAGGTCGACTATGGGCTGGTAGGAGATGGACAGGCCCCGACCGCGCAGGACCCTGCGAACGCGCTCGGCCACGTCGTCGGCTCCGGAGCTGATGCGGTCGCTGGACGCGACCACGGGGCGCCCGCACTTGGGCCGGCGCCGCCTGCGGAGCTGGGAGGGTGCCGGGGGCGCGTCCCGCGCCCCCGCCCCGTCGGCCAGCCGGGTCAGCACGACCTCCAGCGGGACGACGACACCGTCGCGGGTCCAGAAGCGGGCGTCGCAGCAGGTGCAGAGGTTGATGACGGCGGTGCTCCCGTCGGCGAGGGCGATGCTGATCTGCGCGAGCTCGTGCCCTCCGCACTGCGAGCAATCCGCCATTCCGGAAAAGCTTGCACAGGGCCCCCCGGGTCGGGTCTCCTAGCCATCAAGACTGGGTCAAGACTCCCGCCCGGGAGTTGCCCCGCGCCCGGTCTCGTCCCGGAAATCGGCGAATTTCGGGGTAATCACCGACCCCTTCGTGCGTGATACAGGGGTGTGAGGGCGCCGGAGGCGGTAGAGCGGGCGAATTTCGCTTTGCGCCAAGGCCGGAACCGGTTCTGGCTACTCAGCGTGACGTCCTTCTGCAGGGTGGGGCGTCGTGTCTGATGTCGGGGCCGCCCCTGCGGCCACGGCCCCGATTCTCGTGGTCGACGACGACGCCGCCACCCGGGCCCTGGTTGCCGCCATCCTGAGAGAGGCGGGCATCGAGGCGCTGGCCGCGCCCGACGGCGAGTCGGCCCTTCGCCTCCTGGACGAGCACGAGGTAGCCACGGTGCTCCTCGACCTGTCCATGCCCGGCATGACCGGCATCGAGCTGCTGGGTGTGCTGCGGGGCCGGGCCGACACCCGCACCATCCCCGTGATCGTCGTGACCGCGTTCGGCGGGGAGGAGCAGATCAGGGCCCTGGAGGCGGGGGCGACCGACCTGCTCACCAAACCCGTCGACCCCGACGAGCTCGTCGCCCGGGTCCGGGCCCACGGCCGGGCCCGCTCGGCCTGGCTCCAGCTCCTTGAGGAGCACGTCCTCTGGCGGGGCGAGATCGCCAACATGCTGTGCCGCATCAGGCCCGGCGCCGGCCTGGAGGTCACCGCCCAGGAGGTGTGCCAGGCCCTGGGACGTCTGCCCGACCTGGTCGGCTGCGCCGTCTATGCCTTCCTAGCTCCCGGCGTGACCGTGCTCCTGGCCGGGTTCGGGCCCGCCGCCCTCGGGCCCGCGGGCAGGCCGCTGCCCGCCGAGACCGCGACCTTCCTGGCCGAGCGGGCGGGGGAGTGGCCCCGCATGGAGCGGGCCGGTGACGTCGAGGCGGGCCGATCGCGGGGGGCCGGGGCCGGCAGCGCCACCATCTACGCCTCGCTGGGCGACGCCGCCCGGCCCCTCGGTCTCCTGGTCCTGGTCGAGGACCCGCCCGCCCACGACGAGCCCGCGGGCACGCCCCGCCAGATGCTCTCGGCCGCCTTCGAGTTCGCGGCCATCGTCACCTCCCTCATGAGGCCGGAGCTGGAGAACCGGGCCCGATCCCAAGCGGACAGCAGCAGGGTGGAGGAGATCGTCCGGGAGCGGGCCTTCCGCACCGTCTTCCAACCGGTGATCGACCTCAGGTCGGGCGAGACCGTCGGCCACGAGGCCCTGACCCGTTTCCAGGACGGCGTGGCGCCCGACATCTGGCTGGCCGAAGCCGCGACCGTGGGCCGGCGCACCGAGCTCGACGTGGCCATGCTCGAGGCCGCGGTCGGTGCCGCGGCCCGGCTCCCGGAGAACACCTGGCTGGGAACGAACGTCTCGCCCGCGGCCATCGAGGACCAGGAGAGGCTGGAGCGCGCCCTGAACAGGGCCAGCCGTCCCGTCGTGCTCGAGGTGACCGAGTACGAGCGGGTGGACGACTACGGAGCGCTGTCGGAGGCGGTCCGCCGCCTGCGACCCGAGGTCCGCCTGGCCGTCGACGACGCCGGCGCGGGCTACGCCTCACTGCGCCACGTGCTCATGCTCAGGCCCGACTTCGTCAAGCTCGACCAGGAGTGGATCCGGGGCGTGGAAGGCGACGCGGCCCGACAGGCGCTCATCGGGGCCCTGGTCCTGTTCTCCGAGCGGACCGCTTCGGTGCTGATCGCCGAGGGTGTCGAGACCGAGGCCGAGCTCGACACCCTGCGCGCCCTCGGCGTGGAGCTCGGTCAGGGATTCTTCCTGGGGCGGCCGAGCTGACCTCGAGCTGACGGCCGCGGTCCGGTGAGGCGAGCTGTCAGGTCACCTCGCCCCGGTCGAGCGAGCGGGCGGTGACGGCGAGAGCCACCACGGTCACGACGAGGGGAAAGACGAGGCCGGTCACGGCGGAGACGGAGTTGCGGGGTGGGGGAGTGTGCCTGGCGATGGAGGCGGCCAGCGAGCGCGTGCTCACGAACAAGGAGACCCGGGCCGCGCCGTGCGAGATCCGGGCCACGGCCTCCTCCCAGATCAACAGGTAAGCCAGGCCCCAGGCCAGGGCCCGGCGCACCCGCAGGCCGAGACCGCAGAACACGGCCGAGTAGGCCACCGTGGCCAGCATCCCGCCTGCCGCCGAGGAGGCGACCAGGCGCCAGCCCGTGCCCGTGACGGCCGCCCCCACGACCAGGGGCGCCACCGCGATGGGGGCGACGACGGTCACCGAGGCGGCGAAGGCGGACAGGGCCAGCTGCCAGCGGGGGACGGGGCGCAGCCACAGGTACACGAGGGTGCCGTCCTCGGAGGGATCGCCGAGGGACGCGGAGGCGAACACCAGGGCGACCACGGGCACGAGCAGGGACAAGCCGTAGCCGTTGACCACCGACCAGGCTGCCTGCGCCCGGTCGGTGGGGTTGGCCACCCGCACCCCGACGCCGAGGAGAACCGCGCCCAGACCCAACGCGCCCAGGGCCAGGAGCCTGGCCCTGGTGGCGATGGACGAGGTCAGCACCGACCACAGGCGCAGGCCGGGGTTGGCGGCGAGGGCCGTGCTCATCGCCCTCCCACCAGATAGGCGAAGACGCTCTCCAGGTCCTCGTCCAGGGCGATGACCTCGAGGAGGCGGGCGTCGCAGTCCCGGGCCACCCCCGCCACCCGCCGGCGGAAGGCGGGGGCGTCGCTCGTCTCCACCTCGATCCAGCCGTCCTTGACGTGGGCCCCGTTGGCCACCTCGCTGCTCAGCAGGCCCGCGGCCAGGGCCGGGGGCCGGTCGGTGCCCACCCGCAGGTGCCTGGGGCGGTCGTCCATGAGGTCGCGGATGGCGGAGAAGGGACCCTCGGCGACCAGGCGCCCCTGGGCGATGACCAGGATGCGGGATCCGAAGCGCTCGACCTCGTCGAGGACGTGGCTCGACACCACGACGGTGCGACCCTCCTGGCCCAGGCGGCCGAAGAGCTCGATGGCCCGCAGGCGCTGGCGGGGATCGAGGCCTTCCAGGGGCTCGTCCAGCACGAGGAGCTCGGGATCGTGCACCAGGGCCTGGGCCAGCTTGACCCGCTGGCGCATGCCCTTGGAGTAGGCGGAGAGCGGCCGCTTGTCGGCCGGGTCCATCTCCACCGTCTCGATGGCCCGGGCCGCGGCCGCGGCGGGGTCGGACAGCCTGTGCAGGATGGCGGCCAGGGTCACGAACTCGACGATGGTCTGGCGCTCGAAGAGCCGCTCCTGCTGAGGGGCGATGCCGATGCGCCGGGCGATGGCGGGGTTGGCCCTGGGATCCTCCCCGAAGATGCGCACCGTCCCCTGCGACGGGTTGGCCAGCCCGCACAGGATCCGGAACAGGGTGGACTTGCCCGCCCCGTTGGGCCCCAGCAGGGCGGTGACCCCCGGGCCCACGTCGAAGCTGACGTCGGACAGGGCGACGACCGACCCGAACCACTTGGCCAGCTTGGTCACCTGCAAGGTGGGCCGGGCCGCGCTCACCTCGTCACCTCGAGGCCGACCACGCGCCACCAGGTCACCGCGCCGGCCACGGCGGTCACGGCCACGCTGGCGCCCACCACGACCGCGGTCGACAGCGGTGGCGAGTGGGCACCGAACTCCCTCTCGGGTCCGGTGGGCAGGCCGGGCAGGGTGAAGATGCGCAACGCCAGCTCGAAGGGGAGGCGGTTGAGGGCCAGGGCGAGCACGTTCCTGGGCCCCTTCAGCCCGAAGGTGACCGTGCCGGTGATGGCCCCCGAGCCCAGGATCAGGAGCAGCGAACCGGCCGAGGCCAGGGCCCGGCGGTCGGTGAGGCTGGGCACGGCCAGGGATATGGCGCCGAACATGAGCGACAGCGACACGCCCGCCACCAGGATCTGGCCCAGCGTCCCCATGAAGTCGGAGAAGCCGTTGGGTCCATGGTTCTGGAGGGCGAGGCCGATCAGGAGGAGCAGGGGCGGGCCCAGGGTGACGAGGAGAAGGACGGTGCCCACGGCGATGGCCTTGGCCAGCAGGTAGGTGGTGCGGTTGAGGGGCGAGGCCAGGTACACGCCCAGGAAGCGAGAGCGCTTGTCGGGGCAGAGGGCCTCGGGCGCGGCCAGGGTGGCGAACAGGATGATGGCCGCGGTGATGAAGCCGTAGTAGCGGCCCGGACCGGGCACGAAGTCGAGGATCCTCCGGCCCCCGCCGGGGGGCGCCAGGGCGACGATCCCTATGAAGGCGATGGCGGGCAGGTAGGCGATGAGGACAGCCAGGAAGGGCAACACCTTGTAGCGGGCCGGCCGCTTGAGTCCCATGATGCGTTCGATGGTGTGGCGGGCCAGAGCCCATACCGAGTGGCCCACACCCAGACGGATGCCCCGGTAGGGGCGGTAGCCGCCCTCGAAGATGCGGGCGTTGCCGTCGCCGGCGACGACATCGCTGGCTCGCAGGCTCACAGCGCCGCTCCGCGGCCCGAGCTGGCCAGGTAGATCTCCTCCAGGCTGGCCGTGCGTCGTTGCAGGCGGCGCACCGAGTAGCCGCCGTCGGCCAGGGCGTCGCGCACGACGTCGTAGATGCCCGGGCCCTCGAGCACGGCGACCACCCGGGTGGGCGAGCTGGCCGTGGCCGCCGCTCCCAGCTCGGCGAGCGTGGCCGCCAGCCGCGACGCCGGGTCCTGGTCTGAGTCGTCCCGGTCGAGGTCGACGACGAGCTCGGGATCGGCCTTGCTCAGCTCGGCCATCCCTCCGCCGGCGACCACCCGTCCCGCCTCGAGGATGACCACGGCGTTGCTGACCCGCTCGACCTCCTCGAGCAGGTGTGAGGAGAGCACGACGTGCATCCCGAGGTCGGCGCCCACGTGGTGGATGAGCCCGAGCATGGCCTCCCGCTGGGTGGGGTCGAGGCCGTCGGTGGGCTCGTCGAGCAGGACCAGCTCCGGGTCGTGGACGATGGCCTGGGCCAGCTTGACCCGCTGGCGCTGACCGGTGCTCATGGTGCCCACCGGCCGGAAGCGCTCCTCGCCCAGGCCGACCTCCCAGAGAGCGTCGCTGGCCCGGGACGTGGCCTCCCGCCGGGGCAGGCCGTGGAGCTCGGCCAGGTGGCGGACGACGTCATGGGCGGCTACGTCGGGGGGGAGGGCGTCGTGCTCGGGTGCGTAGCCGAGCTTGGCCCGCACCTGCGAGCCGGCCAGCCAGGGGTCGTGGCCCAGGACGTCGAGTGTCCCCACGTCCGGTCGATGCAGGCCCAGGATCAGACCGAGCAGGGTCGTCTTGCCCGCGCCGTTGGCTCCCAGCAGTCCGGTGACACCCTCGCCCACCGAGAAGCTGGCGCCGTTGAGGGCCTGGGTGCTTCCCCAGCGCTTGGCCACGTCCACCCCGGTGACGACTGTTGTCACGCCGCCGAACATACCGTCGGGGGCGGCGGCAGGAGTGGTCGTGGGCCGCCCGATCCCGGTGCTCTCAGCCGGCTCAGAGGTGAGGCGCGGCCACCGCGACCGAGACCAGGGTCAGCATGGCCAGGATCACGCGCCAGCTCAAGAGTCTCAGCTCGCGTTCGAGCCGGGCGTCCATGCGGGCGGAGAGGACCTCGAACCGGAGGTCCACCCTGTCCCCCAGCCCCCGCATGTCGACCCTCAGGGCCTCCATCTCCCGCGTGGTGGACACGCCGAGGGCCTCGATGTCCCGCTTGGTGGACACTGCGAGCGAGTCGATGTCCCGCTTGGTGGACAGGCCCAGGGCCTCGAGGTCCCGCTTGGTGGACAGGCCCAGGGCGTCCAGATCCCTCTTGGTGGACAGGCCCAGGGCGTCCAGATCCCTCTTGGTGGACAGCCCGAGGTTGTCGAGGTCCCGCTTGGTGGCCACCTCGGCCCACCCGCCTGGCGGAAGATGTTCCATCAGTACTGTGGCCTCTTCGGGACCGAGGACCTCCTCGAGCCGCAGGTACAGACGGTATCGGGACTCGTCACTGATCGTCATGGTGGCTCCCTCGGAACCGGACGGCAAGCGTGGATGAGGGAGCGGTGCTCCGATGGTCAGGCAGGACAAGCCTACCCACGTCCTGTGACATCGAAGGTACGAGTCGAGCGATTGTGGGGGTCGACGGAGGCTCGCCTCTTGAGGTCGCCTCCCGACGGCACGCGACGGTGGTAGTCCTGCTCTTCTACGCGGCCACAACCACCGGAGCGGACGGCGGGGACGTGGCACCGCGCCACGACTCCTGGGCTGGCGTCACGGTGTAGCTGATCTGCTGGTTGGTGGGCGGAGTGGTGTCGGTGCAGCTGGTGGTCGGTGTGGCGACCCTGCAGACCTGTATCGGCGAGCTGCCACCGAGGCGGTTGACGACATAGCCGCCCACGTCCGCTCCCGAAGGCAGGAACACCGCGCTCCACGACACACTCACCTGGGTTCCGCTGACCGTCGCCGCCGGTCGCCGACCAGCGGGGAGGCGGGAGGCACGCGCTGTCCCATGCCCCGCACCCGTCGCCGACCAAGCTCCCCAGGCGGCGCCGGCGGCTATGGCGAAGCCGATGGACGTGCCCACCACGGCCAGCACCGCAGTCAAGAGGCGGAGAACCCGACTCCTAGGGCCAGCGACCCCGAGCCACCTGAGCGGCTCGGGGTCGAAGGAACCAGGAACCATCGAGGTTCCGTTACGCCGGTGTACCCGTAGCATCCTGTGCGGTCACGATGAGCGAGGTGCTGAAGGTCGCGCCCTGGCAGCCGTTGGGGGCTGCGGCGTCGAGGTGGATCATGCCCAGGCCGAGCTGGTTGGCGTCGGTCCCGTTCACGGCCAGGGTGCCGTGGGGCGGGATGATGGGCCAGGGGCGGGAGTTGATCTGGTTGTTGGGGGCCGCGTTGGACACGTTGCTGTG
>Ga0209577_10005906_pt1 | contig 11359 bp, 11 predicted proteins | sample GraSoiAngelo_109_FD_185874 | JGI IMG/M metagenome (GOLD analysis project Ga0209577, IMG submission 185874) | Grasslands soil microbial communities from the Angelo Coastal Reserve, California, USA - 14_0903_12_20cm (SPAdes) (version 2) | ecosystem: Environmental > Terrestrial > Soil > Grasslands... | reverse complement strand
TGCGCCTGCCGCGTCGCCTTGCGCAGAAGAGGTCAGGTTGCAACGTGCGAAATTCAGGATGGTGAGAGAGCGGGTGTTTTGCCGTTGAGGCTATGCCAAGAATTGCTTCAAGAACCATGAGGATTTCGGCAGAATTATAACGGAAGGTACTGCTACTTGCTCGTGAAGATGAGAGACAAGAATATACGGCAAGCCATCCTCTCCTGACCCACCCTTCACGGCTGATTCCTCTGGCGTGGCGATTTTCACCCTCTTGGCTTGCTTCTCAGCACTCAGTATCTTATACTACAGGTGCTCTCAGATGCGCGGCTTCAGTCTTGAAAGAGAGATCCGACACACATTCAGTATCACCGAGCGGAGGTTAGGCTATGATCACACTACCGAAGGCGATTACTTTCGACTGCTACGGCACGCTGATCGATTGGGAGAGCGGCATCCAGCAGTTTTTCGCCCAGCGGTTGGCCGCGCACAATATCGAAGGCATGGACCCACGCGCGCTGCAACTGCACTGGGAAGAGATCCAGTTTGTCTCCATCCAGCAGCAGTACCGTCCCTATCGCGAGGTGCTACGCGAGACGATGCGCATGACCCTCGATAGCTGGCAGATTCCCTACGCTGAGCAGGACCTTGAGGAATTCGCCAACGCTATCGGCAGCTGGCAGCCTTTCCCCGACACAAAACAGGCCCTTCTTGAGCTCCAGAAGCTGACGAAGACGGTCCTTATTACCAACACTGACGACGAGATCGTCGCCGAAACCCAGCGCACCATCGGCGTCACATTCGACGACATCATCACCGCCCAGCAAGCAGGCGCCTACAAGCCTTCGCACAAGGGCTTTCTCCTGGCCCGCCACCGCCTGGGCCTGCCCGTCTCGGAGATCTGGCACGCCGGGTTCGGCTTCAAATACGACATCGTCCCTGCCACCGAGCTTGGGTACACCACGGTCTGGGTCAATCGCCAGGGCGAGGCAAGGCCAATGGATGTACATGAGACGTTTCTGGTGGGGGATCTGCGGACGCTGCTGTATTTGGTGAAAGGCATGGCGGCTGAGATGTGACGAGAAGGGAAGGTTCCCCTTTTGCCTGTATGGGCTCCTTCAGACATCCGTTCACAAAATTGAACGCCTTTGTCGTCTACTCCTTTTGTGACCAGAACCGTCGCCAGAGGTGATCAACCTCGGCTGCTGGCTCAACGATCAGTTCAGATGTCCCGCCAATGCAGCGGACCGTCGGTTCCTCTGGTCGATACATTGGCCAACCAGGATGACCGGTGCGTGCGAAGGCGATCCAGGCTTCGACCATGCTGTTGCGTACCTGCTGGTTTTCTGGCGTGTCAGCAGGTGCCAGTAGCGAGGGCTGACCAAGCATGTCCAGGACAAAAGGCACGTCAGCGCCATGATGAGCAGCCAGGAGAGGAGAGGAGGCGTGTACGAAGAGATAGCTCCATGCCTGCCCTCCACTCGCGATCTGCGCCCCCGCACACTGCACCGCTGGAATACGGTAGATCCAGTCACTCAGGAAGCGCGTACGCAGACGAGCCAGGCTCGCCTCAGGCTCCCGCATGCGGTAGGCACGCAACAACGCAGAGGCTATCTCTGCTCCCACACACCTGGTCATCTCTGCGAGCAATGTTGCCTCATCCGCAGGGGCGAATTGTGCTCCCTGCATCACCTCCCATAGTTGTACCTCGTCTTTACAGGCTCCCACAATCAAGGGGATTTCTCTGGCACCGCCCCCAGCGACCACATCCAGGGGGAGGTGAGGCAACACGTGTCCATCGACGACTGCCCCATAGGAACGTCCTCCAGGGATATTACGAGCGCCAATGTCGGTGTCAACCACCTTCAGTTGCACATCCAGGATGCGCTCTACCGGCACGGTGAGCAATTCGTTGGGATGCGTCAGGCTAAGCTTCTCCAAAAAGTCACGCGCCATCTGCGTCGCGATCTCACGAGGAAAGGTGCGCGAGGTCGCGCCACTTTGCAGAATGGCTTTATCGAACAGTCCTGCTGCGGCAGGCATCGCCAGCAACGCTCCAATCGAGAAGCCACCCGCTGACTCGCCAAAGACCGTCACATTGGTGCGATCCCCTCCAAAGGCCGCGATATGCTCCCGCACCCACTTCAGCGCCGCGACCTGATCAAGCAGCCCGCAGTTCGTGGCCGCTTCCCAGCCCGGTTCATCGAGATCTTCCAGGTGTAAGAAGCCCAGAGCACCAACGCGGTAATTCAAACTCACCAGCACGATATCTCTCTGCATGAGCCGCTCGCCATCGGTCAGAGGGGGCGATCCCGACCCGGTCTCGAAGCCGCCCCCATAGATCCAGACCATGACTGGACGCCGCCCGGAGATCTCAGGAGTCCAGACATTAAGGTAGAGACAATCTTCGCTTGTCTCTAGCGCTGGCAATCCTGGGAACGGCAGGGGGCGTTGGATGGGAGCCGGGGGGAATGAGACGGCTTCGCGCACGCCGGTCCACGCTGCAACTGGCTGCGGGGGACGAAAGCGCAAGGGGCCAATGGGTGGCGCGGCGAATGGGATACCAGCGAAGCAGAATCCCCCATTGGCAAGGGCACGACCTCGAATGGTGCCATTCGTTATGTGGATAAGGGGTTCTCCCTGCATGTCGTTTCCTCCTGTTTCCCGGGTTGAACACCCGGAGCATGCTCATCCAGTTCCATATCGAGCAAGACCGAACTCAAACTTTTACCATGTCGATCCAGTGCTAACGAGCGCGTCACCCCGCCACCCAACGCGTCGAACAGCACAAAATTCAACGCGCCAATCTTTGGAAGTTCGTAGCGCACCACCTTCCCCTGGACGATCTCCCCAAACCACGCTCTGACGCGTTCGGCCGTCACGCGCTCCTTGAGCAGGGGATACATCTCTATCTGATACGCAATCAGGGAGATGTTGGCGATATTGCCCTTATCTCCGGTGCGCGAATGGGCAACCTCTCGCAATTTCATGAATTCAAACCTCCTCGTAGACTATCTCAAGCTGAATGTCATCAGATGGAATAAGAATGGATGCGATAGCAACTACCTCAGTGATATGCACCCTCACTCCCCCTCCTCCTGCAGGACCATTGGTATAGAGGGCTTCCACCTCGTTGCCAATGTGTACCGCATCCGCGCGTGTGGCCGTTCGCGCTGCGACGCGAAGGCGAACTTCTGGGAGATCTTGCCAGTGTTCGGTGATCGCCTGGGAAAGTGCATCTTTGTACAGCGCATTGACGCCGATGTAATCGATGCGCAGTTCCTGGACCGGCACACCCAGCATGGCGAGCCGTTGCTCGACAATTTCTCTCGCCAGCTGTGCTCGCAGGTTCGCCCCAGACCCACCATAGCTGATTTCCCCCTCGACGAGGAAGCCGTCTCGGTAGCCAATGCTGGCTTTATAGTATCCACTCCTGGCGTTTCCCCCAGCCCCACTCACCTGAACCTTGTTGGGAGCCACCTCGTTCACCACGACCTGGGAAAAATCGGCAATCACATCAGGCGTGAGGTAGTGGCACGGATCATGAATTTCGTAGACAATCTGCTCTTTCACTGTCTCAGGCGTGACCATTCCACCGGCTTCCGCGAGTTTGGTCAGGATCACATCCCCGTTTTCCGCGATTTCCGCGATCGGGAAGCCCAGGTTGGCCAGATCGGGTACATCCTTATACCCTGGATCAGCAAAGTAGCCTCCAGTGACCTGCGCTCCACATTCGAGCAAGTGACCAGCCAGCGTTCCTTTACCCAGCAGATCATAATCGTCCGCGTCCCAGCCAAACTCAAAGAGCAGAGGACCCAGAACGAGCGATGGATCGGCCACACGTCCGGTAATCACCACGTCAGCCCCGCCTTGCAGGGCCTGGACGATGCCCTGCGCGCCCAGATACGCATTGGCAGAGATGAGAAACGGCTGTAATGTCTCCAGCGTTTGCCCGGTCTCAATGAGAGGAAAGGTAAGATAGCGATCAATCTGCGGGAAGATGTCATCTCCCAACACCGCCGCCAGTTTCAAGGAGGTGAGGCCCAGGGAACCCGCGAGTTGTTTGACCACCCACAGAGCCGCCACGGGATTGGCCGCTCCCATATTGGTGATGACTTTGATGTGCTTTTCCACGCACAGCGGCAGGACGCGGCGCATCCGATAGGGGAGCAGCTCGTTATATCCCTGGCCAGGATGCCTGGCCTTGTGCTGTTGGGCTAAAGCAATGGTCCGTTCCGCCAGACACTCAAAGATGATGTACTGAATATCTCCCTTTTCCATCACGGCCAGAGCAGGTTCGATCCGGTCACCGCTGTAGCCTGCTCCTGATCCAACCCGTATCGTTCTCATGGTTTCTCCTCTCTTTTCGGAAGACACGCTTCCTGAACCTGTGCGGTGCTAACTTTCCTCTGGGCTCTCCAACGCACCTTATGAAACACGCTTCACACACGCACTCATTGGTTAGGAAGCAGGACCAGTTTTCCCTGAATCTGTGCATGTTCGAGCAAGTCATGAGCAGAAGCCACCTCCTGGAGTGGCAAACATCCGCCAATAATGGGAGCAATCTTGCGATGTTCGAGCAGATCAAGAAGCACACTTAAATCTTCTCGTATCCACTCAGGATGCTTCTTCCTGATTTGACCATCAAGGTTATACACGCTCACCCGCTTCCCATTGGGGAGAGCCGACAACAGGGCAATGCGGAGCAGATGCGGGAAGATAAAACGGACAAGCGCACCGGTGAAAGTGATGCCAGCAGGGAGTGAGGATAACCCATACGAGACGAGTCGCCCCCCTTTGCGAAGGGTTTGCATGGATTGGGTGAGATGAGCGCCACCAATGGCGTCAAAAACCGCATCCACCCCACCACCCGTCAATGCACACACCCGCGCTACTACATCCTCTCTCTTATAATCGAGAGGGGTTGCCCCTAACTGCGCGATGAGCTCCTGCTTCGAGGGAGAGGCGGTTCCATAGACCTGGAGCCCGGCGAGTCTCCCTAATTGCAGCAGGGCCGTTCCAACCCCACCAGCGGCTCCATAGACGAGAATACGCTCTCCAGGCTTGACTTTGGCCATGCGATGGAGCAGTTGGTAGGCGGTGAGATAATTCAGTGGCAAACAGCTTGCCTCTACGGGATCGACACCTTCAGGAACGACCACAAGGTCCTCGGCTGGGAGGCAGATAGATTGGCTATAGCTTCTAAAGATCGTGAGCGCTGCTATCATCTGCCCGGGGAAAACTCTCTTGCTCCTGGTCCCACGGCATCGATCACGCCGACCAGATCATGGCCTAGGGTGAACGGGAGCGGAGGCAATCCAGGATAGATACCGCGACGGATCATCACGTCAGCAAAGGCGACGCCTGTTGCCAGAATCTTGACTCTCACCTGGCCTTCACCTGGCTCAGGAAGCGTGTCTTCCACCATCTGGAATGCATCTGCTGGCTCCCCAAAGCGCGTGAGCAGCACATGACGATAGTTCATTGTCTTCTCCTTTTCATAGCGAAAAACGGGAGTGGTGCCGTTCTTCTCTTCTCGTCATCGTGTATGAGTGAGAGCGACCTCTTGCTCCATGCATCGCTTTCGCAAGACTGGTGATCGCCCGCTCAAGTATCTCTTTCCCAGTGTAGCCGAAGAAGAACTGGTTGTCCAATATATATTTCCGCTCCTACTTATATCACCATGATATAATTGAGTGAACAGAAAAGAGAGAGCTGGAGCATGTGTTCACCTGAAGCATGTTTGCTCGCTTTCGACCAATCAGAAGGAGAGAAGAGCATGGAGTTGCGTTCACTCCACTATTTTATCGCCGTTGCGGAAACGTTGAATTTTAGTCGGGCGGCAGAGAGACTGTATATGGCTCAGCCGCCCCTGAGCCAGCAGATTCAGCGTCTCGAAAAAGAGATGGGCGTCCAGCTCTTTGTGCGGACGAAACGGAGCGTTCGTCTCACCGCTGCCGGAGAGGTGTTTCTCCAGGAAGCGTATCGTACGTTGGCTCAGGTGGAACAAGCAGTCCATTCTGCCCAACAGGCGGATCGTGGCGAAATCGGGCGGCTTGCGATCGGTTTTGTGGGGTCTTCAGCCTATGGGATGCTTCCTCCCATGATCCAGGCGTATCGTGAACGCTTTCCTCACGTCGAACTGATCTTACGGGAATTGACGACCGTCGAGCAAGTGCAAGCCTTGCATCATGGGCAGATCCAGATCGGGTTTGTGCGTCCTCCCATCCTGGATGCCACGCTCCACCACCTGACGGTGCAACAGGAACCCTTCCTCGTGGCGTTGCCAGTGAAGCATCCCTGGGCCTCGACCTCGCCTGTGCCACTGCCTGTGCTTGCCAATAACCCGTTTATCCTCGTTCCATCCAAACTCGCTCCCGGCCTCTCACATCAAATGATGGACATGTGTCTGCAGGCGGGCTTCCAGCCACGGATGGTGCAGGAAGCTATTCAGTTTCACGTCATCATCAGCCTGGTCGCAGCAGGGCTGGGCATTGCCCTGGTTCCCGCCTGTATCCGCACCTTTCAGCGTCCCGACGTGGTCTATCTGCCGCTGCAAGGGATCACCACGCAGGCCGAAATCCAGGTCGTCTGGCAACGTGCAGATCGTTCACCGGTAGTACGCAGCTTCCTCGATGTGGTCAAAGCGCATATCCACGCAGAGCGCGCAGCCCTTTCAGATGCCCCAGATTGATCCCGTGGGTTTTCTGTCACATCCTCCCATTCGTCAAGAGCGTCCCTCTCCCAAAACAGTGCCGCACGTCTCTCCGTTGCGGATGCTGGGCTCTTCCTTTACGAAACATCTGTCGAAGAGGGATGTACGGAGCATCAGAGCGTGGCCCCGATCAAGACCATGCGTTAGCACAAGCCGGAGCGCAGAAACTCCAGCAAGGTCTCTATTTCGAGCAGATATTCCGGCGACGCATTCTTTTCGAGCAGCTCGGACACAAGAGAAACATATAAGATTGTCACATATCGTGTCAGTTTCTCAAGAGGAATATCGCGACGAACATCCCCTTGCTGTTGACCATGTAACAAAATCGTCTGGATCATATCGACAAAGCCCGTATTTTCATTGATATCAGCCTGTCCAGGGTGAGCAAGCAAGACTTCCTGCCCCAGGGCCCGAAACGCGTAACCCGCCTCAGGAAATTGAAAGACGTGCTCATAGATCCGTGTGAAGAGAAATTGTAAGGCCTGGAGCGTCGATGGGTGGGTGTCCAGGTACTCCTTGACCTGTGGTTGCACATAGTTGACATACCGTTGTTTCAAAAACGGGAGCCACAACGAGCTTTTGGTGGGAAAATACTTAAATAAGGTGCCACGACTCGTTTCCGCCTTTTCAGCGATCGCATCCATCGTCGTCTGCTCGTACCCACTCGTACGAAACAGCTCAAAAGCGGCCTGCTGGATGCGCTGGAGAATACGCTGCTTATTGCGTTCCCGCAAAGGGACAGACATGCTATCCTGCTTGTTCATACACCATCTGGCTTTCCTGAGCGTGCTTGCTCTTCAAACAGAAGAGCGAGCCGCAAGACGTGAGACGTTGTGCTCAATCCTCTGTTTCTCGCTCTCCTTCTGACAGATGAGAGACAAAACGCTCTCTGTTGTATCTCAGACGAATTAGAAGGCAACTGGTAAGCTGCTGATGCCGTGCAAGGTGAAATTGCCTCTCCACTTGACAGCATTGCGAGGGATAGCGAGCCGCACCTGTGGCAGGCGTCGAAGCAACGTCGTAAAGGCAATGTCGCCTTCCAGTCGTGCTAACGGTGCTCCCAGGCACACATGGATTCCTTGTCCAAAGGCCACATGGCGATTGAGACTCCGAGCGATATCCAGTTCTTCGGGCTGCGTGAACTGGGACTCATCGTGATTGGCCGAGCCCAACATCGTCAGCACCATATCGCCTTTCTGAATGTGTTGACCTCCCAGCGTCACCTCTTCCGTCGCGTACCGAGGCGCGGGCGAGAGGGCCGGACCATTGTAGCGCAAAAACTCCTCCACGGCTGTTGGGACCAGACTGAGATCGGCTTTCAGACGTTGGAATTGGGTAGGAGAATCGAAGAGCATCAGCATCCCATTGCCAATCAGATTCGAGGTCGTCTCATGTCCAGCAAAAATGAGCAACGCGATCATCGAGAGGAGCTCATCCTCATCGAGCCGATCGCCAGCCTCTTCGATCTGAACGAGCTGGCTGATCAAATCGTCCTGTGGATGGGCTCGCTTCTCGGCAATGAGCTGCACGAGGTACTCCGCAAACGTCCGGGTCAACACGATGCGAGAGGTCTCCTCCTGACGTGCTGCACCACCAGAAAACAGCTCGGACCATTCGCGGATCAGGGCCTGCCCCTCCGACGGTACGCCTAACATATTCGAGATCACATTGATCGGCAGAGGGAAGGCATAGCCATTCACCAGATCCAAGCGACCCTGATCCTGAACACGATCGACCAACTCATCAGCAATGCGCTGAATACGTGGACGTAAGCTTTGAATATACTTCGGCGTAAAGGCCTTCGAGACAAGACTCCTCAAACGCCGGTGATCCGGCTCATCGACAGCAATCATCGATTGACCCAGGAGCCCTCCCAAGCCACGAGACGGAGACGGCTGATCATCACGACGCGAGATTGTTGATGGGTCAACCGTAAAGAGCTGATTTTTCAAGACCTGAACCGCTTCCTCAAGCCGTGTCACTATCCAGACGGATGGTCCCTCTGATCCAAAGGGAACAGCGACCACAGCTCCGGCCTCGCGCAACTGTGCAAACAGAGGAAACGGATTGGCGACAAAATCTTCGCTGAAAAGACCAGCAGGAAAAAATCCTCCTGAGCGGAACGTTCCTGCTTGAATCGTTCATCATGTCTTCCTTATTTTTGTATTCAATATAAATTAGTACTCATAACTAATTTATACTTAGTATACCCTTTGGAAGAATCTGTGTCGAGAACAGAAAGAACTATTCCTGGTCCACGGCCTGCTGCTCGATCCCGTCCTGCGACTCTCGCCAGTGCTATAGTGGTGGTACATGGGCATTGCAGTGCTGGGCACGTGCGCCTATCTGTTCCAGGAATTGCTCGCCCCTTTCTTGAGGCCTCGCTTTGACTACAGGGTGAGAGCCGTGAACCGGCTCAACCCGACCACCCTGGAAGTCGTCCTCGCGCCAGTGACTCAGCCTCTCTCGTTTGTGGCGGGACAATTCGTCTTCGTCGCCTTTGACGGAGTCGCTTCCCGGGAGTATCATCCCTTTACCATCAGCAGCACACCCCAGGATCGGAATCTCCGTCTCTCCATCAAAATGTTGGGTGACTATACGCAGCGGCTCTATGCTACCCTCCAGCCAGGTGAAGCGGTAATCGTGGGAAGAGCTTTTGGGATGTTCGATTATCGCAAAGGTGGGTGCGAACAAATCTGGATTGCTGGAGGGATTGGGATCACTCCTTTCCTCAGTTGGATCAGAGCCTTCCCGGAGACGCTCCCTTTCGACATTGACTTCTACTACAGCGTCCGAACGCCAGAAGATGCCTTGTTCCGCGACGAGATAGAGGCGGCTACCAGAAAACATCCTGGCTTCCGTGCCCACCTGGAATATTCCAGCTCTCAGGGAAAACTTTCTGTTGAGTCTACTGCGAGGACGTGTTCAGGCACCATCGGTGAGAAAGACATCTATATGTGTGGTCCTACGGCTCTGATGACGAGCTTCCAACGCGCACTGCGCAAACGTGGCCTGTCTGCTCATCAGATCCACTTTGAGGACTTCAATTTCCGCTAAAGAACTGGAGGAGAGGCATTTTCCGGTCTCTCCTCCACAAGAAAGGGTTTTTTTTATGCAGCAAGAGCGTGTTTCCCAGGGGCAGAGCCTTCTTAGCGTAGGTTTAGCCCGAAAAAATAGCGTGACCCCAATTTCTATGACGCAGCGCAAGCTGCAAGGAGTTTTGGACAATGAGTAATCCATCAATGAGTAATCCATCGATGGCTTCAGGTGCGACCATACGCGCATTTGAGCTGATCAGTGTGGGCTTGTGGACGCTGACCGCCGTCCTGATCGCCACCGTCTTCGCGAACCAGCGCGACTATTGGTTCCTGCTGCTCAGCTGGACCTTTGTGTTTCCGTTCAGCGCGCTCGCCGACGAATATGCGCTCCTGCTTCGCTACGATCCGGGCTTTCGCATGTTGTACTGGCGATGCCCGGTGATGATCCCCTTCGCGTTCGGCTGGTTCTTTACCCTGCCGCTGATCTTGATCTGGCAATCGGGGGTGCTCTCCCAGTTGAGTCTCGGGGTTCAGGCCGCCATCGTGTTCGCGGTCCTCTTCGTCTGGAGCGTCTTCGTCGAGTATGCCGGGACCAGGCAGAAGCTCTGGATCTATCGCTGGACGCACGGGTGGAAGCTGGGCGAGATGCCATGGGCCATCCCGGTCATCGATGCGGTGGTCTATGTGCTGGCCTTCCTTCTCCATGGCGTTGCGGTGCGGCTGACCTCCGGCATGGGATGGGCGAGTGCGTTGGCGATCAGTTATCTGATTTACGCTGGCATGTTCGTGGTCGTCGCCTCGTTCAACTGGGTGATGATCACGCACGTTTTCGGCGTGAGGCCGACCCCGGCTTGATCGAGGGGGTTGGGAGGCCGCGTCGCGAAGTCCTCAAGACCCCTTCAATGACGGAATGCGTCTGGAGCGACGCGCTTGCCGCGGCCTCCCAGCGTCTTGGCAGAGGAAAAAGCGAAAGGATACAAAGATGAAAGCTGCTGTTCTTCACACATTTGGAGAAGCCCCACATTTTGAGGAATTCGCGGAGCCAGTTCTGGATGAGGGCGAGGTGCTGGTGCAGGTTCTGGCTGCCGGGCTGCATCCCATTGTCAAAACACTCGCCGCTGGTTCGCATTATGGAAGCACAGAAGCCTTGCCCATGATCCCTGGCATAGATGGCGTGGGACGGCTGAAGGATGGCAGGCGGGTCTACTTGAGTGGCACGCGCCCGCCCTACGGAACGATGGCGCAGCGAGCTGCGGTCCCAGGAAAGATGTGCCTGCCACTGCCTGAGAGCCTGGACGACATCACCGCCGCACTCTTCAATCCCGGCCTGTCCGTGTGGCTGGCGCTGAAGTGGCGCGCGCAACTGGCACCAGGCGAAACAGCCCTGATCCTTGGTGCGACAGGAACGGCGGGCAAACTGGCGGTCCAGATGGCCAAACTGTTTGGCGCGGGCAAGGTGATGGCCCTTGGACGTAATGAGCGGGTCTTGCGCACCCTGCCAGACCTGGGCGCAGATGTGGTGATCAGCCTGGAGCAGCCAGATGAAGAGCTTGTCCAGGCCATTGCCAACGAGAGCGAGCAGACAGGCATCCATGTGATTGTCGATTATCTCTGGGGTCGTCCCACC
>Ga0209577_10005905_pt1 | contig 11361 bp, 11 predicted proteins | sample GraSoiAngelo_109_FD_185874 | JGI IMG/M metagenome (GOLD analysis project Ga0209577, IMG submission 185874) | Grasslands soil microbial communities from the Angelo Coastal Reserve, California, USA - 14_0903_12_20cm (SPAdes) (version 2) | ecosystem: Environmental > Terrestrial > Soil > Grasslands... | reverse complement strand
GCGCCGCCGGTGGAACCTGCGAGCTGACGCCGGTCGGCGACGGGTACCTGGCGCTCGGCGAGCTGCGCGCGTCGAGCGGCGCGCCGGACGCGCCGACCGTGCTCGCGTACGGCCACTTCGACGTGCAGCCGCCAGCGCCGATCGAGCTCTGGGAGAGCGATCCGTTCGAGCTCGCGGTCAGGGACGGTTGGGCGTACGCGCGCGGGATCGCCGACGACAAGGGCCAGCTGTACCTGCTCCTGAGAGCCGCCGCCGACCTCGCAGCCGAGGGCGCACTGCCGGTCAACGTCCGCGTCGCCTGCGACGGCGAGGAGGAGATCGGGGGCCACACGATCGTCGACTTCCTCGGCGAGGACGACGGGTCTTCGGACGCCTGCATCATCTTCGACTCGGGCTTCCTGGGCCCCGGCCTGCCCACCTTCTGCGTCGCGACCCGCGGGCTCGTCGGCGTGGAGATGGCGGTGACTGCGGGCGAGCGCGACCTCCATTCAGGCCTCTACGGCGGCGCGGCGCTGAACGCGATCCACGTGGTCGTCGACGCCCTGGCTGCGCTCCTGCCGCGCGACGGCCGGCTGCCGGAGCCGCTCCGTGAGGGTGTCGTGCCGCCGACGGAGGAGGAGCTGGCCGGCTGGCGCGAGCTGCCTCCGGGCGGCGCGGAGCTCGCCGGCCAGGGGGCCCGGCCGCTCGACCCGCGCGCGGCGGAGGAGTTCTACCTCCGCACGTGGGCCGAGCCCTCCCTCGACGTGAACGGCATCCTCGGCGGCAAGCCCGGCGTGCGGAACACGACGATCTCGGCGCGGGCTTCGGCGGAATTCTCGATCCGGCTCGTGCCGGAGCAGGACGTGGAGACGATCGGCTCCGCCGCCGAGCGGCTGCTGCGGGCCGCGCTGCCGGAGGGAGCCGAGCTCGAGGTTCGCTTCGAAGGCATCGCGTCCGGCCTGATCCGGCCGGACGAGCCGGCGGTGCAGCTCGGCCTCGAGGCCTTCGAGCGCGCCGTGGGGGTACGGCCCCTGCTCGTTCGCTCCGGAGGCTCGCTGCCGATCGTGCCTGCGCTCGCCGCGCGGGGAACGCCGACGATCCTGACCGGGTTCTCGCTCCCGGACAGCAACATCCACTCCCCGAACGAGCGGCTTCCCGTCGAGCACTTCGCGCTCGGCGTCGCCGCCGCGCGTGAGCTCTTCGTCAGCCTGGCGAAGCTCTAGACAGGCTCGTCGACGAGCCAGTCGCGCCCGAATTGCCGCATCTCGTCGATGATCGGCAGCAGCGCCTCGCCCTTGTCGGTCAGCTCGTACTCGACGCGGGGCGGCGACTCGGGGTAGCTCCGCCGGACGACGATTCCCTCGTGCTCTAGTGCACGAAGGCGCTCGGAGAGCGTCCGCGGGCTGATGCCGCAGCAGGAGTGCTCGAGCTCGGAGAACCGGCGCGCTCCCTCGGAGAGGTCGTGGACGAGGATCGCCGTCCACTTCGCGCCGACGATCTCGGCACAGGCCGCAACCGAGCACGACGCGGCCTCGTGCACGGGGTTCATGGTCCGCATGGGTCGAATTCTACTCGCCTACCGAAACGGCCTCGGCGTGGCGTCCAGCTTGGGGATCGAGAACCTGGCGATCGTCCCGAAGTGCGGCGCCGGCTTGCAAGCCTGGGCGACACCGGCGTCGCAGGCGACGGACAGGAAGATGAAGGCGTCCTCGATCGAGAGCTCCCACTGGTCGACGAGGAGCCGCGCCGCCTCCTCCGCGCAGAGCCGGAGCGCCTCGTCGTAGTCGTCGGCGGTCGCGTGCGGGATCCAGCGGTCGGCGAGCTCGGTCACGGGCCACGTCGCCTGCTTGCCCTTCAGGAGATCGAAGCGCACCGTGACCTCGCCGGCGATCTCGACGCCGGTGAAGCAGATCTCTCCGTCGCCCATCGAAGCGTGCATGTCGCCGACCGCGAACATGCCGCCGGGGCGGCGTACCGGGAAGTAGATGCGCGCTCCGGCCCCGTGCAGATGGTCGTCGAGGTTGCCGCCGTGCCGGCCGGCGAGGCCGTTCGAGAGCTCCTCGCCGTCGGTCGCGACCCCGACGACGCCGACCATCGGCCGCGCCGGGAAGCTGACGCGGTCGTTCATGTGGATCAGGCCGTCCTCGACTTGGAAGAGGCGGGTCAAAGGCGACTTCACTTGGTCGATCAGCTGCCCGAAGCCCGGGATGAGCGTGGCCACGCCCCACTCGATCGGCCGCACCTCGAGGATCTCGACGATCAGCGAGTCGCCCGGCTCGGCGCCCTTGACGGCCACCGGGCCGGTCGCGCTGTTGATCCGCTCGAGGTCGATCTCGGTGACGAGGTCGTCCTCGGAGCGAATCTGGCCGGTGAAGCAGTCGTTCGTCTCGAAGACGACGGTCTCTCCGGGCTCGACCTCGAGAACGGGCTCGAGGTCGGGGCCGAAGGACCAGATGATCTGGTCACGCCCGAGCCGGTGCTCGACTGCGGTCGCCATCTACTCCGGAGGGACGGCCGGGCCTGCGATGCCGACCGGCCGAACGTCCTCGAGGAAGAGCTGGTCGATGTTCTCGAGGATCCTCCGCGGCACGAACGCCGTCACGATGATCCCGCCGACGATCCAGCCGAGCGCCACCCAGACGGCATACCTGATCGGGTACGCGGGGAGCGGGAAGTACTGGTAGTAGAGCGGTGGGACGAACACCGCCGCGCCGAGGATCGGGATCACCCAGTGTGTCCACCGGTTGAAGACCTCGTGGCGCCGGGAGAAGTACACGACCGTCCCCATGCAGACGATGATGTAGACCACGATCACGACAATCGTGACGGCCGTCGCGATGATGCTGAACGCCGTGATCAGGTCTCCGTAGCGCCAGCCGAGCAGCAGCGACACAGCGAGCCCGAGGATCGTCTGGGCGATGATCGCGACGTGCGGCGTCTTGTGCACGGGATGCGTCTTCGCGAATGCGCGCGGGAGCACGCCGTTCCGGCCCAGCGCGTACATCACGCGTGAGGCCGCGTTCACGCCTGCATTGGAGTTCGCGAGGGCGGAGTTGACGATCGCCGCGAAGACGAGCACCCAGCCGCCGCCCCAGAACACGATCCCGAGGTCGCGCCACGGGTTCGCGGCGGAGGTCGCGACGCTCGTGAACCTGTCGAAGCCGGTGCCGATCACCCACGCGTACGAGCACAGGACGTAGAAGAGGCCGATGCCGATCGCGGAGAAGACGACCGCGCGCGGCACCGTCCAGCGCGGGTTGCGCGCCTCCTCGCCGAGCGGGGCCGCCGACTCGAAGCCGATGAACGCCAGCACGGCGAAGACCATCCCCTTGAAGATCCCGTTGTAGGTCCCGGCCGCCGCGTGGGTGGGGTTGAACGTCTGCACGGTCAGGTCACCGGCGTTCGAGGCCAGCATCCACACCGAGAGCGCGACGAAGACGGCGATCTCGAAGACTCCGAGCAGGACGCCCGCCTGCGTCGACAGGCGGATGTCGCGATACGTGAGGAAGAAGACGATGCCTGCCGCGAGCAGGATCCAGATCCACCACTGGCCCGAGTAATGCCAGTGCAGCCCGTGGTGGTTGCTGGCGACGACGTCCTTCGTCGTCCACGCGAAGATCAGGAAGAGGAGGGGCGCGACGAGCGGCTGGAAGAGCAGATACGCCCAGCCGACCATGAACCCGGCCTGCGGCCCGAGCGCGCGGGCGACGTACGTGTAGAGGCCGCCCGCCGACGGCATCTCCTTCGCCAGCTGGCCGATCGACACCGCGACGCACGTGCAACCGACGAGCGCCAGCAGGACGGAGAGCGGCAGCGCGGGCCCCGCGAACTGGATCGAGATCAGGATCGAGAACGCGATCGCGGCGCCGGGCGCCATGTGCGTGACCGACTGGAAGAGGACCTGCGGCAGGCCGATCGATTGCTCGCGCAGGTGGTCGAAGGTCCGGGCCGGAACTCGTGCAGACTCCATCACGCCTCCTCGCTCGCCTCTTCGCCCCGCGCGATGCTTTCGGATTGGAAGCGGCCGGTCAAGCGCGCCTTTTGTCACGGTGTCTGACACCGGGACAGGTCGCGCGATCGCTCACCGGTAGCCCGCCCCGCGCGCCACGTGACGGTTTCGTCACGCTGGTCTGACACCGGGACCTGGCCGCGGCGGCCTAGTCCCAGGGGGGCGGGTTGTACACCCAGCGGCCGCCGACCATCGTCGCGACAACCTGCACCTCCCGCAGCTCTTTCGCCTCGCACTCGAACGGGTCACGGTCGAGGACGACCAGGTCGGCCAGGAAGCCGGGGACGAGCTTGCCGCGGCGGCGCTCGTCGCCCGCCAGCCAGGCCGGCGCGACAGTGGTCGCCTCGAGCGCCTGCTCGAGCGTCACCGTCTGCTCGGAGTGCCAGGCCGGCCGCTCGTCGATCGTCCGCAGGACGCCGGCGCACACGCCGGCCCACGGGTCGAGCTCCTCGATCGGCGCGTCGGAGCCGTTCGCGACCACCGCGCCCGACTCGAGCAGCGACCGGTACGCGTACGCGCCGTCCGTCTTCCCGGCCCAGAAGCGGTCGGCGAGGTCGCGGTCGGACGGCGCATGGCTGAACTGGACCGAGGCGGCGACGCCGAGCCGTGCGAACCGGGGCAGATCCTCGGGCGTCAGGAGCTGGGCGTGCTCGATGCGCGGACGCAGGCCGAGCGGCGCCCAAACCTCCCGCGTCGCCTCGAAGGCGTCGAGGGCCTCGCGGTTCGCGAGATCGCCGATCGCGTGCACAGCGACCGGGAAGCCCGTGGCGGCGCCGCGACGCACCACGTCCTCCAGCGCTTCGCGGCCGGTGATCTCGACCCCGGAGCCGTCGAGCATCCGCGCGGTCTGGGAGCCGAGCGTGCCGTCCATGAACGCCTTGAGGTAGCCGATCCGCAGCATCGGGTCGCCGAAGCCGCTGCGCAGGCCGAGCGCGGCGAGCTCCGAAACGTGCTCGTGCGGCGCCGACTGCCAGACGCGAAGCGTAAGTGCCCCCTCGCCGGCGAGCCGCTGCCAGAAGCGGAGCGCGCCGCGCCAGCCGTCCTTGTCGTGGACGGCCGTGACCCCTCGGGACACCGCCACTCGCAGGCCCTCCCGCATCGCGTCCACCGACTCCTCGTCCGACGGCGCGGCGAAGGAGTCGCGGAAGTGCCACGCGCACTTCTCCCGCAGGACACCCGTCGGCTCTCCGCGCTCGTCGACCTCGACCACGCCACCAGGAACCTGCAGCTGCCCGTTCGCGCGCGCGAGCCCGGCCGAGTTGAGCCAGAGCGAGTGGTAGTCCTTGGCCATCAGCGCGGCCGGCGTGTCGCCGGTGACGCGGTCGAGCGCCTCTTTCGTCGGCTCAACGGGCGGGTTCCACTCGCCGCTCCGCCAGCCGAAGCCGCGCAGCCACCGCCCTTCGGGAACCGACGGCGTGGCCTCGGCGACCCGCGCCACCGCCTCGTCGAGCGACCGAGCCCCCTCGAGACGCACCTCACGCCGCGCCACCGACCAGGTCGGGAAGTGGACGTGGGCGTCGTTGAATCCAGGGAGGACGCAGCGCCCGCCGAGGTCGACGCGCTCCGGGCTCGGGAGCGCCACCTCGTGCGTGCCCACCCCGCCCGCGACGAGCTCTCCGGCGATCGCGAGCGCCCGCGCGACCGGCAGGCTCGGCTCCATCGTCCGGACGACGCCGTTCTCGAGGATCACGATGGAAGAATCTAGACGTGTTCGACCACGTGACGGTCCGGGTCTCCGACCTCGAGGCGTCGAAGCGCTTCTACGACCTCGTCTTCGCGCCGGTGGCGGGGTTCCGGCTCGCCGCCGAGCTCGAAGATCGAGCGCTCGACCCCGACGGGAACACCGTCGAAGCCGTCTTCCACGACCGCTAACCGGTTGACGAGCGCCGCGAAGCGCCAGAGAATCGCTCGCGTGGGGTCTCTGACGAGGGAGGGATGGATGGCCTGGCGCCTTGACGGCACCTATTTCGAGAACTGCAACTGCGACGTCCTGTGTCCGTGCGGCGCGAGCAGCTTCCTGCTTCCCGCCGATCAGGAGCGGTGTCGCGTCGTACTCGTCTTCCACGTCGACGACGGCGAGATCGACGGCCTGGACGTGAGCGGGCTCAGCCTCGCGCTGCTCGCCGACACGCCCGGGATGATGATCGAGGGCAACTGGCGCGTGGGCGTCTTCATGGACGCGAACGCCTCGCAGGAGCAAGCCGAGGCCCTGGGCGCGGTCTTCTCCGGGCAGAAGGGCGGCCCGATGGCGAACTTCGCGCCGCTGATCGGCGAGCAGCTCGGCATGGAGACGGCGCCGATCGAGTACTCGAACGGTGGCGTCAAGCACCGCGTCAAGATCGGCGACCTCGTCGAGCTCGAGACCGAGGACATCGTCCCGGAAGGCATGTCGGAGCCGACGAAGCTCGTCGGGATCACCCATCCCGCGAACACGACCCTCACCGTCGGGCGCGCCACGAAGTCACGCGTGAACGCGTTCGGCCTCGACTTCTCGAGCGAGGGGAAGAACGCGCATGCCGCGCCGTTCTCCTGGTCCGACTGACGAGAGGAGCTGACTATGGCAACCGATTGGTACATGGAGGGCCCGTGGTTCAAGAACTGCAACTGCGACCCGGGCTGCCCTTGCGACTTCAACCAGTTCCCGACGCACGACCACTGCGAGGGTGCGCTGGCGATGCGGGTCGACAAGGGGAACTTCGGCGACGTCGATCTTTCAGGCCTCTGCTGGGGCGCCGTCGTCCAGTGGCCGGGAGCGATGCACGAAGGGAACGGCAGCGTCGTCCCGATCGTCGACGAGCGGGCGGACGAGCGCCAGCGCGACGCGCTGCTCCAGATCATGAGCGGCCAGCACGGCGACACGCTCTTCGAGATCTTCGCGGCCGTGTGCCCGAACGTGAAGCAGCCGCAGTTCGTGCCGTTCGAGTTCGAGCACGACCTCGGCTCACGGACAGGCCGCGTCAAGGCCGGCGACGTCCTCGACTCCGAGGTCGACACGATGCGCGGGATCGACCCGCCCGACCCGTATCGGGTCGTGGTGAGGATCCCCGGCGGCTTCGAGTACACCGGCGAGAACGAGGAGGCCGAGACCGCGGTGTCGACGAAGCTCGTGGCGAAGGGCGACATCGAGTACACGCTCGAGAACTCCCATAGCTCGATGGCCCACGTGCGCCACGGCAACACGTTCCAGGAGAGCTACACGCCCACGGTGGTCGGAAGCACGTAACCGTGGCGCTCCCTCGTCAGGTCACGGCCGCGGCGGCTCTGCTCGCGGCCGCGCTCGTCGCCTGGATCGTCACCTACCAGCGGATGCGCGGCATGGACGCGGGGCCGGGCACCGACCTGGGCGGGCTCGGCTGGTACGTCGGTGTGTGGGTGACGATGATGGCGGCGATGATGCTGCCGTCGGCTGCGCCGATGGTGCTCACGTTCGCGCGCATCAGCCGCGAGCGGGCGCGCCGGGGGCAGGCCGGGTTCGTGCCGACCTGGGTCTTCGTCGCCGGATACCTGATCGCGTGGACGGTCTACGGGCTCGCCGCGTACGGTGTCTACCGCGCCGCCAAGGAAGCGGCGCCGGGGTTCCTCGCCTGGCACCGCGGGGGACGCTACGTCGCCGGCGGGGCGCTCGGCTTGGCCGGGCTCTACGAGCTGACGCCGCTCAAGCAGGTCTGCCTCCGTCACTGCCGGGGGCCGCTGCACTTCGTGCTCCACGGTTGGCGGAGCGGGCCCGGCGGCGCGCTCCGCATGGGCTTCGAGCACGGGCTCTATTGCGTCGGCTGCTGCTGGGGGCTCATGCTGGCGCTGTTCGCGCTCGGCGTGATGAGCCTCACATGGATGGCGGCGATCGCCGTCCTGATCTTCGCGCAGAAGCTGCTGCCACTGGGGGAGCGCCTCGCGCCTGTGCTCGCGGTCGTCTTCGTCGCGGCGGGGATCTGGGTCGCGTCGGCGCCCTCGACCGTGCCTGGGCTGACGCCGCCGCACTCCCGGCCGGGCATGGGGATGGGCCACGGCTGAGCCGGCCTGGCGCGTCGCCGGGACCTACGCCGAGTCCTGCAACTGCGACGCGATCTGCCCGGGGATCTTCCTCGGCCGGCTCGACGGGACGCAGATCGAGCACTTTCCCTGGGCCTGGAAGCCGAGCAACCTCGTCGCCGTCCGGCCGGCGCAGATCGAGATCGACCACACCCCGAGGCGGCAATGGCTCCGCGTCCGCGACGCCCTCAGCGTCCGGATCACCGGTCCGGTCGAGGACGAGGCAACGGTGACCTGCGTCATCCCGGGCCACGAGCAGCAGGGCGAGGAGCTGATCGCGGAGCACCTGAAAGTCGACGACGGCCCGCTCCGGTTCGAGTACCGGCGCACGTGCGGCTACGCGTCGGTCTTCGACTACTCCGGCGACGGCTAGCTCACGCCGGTTTGCGTGGGTGCGGGCGCGAGCACTCCTCCTAGCCCGACTACACTCGGGCCCGTGCCTGTCGACCCGCTCACCGACGAGCAGCGCGAGATCCGCGAGCTCGTGCGTACGCTCTCGCGCGAGCGGATCGCGCCCCGTGCCGCGGAGATCGACAAGACGGCCGAGTTCCCCTGGGACGTCGTCGAGCTCTTCCGTGAGCACGAGCTCTTCGGGATCCTCTACGACGAGCAGTACGGAGGGCACGGTGCCAGCGCGCTCATGGCGCTCGTGGCGATCGAGGAGGTCTCGAAGGTCTGCGCGACGAGCGGTCTGATCCTCGCCGTGCAGGAGCTCGGCTCGCTCGCGATCAAGCTGGCCGGGACGAACGAGCAGAAGGAGCGCTGGCTCCCGCGGCTCGCGAGCGGAGAGTGGCTCGCGGCCTACGCGCTCACCGAGCCCGGATCCGGCTCCGACTCGGCCGCGATGCGCACCGAGGCGCGGCTCGACGGCGAGGAGTACGTCCTCAACGGCTCGAAGCGCTTCATCACGAACGCGGGCGTCGCGGAGCTCTACACGGTCTTCGCGAAGACCGACCCGAGCAAGGGCCACTCGGGGATCTCTGCGTTCGTCGTCGAGGCGAGCGCGTCGGGCTTCGAGGTGGGGCGGATCGAGCCGAAGATGGGCATCAAGGGCTCGACGACCGGAGAGGTCTTCTTCAACGACTGCCGCATCCCGGAAGCCAACCTGGTCGGCGAGGAAGGAGAAGGCTTCAAGGTCGCGATGCGCGTCCTCGACCGCTCGCGGCCCGGAATCGGGGCGCAGGGGCTCGGGCTGGCCCAGGGCGCGACGGACTACGCGCTCGAGTACGCGAAGAATCGCGAGACCATGGGCACGCCGATCGCCGAGCACCAGCTCGTCGCCGCAACGCTCGCCGACATGGAGACGAAGTGCGAGGCGGCGCGCGGCCTGCTCTACAAGTGCGGCCGGCTCATCGACGAGGGGGCGGACGGGCCGGAGCTGACGAAGATCTCCGCGATGGCGAAGCTGTACTGCACGGACGTGGCGATGGAGGTCACGACGGACGCGGTGCAGGTGCTCGGCGGCTACGGGTACATCCAGGAGTACCCGGTGGAGCGCATGATGCGCGACGCGAAGATCACGCAGATCTACGAGGGCACGAACCAGATCCAGCGGCTCGTGATCGCGCGCCAGATGCTGAAGGAGAACCGCGCTTTCTTGCTCGAGGGCGTTGCGTAGCGCGCCGCCCGACGCGTTCGGGCGCGCGGCGCAGGACTACGAGCTCGGCCGGCCGGGATGGCCCGCGGAGCTCCTCGACGAGATCGCGGCCGAGCTCGGCCTTGCCGCCGACTCCGAGGTGCTCGACCTCGCGGCCGGCACCGGCAAGCTGACGCGGCTGCTCGTCCAGCGCTTCCGCCGCGTCGTCGCGGTGGAGCCGGACGACGCGATGCGGGCGGTGCTCGCGGAGGTCGTGCCCGGCGGAGAGGCGCTCGCGGGCTCGGCCGAGGCCGTCCCGCTCCCCGACGACGCCGTCGACTGTGTCTTCGTCGCCGAGGCGTTCCACTGGTTCGCCTCCGACCGGGTCGTGAGCGAGATCACGCGCGTGCTGCGCCCGCGGGGTGGGCTCGTCGTGATGTGGAACACGCGCCTCGAGCGCGAGCCGCCGTTCCCCGAGGAGGCCGACCGGCTCATCGACGAGGCCTTCGCCCGCGGCGGCGCCCCGGGGCTCGCGAAGGTCATCTCGGGGGAGTGGCGCAAGCCGATCGCCGCCGCGTCGTTCGAGGAGCTGCGGGAGGTGCACGTCGACCGCGAGGAGACGATCTCCCGGGAGCAGTCGATCGCGAATCTCGTGTCCGTGAGCTCCATCGCCGCCCAGCCGGAGCCGGCGCGGCGAGAGCTCGCGGAGAAGCTACGGGAGCTGGCGCCGGACCGGCCGTATCGCCGCTTGATGCACACCGAGCTCTACTGGACGCGGCTTTCTGCCTAGGCACGCGATGGTCATCGGCTCCGGGCCGAACGGCCTCGCGGGGGCGATCACGCTGGCGCGCGCCGGGCTCGACGTCGAGGTGCACGAGGCGGCCGAGACGATCGGAGGCGGGACGCGGAGCGCCGAGCTGACGCTGCCGGGCTTCGTCCACGACATCTGCTCGGCCGTCCATCCGATGGGCCGCGGCTCGCCGTTCTTCCGCGAGCTCGACCTCGGGATCGACTGGGTCGACCCGCCGGCCGCGGCGGCGCACCCGCTGGACGACGGCACCGCGGTCGTCCTCGAGCACGACCTCGACGCGACCGCCGCGTCGATCGGGGGTCGGGACGGCGAGGCGTACCGCGAGCTGGTCGGCCCGCTCGTCGAGCACTTCGACGCGGTGGTGCCGGTGCTCCTCGGCCCGTGGCCACCGCCTGCCCGCGCAGCCGCCCGGCTGGCTCGCGCGCTCGGGCCGGCGGGGCTGCAGCGGAGCCTGCGTGCCGCGCTCGCCGACGCGCGCTCGCTTGCCGAGCAGGTCTTCTCGGGAGAGCGGGCACGAGCCTTCCTCGCGGGGCACTCCGCACATTCGATGCTCCCGCTCGAGCGGCGCCCGAGCGCCGGTTACGGGCTCGCGCTCCTCGTCATGGGTCACGCGCTGTCGTGGGGCTTTCCGCGCGGCGGCGCGCAGCGCATCGCCGACGCACTGGCCGAGCGGCTCGTGGAGCTCGGCGGCGAGCTTCACGTCGAGAGCCCGGTCGAGGAGCTGCCGCGCACCGACCTCGTGCTCGCCGACGTCGTGCCGCGCGAGCTCCTCCGGCTCGCCCGCGGTCGTCTCCCCGATCGGTACGAGCGGGCACTTCGCGCGTACCGTCACGGCCCGGGGGCTTTCAAGCTCGACTGGGCGCTCGAGGGGCCGATCCCCTGGCTGGCGCGGGAGTGCCGGCGGGCGGGAACGGTCCACCTCGGCGGCAGGCTCGACGAGATCTCAACCTCGGAGTG
>Ga0209577_10005904_pt1 | contig 11363 bp, 12 predicted proteins | sample GraSoiAngelo_109_FD_185874 | JGI IMG/M metagenome (GOLD analysis project Ga0209577, IMG submission 185874) | Grasslands soil microbial communities from the Angelo Coastal Reserve, California, USA - 14_0903_12_20cm (SPAdes) (version 2) | ecosystem: Environmental > Terrestrial > Soil > Grasslands... | reverse complement strand
ATAATCGCGATAAAGCCGCCCAAGAAGACGGCCAGCCAGACAAGCGTCCAGAGCAACCCAATAATACTACCTAATGCGCCGCCTGCGCTTCCCGTCGCACTAGCAGCTATTCCTATGACGCCCAGGATAATACTAAGCACAACCAGCGCGATCCATACTGCTATCAAAGCGATGTAAAGCAGGATCGCTTGCCATGCATGAAACTTTACGAAGCGGTTTTCCTTTTCCATGATGAGGCAAATGATCGCGATAACGCCGATTGGATAACCAAGCGCGGCGGCCACGTTTCCATCGAGGCCAAGAGCAGACTTACCTGTATCCATACCGTTCCTCCCCTTCGAGTTTAGTTGTCGTGGATCGGTTACTTGTTAACGGTGTTCCACGCGAAATTTCCTATTACCGGTAGTTTGTACCATTGACCACCGTAAGCCTTCACGCCTGCGATTATCCAGAACACCGCAAAGATCAAGACGAGGATAAGCCTGAGTCCCAAGATCATAAAAAACGCCAGGAGCTCGAGGTCAGCCATGTTAAGCGCGAGCCGAAGCAGCAGCCCTAGTATGCCTATGACGATACCGACGGCGATCTGCGCGGCGGCCAGATAGAGCGCTTGCACGGCGTGGAATTTAACGAAGCGGTTTTCTTTTTCGGTCACCAGAAAGATGATGGCCAGAATCACCCCGATACAACATAAAAAGTTGGCTATGTAGCAGAGCATCGCTCCGACGTTGGACTCAAGCCCCAAACTCGTCTTACCGCCGGGAGCGCCCGATGGCGGTCCGCTTTCCGAATATGGTGTTGCCATTTTTGCTGTCCTCTTAAGAGACGTTAACGAACAATGGCGGGAATACTATGATATCGACTACGCGAAAAGCAACATTTGGCGTAATATCTTGCGTTCGCTAATCGAGTGTCCGATAAGCTTTAGCTTGTCGAGTGGCATTCGGGCGACAAGCTGAAGCTTATCGGACAAGAGAAAGCATGAAGGCCAAAGTTTACGTCACCCTGAAAACAAGCGTGCTCGATCCGCAGGGCAAAGCCATCAAGCACTCGGTTGAATTGCTGGGCTACGAAGGCATCAGCGACATTCGCCAGGGGAAGTATTTCGAAGTCGCGCTCGATGGTTCGCTTGGGGAAGCGAAGGCGCGCGAACAAGCCGAGGCGCTGGCGCGCGACGTTTTGTCTAATCCAATCATCGAAGACTTCCGCGTAGAGATCGAGAAATGAAGTTCGGTGTCATAGTCTTTCCCGGATCGAACTGCGATCATGATGCGTATCACGTGATCTCGAAACACGTGGGCCAGCCGGTCGATTTCATCTGGCACCGCGATACTGACTTGGCCGGTTACGACGCGGTGATCATTCCGGGCGGTTTTTCATACGGCGATTACCTGCGCGCCGGAGCACTCGCCCGCTTTTCGCCGGTCATGAATTCCGTGAAAGAATTCGCCGCGAAAGGCAATCTGGTTTTGGGCATCTGCAATGGCTTTCAGATTCTGTGCGAAGCAGGCTTGCTGCCAGGGGCGTTGATTCGCAATCGTGAGTTGCATTTCGTCTGCGCTCATGTAAATGTGAGGGTCGAAAGCGTCAATACACCGTTCACACACGAGCTAAAGCCTGGAAGCATTTTGAGCTTACCCATTGCTCATGCCGAGGGAAATTACGTCTGTGACGATCAGACGCTGGCAGAGCTTCAGCACGAAGACCGCATAATTTTTCGCTATTGCGATCGAGACGGGCAAGTTACCGATGAAGCAAACTCAAACGGTTCCCGTGACAATATCGCTGGGATTTGTAATCAGAAACGCAATGTGCTGGGCTTGATGCCGCATCCGGAGCGCGCGTGCGAAGACTTGCTCGGCTCGAGCGATGGCCGCGAAGTATTTCGTTCGCTGGCGGGAACGCTGGCCGCTGCGGCTTAAAAGTAGCGTAAACTTTAATTTGCATCATACGACTTAAGAGAGAGGGAAAGGAAAACAACCATGAAACTTCATTCAGGATGGCTCGCTGCCGGACTGCTGCTCTTCGCGGTGCTGGCCTGCAATCTCAGCAAGAACACGAACAACTCAAACAACTCAAACAACAGCAATAAGAATTCGGACTCGTCCACCAGCACGCGGCCCGCGAACGCCGATGTCTACATCGATCAAATCAATATGGCCAAAGACGACAATGGCGAGCCGGGTGAGTCCGCCACCAGCTTTGCGCCCGACGACCACACCGTTCATTGCGTGATCAATCTGAACAAAGCCAAGGCCGGAACCAAGGTCAAGTTCACCTGGATTGGTGTCGACGTCGAAGACATGAAGAAGAATGACGAGATTAAGTCCATCGATTACACCACCAACTCGTTTGAGAATAAGGTTCACGCACACTTGACGCTTCCCAAAGACTGGCCAAAGGGGAAGTACAAGGTTGAGGTCTACATCAACAACGCGCTCGACAAGACGATCTCTTACACGGTTGAATAAAAGAAACTTGATGAAACGTTTCCTGCCAATTGTGATTATCGTCGCCGTTCTGATCGCGGCATTGATTGTCGTCTGGCTGGCGCTGCGGCCGTCGCCGAAATCCGGGACGGCGAACAATGCGTCGCCGACTCCTTTGACCGACGCGCCCGGCGCAGAACCGCCACACATCCGCGGCAATGCCAACGCGCCGGTGACCTTGGAAGAGTTTGCCGACTTTCAATGCGGCGCTTGTGGCTCGTATTATCCTGAGCTCAAGAAGATCGAAAGCGAATATGGCGATCGGCTGCGGGTTGTATTTCGTGAGCGGCCATTGATTCCGCCACACGAACACGCCTTGATTGCCGCACAAGCCGCTGAAGGCGCGGGCTTGCAAGGCAAATTCTGGGAGATGCACGACAAGCTCTACGAGAACCAGGCGGCCTGGAGTGAAGCGAAAGACATCGCACCAATCTTTGTCGATTACGCGAAGCAGATTGGGCTGGACACCGATCGCTTTATGAAAGATCTGAATGGCGAAGTCGTGGCCCAGCACATTTTTCAGGACGGCAAGCGCGCGCATTCTCTCGGCGTAAACTCAACGCCCACATTTTTCGTTAACGGCAAGGAAGCTAAGGACGATTCGTGGAAACCGGAAGGCCTGCGCAAGATGATTAATGAAGCCTTAAGCGCAGCAGCGAAGTAGTTATAGAACCGCGAGCGGTAGCGACCGGATCAAATGGCTAATGAAAAATAGAAAATGATCCGGTCGCTACTGCTCGCGGTTCTCTAAAGCCGGTACTCTATAGCCGTTAGCGAACCTATGTCGTCTGCTGACTCTCCAAACCGAATCTCGTGGCCGTACCTCATCGCGGCGTTAGTTTCATTGATCGGTCTGGGTGACGCGATCTATCTCACCGTCCAGGACCTCACCGGCCAAAGTTTGCGCTGCACAATCGTTTCCGGTTGCAACGAAGTCCTCAGCAGCCCGTACGCGCATATAGGTTCGTTCCCGCTGGCGGCATTGGGCGCCATTGCGTATTTCACCGTGTTCAGTCTTTCGATCCTGACCGCGTTTGGTTATCACTTGGCAAAACCGTTATTGGCCATGCTGATTGCCGCAATGTTCCTGACCACACTCTGGCTTCTCTATTTGCAAGCCTTCGTGATTCATCATTTTTGCCAGTATTGTTTACTGTCTGCTGCGGTAACCACCACTTTGACAGTGTTCGCTTTGATCGCTTCACGAGTGAGGCGTTCGAAAGTTATTTGAAGTCGCCAGTCACAGGCGAATCGCTGACCATCATTGAGCGCTGGCTAAAATACCGCCGCCCGTGGGCCATAACGGTCATCGTTTATGAATCTCTTCAACCCTTCCGCCACTTGCCACGTCTAACTTTTCGCTGCTAATCTTGGCCTTCAACGCCACCAATTCTCGAAAGGAGTTTCCCAGCATGAAGAAACAATATGCGGTTTTTCTCGTTCTCGCGTCCTTTGTGATTATCGCGCTGGCCGCGGTGGCTGGCAGCGGAAGCAGCGTAAGTGATTTGCCTGCGCCGCCCGCTATCGGCACGGTCATCGATGATTTCAAACTGCCCGACGTCGACGGTAAAGAGCATTCGCTAAATTCGCTGAAGGGTACAAAGGGCACGGTGGTGATTTTTATCGCGACGAAATGTCCAGTGTCGAACGCTTATAACGATCGCATGGAGAAACTGGCCGAAGACTACAAGGCGAAAGGCATTAACGTCGTCGGCATCAACTCGAATAACACTGAGCCATCAGCCGAAGTGAAGAGCCACGCCGCCGAAAAGCATTTGACCTTCACGATTCTGAAGGATGATGGTAACAAGATCGCTGATCGACTGGGAGCAAACCATACCCCTGAAACGTATGTGATCGACGCCGGCGGCAAGCTGGTGTATCACGGACGCATCGACAACGCGCAGAACCCGGCAAACATTACTTCCAGCGATCTGCGAGAGGCGCTCGATGAAATGCTGGCCGGCAAGCCAATTCAAAAGACCACGTCGGTCGCGTTCGGTTGCTCGATTAAGCGAGTTTCGTGACGGGTGATGTCAGTCGTCGCTGACGCGACGGATGGATGATGCATCGCAATCTTTTCCGTGTCTTAAGAGACACGGCTAAATTCAAAGCACCGCTACGCGGTAAAGAACCAGGAAATGCGTCTCTCGATTCTGTTCGTTACTCTTTTGATCGTCGGTTCCGTTGCCGGGATTGTCGCGCCTGCTCAACTCAATGGAGCGGGCTCAGTTAAGTCGGCCGACATTCGCGAGATCAATCTCGACGGTCTGAAGAAGATCTTGCAACGCGACCCGAAAGATACGCGTCCGCTCCTAATTAACTTTTGGGCGACGTGGTGTGACCCGTGTCGCGACGAGTTTCCCGATCTCGTCAAAATCGACGCCGACTATCCCGCTGCTCGTTTGAATTTTGTGGCGGTGTCATTGGACGAAGTGGCCGACATCAAGACGGCGGTGCCGAAGTTTCTCAAAGAGATGAAGGCCACAATGCCCGTAGTGCTGCTCAACGTGAACGATCCGGAGCCGGCCATTAAAGTTGTCGATGCAGCTTGGGATGGCCAGTTACCGGCGACTTTTCTTTATGACAAAGACGGCCACGTCGTCTTCCGGCATTTCGGCCGCATCAAGCCCGAAGAATTGCGCGCGGCGATCGATAAAACCGTAAGCAGTAAGCAGTAGGTACTTTGGAGTGCGCCGGCAAAGTGCAGCGGCGACGGCGCTTTGGATTGTTTGCCGCTCAAGCACTCAGCGCTCCAAAGCGCCGTCGCCGCTGCGCTCTGCCGGCGCGCTCCAAATCATGGAATCAATCACTCCAGAAGTAATCGCCGCTCACAATCTCACCCCCGAAGAATTCACGCACATCAAAGAGTTGCTCGGGCGCGACCCGAACCTCGTCGAACTCGGCGTCTTTTCCGTCATGTGGTCCGAGCATTGTTCATACAAATCTTCTCGGATTCATTTGCAGCGGCTGCCGACCAAAGGCGAACGCGTGATCGTGCCGCCCGGCGAAAATGCCGGCGTCGTCGATGTCGGCGACGGGTGGTGTGCAGCTTTCAAAATCGAATCGCATAATCATCCATCGTTCATCGAACCTTTTCAGGGAGCCGCTACGGGCGTCGGTGGAATCCTGCGCGACATCTTCACGATGGGCGCGCGTCCAATTGCCGCGCTCAATAGTTTGCGTTTCGGATCGCTCAACGATCCGAAGAATGGCCGGCGAAATCGGTCGCTCCTCGCCGGTGTGGTCGCCGGTATCGCGCATTACGGAAACGCATTCGGAGTGCCGACGGTTGGCGGTGAAGTCGTCTTCGACGACGCTTACGCGCTGAATCCGCTCATCAATGCTTTCGCGCTGGGGCTCGTTCGTAAAGATCAAATTTTCTTCGGTAAAGCGACGGGCGTCGGCAATCCGGTTTTGTATGTTGGGGCGAAGACCGGACGCGATGGCATTCATGGCGCGACGATGGCTTCGGCACAGTTTGATGAAGAAGCTCTTGAGAAACGTCCCACGGTGCAAGTTGGTGATCCCTTCTTAGAAAAGCTTTTGTTGGAAGCCTGTCTCGAAGCAATGCGCAGCGGCGCGGTCGCCGGCATTCAGGACATGGGCGCCGCCGGCTTGACTTGTTCGACGTGCGAGATGGCCTCGCGTGCCAACACTGGAATTGAAATCGATCTCTCGCTCGTGCCGCAGCGCGAAACCGCCATGACCGCGTACGAAATGCTGCTTTCCGAATCGCAGGAACGCATGTTGATCGTTGCCCATAAGGGACGCGAGCGCGAAGTTGCGGACATCTTTCGCAAATGGGATTTGGACGCGGTCGTAATTGGCCAGGTGCGCGACGATGGTCGCATGCGCGTGGCTCATAACGGCGAGTTGGTTTGCGACGTGCCGGTTAAAGCCTTGACCGACGAAGCTCCAGTTTATGAACGGCCAGTTAAAGCTGGGAGCGCGGACGTCCCGTCCGCATATGCAAGGGAATCTGGTGCGCTCGATGCGGGCGAGACGCCCGCGCTCCCAGCCAATACCGCTCCCGTAAATGTGCTAGCAGCAGAAACAGATCCGACGTTGACGACGGAACCGGCTGCGAGCGTTGGCGGCGGCGCCGACGTTATCAGCCCAGCGCCTCCGACGGCGCCGAATCTTACAGCCGCACAAAATCAAAATGACGCTCTGCTCCGTCTGCTCGCGTCACCTAATCTGGCATCCAAAGAATGGGTCTATCGTCAATACGATCACATGGTGCGCACGAATACCGCGGTGCTTCCCGGCGCCGACGCTGCCGTCGTGAGAATCAAAGAAACGCGGCGGGCGCTGGCAATTGCGCTTGACGGCAACGGACGATACTGTGCGGCAAATCCGCGCGAAGGCGCAAAGCTCGTCGTCGCCGAAGCCGCACGTAACGTCGTCTGCGTCGGGGCGCAACCGATCGCGATCACAAATTGTTTGAATTTTGCATCTCCGGAACGGCCCGAAGTGATGTGGTCGTTTTCGGAGGTGATAGACGGCATGGCTGAAGCTTGCCAGGCATTCAACACGCCCGTAGTTTCCGGCAACGTTTCGTTCTATAACGAAACGGAAGGTCGCGGCGTTTTGCCGACGCCGGTGATCGGAATGATCGGATTGATCGACGACGTGAGACGTGTGATTCAACCGGGCTTCAAGAATCCCGGTGATTTCATCGCGCTGCTCGGCGCTACTCGCGCTGATCTTTCGATCAGCGAATATGCGGCTGTGGTCGAAGGCAGAAACCCGACCGTTAGGGAGGGTGCCCACGTGCCGGTCCTCGATCTTGACCTCGAACGAGCAGTGCAAACCGCTTGCTTGCGCGCCGCTGAAGCAGGTCTGCTGCGCTCGGCTCACGATTGTTCAGACGGCGGTTTGGCAGTCACGCTCTCCGAATGCTGCTTTTCTTCGCTCAATCGTGAGGCGTTCGGCGCCGACATCGACATCACCGGCGAGGACGACATAGTGACCCGGCTCTTCAGCGAGACGCCTTCGCGCATCATCGTTAGTTTCGACCAATCGGCGCTCGGTGACATTGAAGAGATTGTCGCCGCCGCCAGTTGCCCGATGACACTCCTTGGCAATGTGGGCTCGGATCGTCTGCGGATCGAGAGCGACGGCGAGGAAGTTATTCAGCTCGACGTTGCCGAGATGGAAAGCGCCTGGCGCTCGTCTTTGAAAGACAAACTTCAGGCCGAAGCGATGGCTGCCGGAGCGGAGTGATTATTCAGACAATGTTATTTCCCCCACTCGATCGGGAAGAAACTGCCAGCTTTCTCGGCGGTCATGGTTACGCCTAACAACGACGCTGCATATGCCAGCACAGGATCTCGCTGCGCCGCCAGATCCGCGGCCGTGGGAAGCTTAATCTCATCTGGTGTGACACCGACATGCTCTAAGCTCTTGCCATCAGCCATCACGATGTCGGCCTCCGTTATGCTGACGCCGTAAGGCACGATCACGTCAATGCCAATCTCATGATCAAGGTGTCTCGCTCTCATAACAGCCCCGCTTGAAACATCACCAATTACGATTCCGCGTTTTTCTAATTGGACCACTCTGGCAAAAAGTTCAGAGGCAGAACCGGATTCGCTGTCGATGAGCACGACCAACTTTCCGCTAAAATTGTTATTGCCTCTCGATTTGGCGACCACTGATTTCGCATCCTTACGCGCTTTCAGATCGCCGATCTTGACATCGTGATCGAAGACATTACCCACGAGCCGCAAAAGTGTTTCTTCGGCGCCGCCACCGTTGCCACGCAAATCAAGAATCAGGGCCTTCCGCTTTCTAAATTTATCGGCAAGCTCATCCACTTTGGCTTTTTCAAGATCAAACGCGGGCATCTTCCAGATCAAAAGATCGTCACCCAACTCAATGTAACGATGTCGATGCAGATGGCTCTCGTTCTCTTCCTCTCGGATGAGGTCAAAGATGTCGCTGCCCGCGTCATCGCCTGATATATCCATCATTCGTTTACGTTGCTGGACCTTCGCCAGGACGGCGACCTGCTGCTGGCTACCGTCGGGCTTGGCTAATTGAAGGGGCATGCCGGGTTGCGGGCGCAAGGCATGATAAAGATATTGGAAAGTCCACATGTTCTGTCGCGTGAGACGTACTCCGTCTACTGCCACCACTTGATCGCCCGGTGCCATTCCTTTCTTTTCTGCGTCGCTGTCAGGCTTCACTGCGCAACGTAACACTTGTCGCCAATCATTTGCGCTTGCCAACCATACTCGGTTTTGCCGGCACGGCCTGGCGGAATGAAAAATGTGTGTGAGTCGCCGAGATCCATCAGAACCTTAGCAATGACGCCAAACAATTGCCCCAGCGACGTCGAGGTTTTTAATTTTTCATCTGCAGTTTTGAAACTTGCTTCGAGATCCATCCCGTGGTAACTCGGATCGTAATAATTCTTTTTGAGATCGTCTTTGACCGTGCCCAGCATGGTATGTGCCCTGTCGATATCGAATTTGCTCGGAGGTTGTTGCGCGGGTACAGACGAAGCTGAACTATTGAAATACCAAATGGTAGCCGCGAGGAAAACGCCAGCACGAAACGATTTCTTCATAAACTCAATCCTCCTGGGATTAATTGCTGGAAGATTAACTGCTGTCGGGATCCGCTGAAATCAAATTCTAACGCAGCCGGATTTTCCTGACCAAATCGCAAAAGGCCTGTCGCTTCTAATAAACCACGGCGTGTTCGGCGCCTTCGCAGAATTGCCGTTCGACATTCGCATAAAGGTCGAAGCGGAGTGGCTGTGCTATAATCCAATCTCGCTCAACAACCGTTTTGATTAACGATTTCCGGCGCACATCTGTGAAGCGCCGAAGGCCCTTTGGAGGACGAAATCATGGCTACTGAAATGAAACGATCCGCGGCAACCATTGACCGCGTTGAAGAACTTTTGGGCGATGAAGCCCGGACGCTTCTGGATCATACGGCACAGACAATTCCCAAGGAGCAGCTTCACTTGCCCGGGCCTGATTTTGTCGATCGAGTGGTCGCGCAGTCTGATCGTTCGCCGGCAGTTCTTCGATCGCTGCAATCGTTGATAGGCAACGGGCGGCTGGCCGGCACAGGCTACGTTTCAATCTTGCCAGTCGATCAAGGTGTCGAGCATTCCGCCGGGGCTTCCTTTGCGCCTAATCCGCAATACTTCGATCCTGAGAACATCGTGAAACTCGCTATCGAAGGGGGCTGCAATGGCGTAGCGTCGACATTCGGGGTACTGGGAAGCATTGCGAGAAAGTACGCGCACAAGATTCCTTTGATCGTCAAAATCAATCACAACGAGATGCTGACGCTGCCGAATAAATTCGACCAAGTGCTGTTTGGGACTGTGAAAGAGGCGAAGAACCTTGGCGCCATTGCAATCGGCGCGACGATTTATTTCGGCTCGGATGAATCGACCCGGCAAATTACCGAGATCGCAGAAGCTTTTGCTCAGGCACACGAGCTAGGGATGGCCTGCGTCCTCTGGTGCTATCTCCGCAATTCTAAATTCAAAACTCCCGAAGGGGACATGCACGCCGCAGCCGATCTCACCGGGCAGGCGAACCATCTCGGCGTTACGATTCAGGCCGATATCGTCAAACAGAAATTGCCCGAACGCAACGGTGGCTATCCGGCCGTCGAAAAAGAACTCGGTAAATCGTATGGCAAGACCAGCAAGCTGGTTTATGAAAAACTGACCACTGACAATCCAATCGATCTCGTCCGTTATCAGGTCGCCAATGGGTACATGGGCCGCATCGGCCTGATTAACTCGGGTGGCGAGTCGAAAGGCTCAGGCGATTTGGCCGCCGCAGTGCGCACCGCGGTCATTAATAAACGTGGTGGTGGCATGGGCCTAATTTCCGGGCGCAAGGCTTTTCAGCGGCCGATGAATGAAGGCGTCGAGCTGCTGAACGCAATTCAGGACGTTTATTTGTCGAAGGAAATCACTGTCGCATAAAACAGCCCGACATTTGCACCAGACGCGCGCGATTACTATAATGCGCGCTTTAGAAATCCCGACCATAGATATGTCAACTCCGATTCGCTGGAGACACGACCGGCCGCCGCGCCGTCGACCGAGGCCAGAGCCCAGGCCGCTGACGTTAATCAAATCCGCTTTGGGCGAAGCCGCCCGCGTGGCTTTGGCTGAGCCGTTCATGCTTTCCGTCGAGCGTCAGGACATCTACCTGCGCCGTCTGCCAAGGGCACTTGATGGGCTCCGCATCATCCATCTTTCAGATTTCCATTACGGACCATTAACTGATTCGCGGCACCTCGAACGGGCGGTGCAGGCGGCGAACGATCTGCGTCCCGACCTAATCGCGCTCACCGGTGATTACATTTCGCACGACCGCAGCTATGCCGCGCCGTGTGCCGAGTTGATTAGCCGGCTGCGTGCGCGTCACGGTGTCTTCGCCGTGCTTGGAAATCACGATCACTGGACCGATGCTGAGTTGATCGCCGATCTGTTTCGCCTGGGAAACATCCGAGTCCTGCTGAACGAGGGCATGCGCGTCGATCTCCAGGGCGAATCGTTCTGGCTGGCTGGAGTCGATGACACAATGGTCGGACTGGAAGATTTGCCGCTGGCTTTGGCCGGCTCTCGCGATGATGAAATGAAGTTGTTGCTGGCGCATAACCCTATCATTCTGCGACGCGCCGCGCGGGCAGATGTCGATCTTGTTCTCAGTGGCCATACTCACGGCGGTCAAGTTACCTGGCGTTCCGAGAAGAGCCGCTCCGGCCGGCCGCGGCGTCGAATGCTGCGCGGACTTGGACGGCGCGGGAACACGCAGATATATGTCACGCGCGGACTCGGAACCGTGGTCCTGCCAATTCGTTATGGCTGTCCGCCGGAAGTGTCGG
>Ga0209577_10005902_pt1 | contig 11365 bp, 12 predicted proteins | sample GraSoiAngelo_109_FD_185874 | JGI IMG/M metagenome (GOLD analysis project Ga0209577, IMG submission 185874) | Grasslands soil microbial communities from the Angelo Coastal Reserve, California, USA - 14_0903_12_20cm (SPAdes) (version 2) | ecosystem: Environmental > Terrestrial > Soil > Grasslands... | reverse complement strand
GCCGATCGCGGCGCGCAGTTCGCGCGGAATCGGGCCGCGGTGCTCGATGGTGAGATAAGAGATGCAGCGCCGGGCATCGAGCCGATACGGGGCGGGAAACGCCGCGGTCGGGCAGATGTCGAGGCACGCGCGGCAGCTGCCGCAATGATCCTGTTCGGGTGCGTCCGGCGGCAAATCAAGGCTCGTGAAGATCGCGCCGAGAAACAGCCATGACCCGAATTGGCGCGACAGCAGGTTGGTGTGCTTGCCCTGCCAGCCGAGCCCGGCTGCCGCGGCGAGCGGCTTCTCCATCACTGCCGCAGTGTCGACGAAGACTTTGGCTGCGCCGCCCGCTTGCGCCTGCAGCCAGGCGGCCAGCGCCTTGAGCCGCGGTTTGATCACCTTGTGGTAGTCGTCGCCGCGCGCATAGACGGAGATCGCGCCGCGATCGCGTCGCTGCAAGATCGCCAGCGGGTCGTCGTCACTGCCGTAATTGACGCCGAGCATCACAATTGAGCGCACATCGGCCCATTGGGCGCGCGGATCGCCGCGCCGCGCCGCACTCGTTTGCATCCAATGCATGTCGCCGTGGGCACCCTCGGCCAAAAATTGCTGCAGGCGCGCCGCCGCTTGCGGAATCGCGTCGGGCGGGCAGACACCGACGACATCGAAGCCGTGTTCGCGCGCGGCATCGACGAGCGCGGTCTTCAGCGATGTCGGATCGGTCAGAAATCGAGATCGGCGTAAGTCTCGGACGGCGGCACGCCCGGAAGCGTCTCGGCCAGCATCGGGCGAAACGACGGGCGCGACTTTATCCGCGCGTACCAGTTCTTCGCGATCTCGTCTTCGTTCCATGGCACGTCGCCGAGGTAGTCCACGGCGGACAAATGGGCAGCGGCGGCGAGATCGGCATAGCTCATGCGTTCGCCCGCCAGCCAATCGCGCATGCGCGCCAGCCAGCCGATATAGGCCAGATGATAGCGCAGGTTGTGGCGCGCCGCGCGGATCACATCGGCTTCGGGCGGGCCGCCGCCGGCGTTCTCCGGCATGTGGCGCTTATATAGGCGCTCCATCGTCAACGGACCGCTGACCTCGGCAAAGAATTTGTCATTGAACCAGCTCACCAGCCGACGCACCTCGACCCGTGTGCCGGGATCACGTGGCAGCATGCGCTGCTCGCCGAGATCGGCGCCCCGGGTCTCGTCGAGATATTCAGCGATGACCGAGGCGCCGGGAACGGCGGGATGACCTTCCTCCACCAGCACCGGCGTGGTGCAGGCCGGATTGAGGGCGAGGAACTCCTGACGCCGTTCCCAAACCCGCTCCTCCACCACCTGAGCGGTAATGCCGTACTCGGCCAGCGCCAGGCGCACGAATCGCGAGTGCGGGCAGAATGGATGATGGAACAGCGTCGGCATTCGGCTGTGCGGATGGCGCCGATCGCGAGCGCGGCCGGCGAGGGCAGCGAGGGCGGTCACGTTACGTTGCGTCCCAGGCTTTGAACAGAGCGATCCCTCAGAGGCTGTGCAATCTTGCGAGGCTCCCGTTGCTCCCCGGTTAACGATGCGGGAAAAGCGGGTTCCCTCCTCCGCTGGGCGCGGTCCGGCGCTTTTTCGTCACAATCCGATTGCCGAGTGCGCCGATGTCACTCGATCTGTTCAAGGCTTTCGTTCTCGGCGTCGTCGAGGGGCTCACCGAATTCCTGCCGGTCTCCTCGACCGGCCACCTGCTCCTGGTGCAGCGCTTCTTCGGCTTCGACGACGGCGACTTCGGCAAGACTTTCGCCGTGCTGATTCAATTTGGCGCGATCCTAGCGCTGCTGTCGATCTACTCGCTTCGCATCTGGCAGATCGCGATCGGCATGTTCAGCGATCCGGCGCCGCGCCGCTTCGTGACCGGCGTGCTGCTCGCGTTCCTCCCGGCCGCCGTGGTCGGAGCGCTCGCGCACGATTTCATCAAGTCGGTTTTGTTCAATCCGTGGATCGTGTGCTTCACGCTGATCGTCGGCGGCGCCGTGCTCCTGTGGGTCGACAGCACGGATCTCGAGACGCGCTATCGTGAGGCCACCAAGTTCTCGCTGCCGATGTACTTCGTCATCGGCGTGGCGCAGTGCCTGTCGATGATTCCCGGCGTGTCCCGCTCGGGAGCCACCATCGTCTCCGCCATGCTGCTCGGCGCGGATCGCCGGTCGGCGGCGGAATTTTCGTTCTGGCTGGCGATGCCGACCATGGCCGGCGCCTTCGCCTACGACCTCTACAAGAGCCACGGACAGATGACCTCGGGCAATACGATCATCGTCGCCTTCGGCTTTGCGGTGTCGTTCGTTTGCGCCTGGATCGTGGTGAAGACTTTCCTCGATTACGTGCAACGCCATGGCTTTGCGTTGTTCGCCTGGTGGCGCGTCATCGTAGGAGCACTCGGGCTCGTCGCGCTGGCGCTGGGATTTTGATGTCGGACCTCAGAGATCAGACCTGGATCTCGCTCGCTGATCTCCGACCTCTGACATCTGAGCTCCGAACTGGCCGGTCCTGCGGAAACGCCAGAGATAAGCAGGTACGACGGCAGCCATGGCGAGCGGATCGATACCGAGCGCTTCCAGCGTCCGCCCTTCGCGTTTCGCCGTTTCGGACACGACGACATCGCCGCGCAGCAGCTCGACTTGATCGGACGTCAACATCGGCTTCGGCATGAGCTGCAGGAACGACGCGAGCAATGTGGCGAGGGGAAATGGAATCGGCACCAATGGGCGCCGGCGCTCGATCGTTGCGAGCATGAACTGCATCAGCTCCTTGAAGCTGCGCACTTCCGGGCCGCCGAGCTCGTAAATCTGGCCTTCTTTGGCGCGGTCTTCGATCGCGGCCACCACGGCGCTGGCGACATCGCCGGCAAACACCGGCTGGAACCGCGTGCGTCCCCCGCCGATCAATGGCAGGGCCGTCGCGAAGCGCGCAATAGCGGCGAACTTGTTGAAGAAGTCGTCTTCCGGGCCGAACAATATCGACGGACGCAGGATGATCGCCGACGGCGCCGCCGCCAGCGTCAACTTCTCGCCCATTGCTTTGGAGCGTGCATAGTGCGAGCGCGCATGGGCGTCGGCACCGATCGCCGAGACATGAACCAGGTGGGCGCCGGAACGCGCCGCGGCCTGGGCCACGGCCTGGGCGCCCGCGGCTTGCACGGCCTCGAAGCGCTGCCGCCCGCGCTCGAACAGGATGCCTACGAGGTTGATCAGCACGTCGGCGCCGCGCGCGGCCGCCTGGACGGAGTCCTGGTAGCGCAGGTTGGCCTGCACCGCGTGGATCTGACCGACGCGGCCGAGCGGCTGCAGGTATCCGGCAAGCTCGGGCTGGCGCACCGCGACGCGGACGCGGTATCCGCGCTTGGCGAGCGCGCGCACGACGTGACGGCCGAGAAAACCCGAGCCGCCATACACCGTGATCAATGTTTCCAGCGCGATGTCCGTCATGGCGCGTTCACTGGCATGGGCGCGAGGCCAAATACCGGATCAGCCGGTTGCTGTGTAGGGGCGGCGGAACACCATTGCGCCGCGCCGGCAAGGTGCGCAAGCGCCCATTTGACAAGCACAACCTCGCTCCGTACCTATCGCTCAAAGCCCAGGTGGCGGAATTGGTAGACGCACTAGTTTCAGGTACTAGCGCCGCGAGGCGTGGAGGTTCGAGTCCTCTCCTGGGCACCAGCTTCGCACCATGGCCGCTTCCGAGGTCACAATGACCATCCGGTTGCACCGCGGCGATCTTCCCGATCTTTCGCACTATCATGTTGCTGCCGTGGCGATAGACACCGAAGCCATGGGACTCAACCCTCATCGCGATCGGCTCTGCGTGGTGCAATTGTCGCCCGGCGACGGCTCTGCCGATGTGGTGCAACTCACGGCCGGCGAAACGAGCGCGCCAAATCTGACGAAGCTTCTGGTCGACGCGGCGATCCTGAAAATTTTTCACTTTGCGCGGTTTGACCTGGGAGTGCTGCAGAACGCCTTGGGTGTGATGCCGGCGCCGGTCTACTGCACCAAGATCGCCTCGCGGCTCGCCCGCACCTACACCGACAAGCACGGTCTCAAGGACCTCGTGCGCGAAATTCTCGGGATCGACGTATCGAAGCAGCAACAGCTGTCCGATTGGGGCGCCGCGACGCTCAGCGATGCGCAAGTCGCCTATGCGGCCTCCGACGTGCTGCATCTTCACGCATTGAAAGAGAAGCTTGACGCCATGCTGGTGCGGGAGGGGCGGGCGGAGCTGGCCGCCGCATGCTTCCGTTTCTTGCCTGACCGGGCACGCCTCGACCTCGCTGGCTGGGCCGGCGAGGACATTTTTGCCCATTCCTAGAGCATGATCCCGAAAAGGTGGGTACCGGTTTTCGGGAAAGATCATGCTCCCGCGCTTAGTCGCGATGAGATTCGAAAAAAGTCGTTCGGCGCGACCCATTTTTGCCGAATCTTTAGCCAAATCGGGTGCGATCCACAGCCAACCACAGGGAACCACAGGGGCCCTGTGAGGATTGGGGAACGTTGCCTCATTTCGCAAACCGCCATGCCCCGGCCGGGCCATATTTCGGGGGCAACTATGGCCGGCTTAAAGCGGGGTCGCATGGCGTGGGGACGCCTGATCTCCGTCAGGCGGGTGGGCTCGGGGGATGAACGCGTTCACTGCAGCATCCGAATTCGATCGGCCAAAGCCGCGCGCCTTCACGCTTGCCCCGCGCGCCGGAAGTGACCGTTTGTTTCGCGCCGCGGTGCGTCACAGCCGGTATGTGCGCCTGCTGCGGGTCGCAATTCCGGCCGGTGTGGTCGTGGCCGTGGTCGGCGGAATCGCGGTAACGGCGCTGCTCAAGCCGTTGCGGCTTCTCTCCAAGTTGCCTGTCGACCTCGGCTCGCTGGTGGTTTCCGGCAGCAAGATCATGATGCAGCAGCCGCGGCTCGCCGGCTTCACGCGCGACAATCGCCGCTACGATCTCACCGCCAAAGCCGCGGGCCAGGACCTCACCAAACCCGACATCGTCGAATTGCAGGGGATTCGCGCGATGATGGAGATGCAAGATCGCGTGGTGTTCGAAACAACCGCGCAGAGCGGACAATTCAACAACAAGACCGAGCAGCTCACGCTGACCCAGGACATCGTGGTGACGTCGTCGAATGGATACCTCGCCACGCTCAGCGAGGCGGTGGTGGATGTGCGTGCCGGCAAGATCGTTTCCGACAAGCCGGTCGAGGTGAAGACGGCGACATGGACCGTCAACGCGAATCGCATGGAGATCGCCGACTCGGGCAATCTCATGCGCTTCGAGCGCGGCGTGTCGGTGACGCTGGTGCCGGAGAATCCCGCGCCCGAGACCGACGGAGGCGCGCGGCCGTGAACGCGCAAGAAATTATCCGTCGCGCGCGCGGCGCTGCAATCGCCGTAATGGTCCTCGCACTGGCGACTGGCGCAGCCAACGCCGTCGAGCAGAAAAATCAGGGGCCGCGAAACGCGCTCCAGGGTTTTTCGGAAAACCGCGATCAACCCGTCAAGATCCAGGCCGCGGCGCTCGAAGTTCGTGAGAAGGAGAAGCTCGCCACCTTCAGCGGCGATGTCTACGTGCTCCAGGGCGACACCGAGATGCGCTGCAAGGTGCTCACAGTGTCTTACGAAGAAGAGACCGGCGCGCACGCCGTGAAGGCCGCGGATCCCGGGCCCGGAGGCCAGAAGCAAATTCGCCGGATCGAAGCGAAAGGCGGGGTAATTGTCGTTCAGAAAGACCAGAAGGCGACCGGCGAGGCCGCCGTTTTCAACATGCGTGAGAATACGGTGATGCTCACGGGTAACGTCGTGGTGACGCGCGGAGCCGATATCCTGCGGGGATACCGGCTCGTCGTCGATCTAACCAACGGCGTTTCGAAGATGGATCAAGGCCCCGGCACGCGTGTTGAGGGCCTTTTCCAGACGAGCTCGCGCCCGCCCGAGAAAAAATGAGCTTGCGCGCGGTCCCCGCCTGGCTTAGGCGCCGGAATTTTCAAACAGGCTTGCTCGTGATTTGACCGCCGAGACAAGCTCTTGATCCGTAATATTAAATCGCCAACCGGGTGCCTTGACCGCGCGGCCGGATTGGCTCATTGCAGGTGCGCGATGTTCCGGGCGCCAGCCGGACCGCTCGCTTGAATCGGGGGGCTCCGAGGTAAAGCGTGCGCAACATCTTCGCGCTGTTCCGCCACCGTCGCGCGCCTCAGGGCCCCCGCAAAGCCAACGGGGGTTGGCAGGACATGAATTTGTCCGCCCTGGGCGGACCGATCTCGTCCGCGCGGCGCCAGCCGCGCGAGGTCTCGACCAAAGCGCGCGCCACGGGCGCGGCGCGCCGGCGAGCCGATGTGGAAGGCTATTTGGCCGCGCACAGCCTCGCCAAGAGCTATGGCGGACGCCTCGTCGTAAATGACGTGAACCTCTACGTGCGGCGCGGGGAGGCGGTGGGGCTGCTTGGTCCCAACGGCGCCGGCAAGACTACGGCCTTCTACATGATCACCGGTCTGATCAAGCCCGAGCGTGGTCAGATCGAGCTCGACGGCTACGACGTCACCCATCTGCCGATGTACCAGCGCGCGCGACTCGGTATCGGTTACCTCCCGCAGGAAGCCTCGATTTTTCGCGGACTCAATGTCGAGGAAAACATCCGTGCGGTGCTCGAGGTGGTGGAGCCCAACCGGCGCCGGCGCGAGTCCGATCTCGCCGCCCTGCTCGACGAATTCGAAATCGCGCGGCACCGCAAGACGCCCTCAATCGCGCTGTCCGGCGGCGAGCGCCGCCGCGTCGAGATCGCCCGTGCGCTCGCCAGCCGGCCGAATTACATGCTGCTGGACGAGCCGTTTGCCGGCATCGATCCCAAGGCGGTGGTGGAAATCCAGAGGCTGGTGCGGCGCCTCACGAAGCGCGGCATCGGCGTGCTCATTACCGACCACAACGTGCGCGAGACGCTCGATCTGACCGACCGCTCCTACATCATCTATTCCGGGCAGGTCCTGATGGAGGGCCGCAAGGACGACATCGTGAACGACCCGGAAGTGCGGCGCCTCTATCTGGGCGAGGAATTCCGGATCTAAGAGGCGAAACGCCGTGTCCGCCCTGGTCGCGGACATCCGGGGTTCTCCCCGCTGTTTTACCGTCTCCCTGTTCACGGGTCGGGGCGCGCCCTGTATACAGGCGCCGGCGAACCCGATATGCAAGAATTGGACCAAGTAAGTAACGCGGCTTCGCGCTGAGCGAACTCGGCCCTCCGTGCCGTCATTCGAGCAGCGTCGCCGGCGGCCCAAGAATCGCAATGGCGCTGACCCAAAGACTAGAACTGCGACAGAGCCAAGCGCTGGTGATGACGCCGCAGCTGATGCAGGCGATCAAGCTGCTGCAGCTCTCAAACCTGGACTTGACGGCCTATGTGGAGGGAGAGCTCGAGCAAAATCCTTTGCTCGAGCGAATCGGAGATGGCGAAGAGGACGTTCGCACGGTCGCGCCCGATGCGGGCTCCCATTCAGATGCGCCGCGCCCCGCCTGGCGTGAAAACGGTCACGCCGCACCCGATCGCGTGCGGGAGGCGGTTGCTGCCGTCGGCGACGATGTTCCCGCAACCGATGCGGACGCGGCCTCTTCTCGCTCGAACGCCGAGTGGCCAGCCGGTCATGCGGAATGGGGGCGAGGCAACGCTCGCGACAGCGGCGACTACAACATCGAAGCCTTTCTCTCCATGGAGACGACGCTTGCCGATCACCTCGCGGAGCAGCTCGCGCTGACCGTGACAGATCCGGCACGCCGCATGATCGGGCGGTTTCTGATCGACCTCGTTGATGAAGCCGGCTATCTCCGCGGCGAGTTCGCGCAAGTCGGTGAGAAGCTCGGGGCGCTCCCCGAAGAGGTCGATGCCGTGCTCAAGATCCTGCAGGGCTTCGACCCTCCCGGCGTGTGCGCGCGCAATCTCGCGGAATGCCTTGCCATTCAGCTGCGCGAACGCGACCGGTTCGATCCCGCCATGGAAGCGCTGGTCAGGCATCTCGATCTGCTCGCGAAGCGCGATTTTGCGGCCCTGCGCCGGATCTGCGGCGTTAATGACGAGGATCTCGTCGACATGCTCGCCGAGATCCGCCAGCTCAATCCAAAACCGGGACTCGCATTCGGATCCTCGACGGTGCACCCGATCGTGCCCGACGTGTTCGTCCGTCCCGCGCCGGACGGCGGTTGGGCCGTCGAGCTCAATTCCGATACGCTGCCGAAGGTACTCGTGAACCAGAGCTACCATGCCGAAGTAGCCAAGGCGGCAAAGAGCGACAAAGATAAGAGCTATCTTGCCGACTGTCTGCAATCGGCGAGCTGGCTCGTTCGCGCGCTCGACCAGCGCGCCAAGACCATCCTCAAGGTGGCAAGTGAAATCGTGCGCCAGCAGGAGGCGTTTTTCGTTGAAGGCGTGCGCCAGCTGCGTCCGCTCAATCTCAAGACCATCGCCGAGGCGATCGGCATGCACGAATCGACCGTATCGCGCGTCACCGCCAACAAATACATGGCGACCGAGCGCGCGGTGTTCGAACTGAAATATTTCTTCACTCCGGCAATTGCCGGGTCGGACGGCGGAGAGGCTCACTCGGCCGAGGCAGTGCGTCACCGGATCAAGCAATTGATCGATGAGGAAGCTCCGGAGGGCATTCTTTCCGACGATGCGATCATGGAAAAGCTGCGGGGCGCTGGCGTGGAGATCGCCCGGCGTACGGTGGCGAAATATCGCGAGGCGATGCGCATCGGTTCGTCCGTGCAGCGTCGGCGCGACAAGCGGTCACGCTTGGGCGCGCCCTCCTGACGCGACATCTCAGGTGCCCGGCGACGGCCATTGACGCAGGAAGGCCGGCTACTTATCGTCCTGCGCCTTGCGACGCGCGGTCCCGTTGAGCTCCCGGATTTCTGGAATCATCCATGCTGCTCACCGATCTCGTCGCCCCTGGCGCCATCGTTCTGGCGCTCGCCGTAACCAGCAAAAAACAGCTTCTGCAGGAACTCGCGGCCAGGGCCGCCGCGCTCTCCGGGCAAAGCGAACGCACGATCCTAGAGGCTTTACAGCAGCGCGAACGGCTGGGCTCGACCGGCGTGGGCAATGGGATTGCCATTCCGCATGGCAAGCTGCCCAAGCTCAACAAGCTGTTTGGATTGTTCGTGCGGCTCGAGCGGCCGATCGATTTCGAGGCGCTGGACGGTCAACCCGTCGACCTGATTTTTCTGCTGCTCGCGCCCGAAGCCGCGGGCGCCGATCATCTCAAGGCGCTGGCGCGGGTTGCACGGCTGTTACGTGATGGTGACATCGCGCGCAAATTGCGCGAATCACATGATGCCGATGCTCTTTACTCAGTGTTGGCGATGCCCTCGGCCAGCGCGGCTTAGTGTAAGCTCACCGTTTCGATCTCACGGCTTGCCGCATTCGCCATTGCGGCTTCACGGCTGTCCGCGATCAGCATCGGCGTGCCGTCGGCCGCGTGCAGAACGAACACGCGATAGCCTGCTGCCAGCAATGGCGCCTCGGCCGAGAGGAACGCAACCTCCTCGGAGCGAATTGCCTTGATGTAGGCGAGCCGGTTCTCGCCCAGCGTTGCGAGCATTTCCCGTGACACTGCGCTGGCAGCCTGCGGATCGAACATGACGCGTGCTCCTCATCGGTGGGTCATGTGAGCAGGCACTATGGTTCAATTCGCGCCGTTAGGCTGTGTTGTGGATCACACACCTCGCCCGATTATCGTGCCTGAGCGAGATAAGCCCGTCCTAAGCGGGTTTCCGCTGTGTCCCGGATCACACAGTCGAGCGCGAATTTGCCACCGTGACGTGCGCCTACGGCGGCATCGGCTCCATGGGGCCTGATCCGGGGGAGGCTTACGTCCCGATATTGCGGCGGAAGGGGGGCGAGCGCGATCGTCAGTGGTACGCGCCCGTTCAATGCACGCTGACCGTCTCGAGCTCCTGGCTCCATGCATTGGCGATCGCCGCCTCGCGGCTGTCGGTCAGCATGATCGGCGTGCCGTCGGCAGCGTGCAGAGCATACAGCAACGTGCCCGGCGCAAGCCGTGGCGCCTGCGGAAATTGTTTCTGCACGTCTTCCGAGCGGACCGTTTTCACATAGGCGATCTTGCCGCCGCCCAGCAATGCCAAGGCTTCCGGCGAGATCAAATGTTCCCGGGAGATGATGCTGTTGTTGGTCATGGCACTCGACTCCTTTCGATTCAACGCGTCGAGCCCTGTTCTGGTTCAGTCATTGTCCGTGATGCTGATCGTCTTCACGATCCGTTCCGGCTGCGGACGGGCGAGATCGATCGACAAAAGGCCATTTTTCAAGTCTGCACCCAGCACCTCTATTCCCTCCGCCAGAACAAACGTGCGCTGGAATTGCCGCGCTGCGATGCCGCGGTGGAGGAAGTGGCGCTGCTTGTCGTCGTGCTGGCGTCCGCGAATGACGAGCTGGTTTTCCTCGACCGTCACGTCGAGTTGATCGCGGGTGAACCCGGCAACCGCAAGCGTGATGCGCAGGCGCTCCGGCTGGCCGTTTTCTCGCGCGACGCGCTCGATGTTGTAGGGCGGGTAACCGTCAGCCGCCTTGCTGACGCGATCGAGCGCACGCTCGATCTCGTCGAATCCAAGCAGAAACGGGCTGGACAAAGACGGAACTCGGGACATGCTCTCAAAGCCCTCGTAAGCGACTTTGATGGGCCCTTTCGGCGCCCTTTCGACCATTCTCGAGGCTGCCCGGGAGTGGTCGTTCCCAATATGGGGGCGGGGGAACCCTCCCGCAAGAATATGGGCGGCAACGCGCGCTTAGAGGAGAATGGCTCGGCGGACGCAGGCGGGGCGGCGGGGCGATACCGGTGGCCTCGGATCATGCTTGCGCCAACCCAAACAGCCGCAGCGCGTTGGTGCGCCCGATCTTGTGACGCGCATCTTCGCCGATCTCCGCGTTGTCGAACCATTCCGCGGCGTCGGCGAAGTCCTCGAAGGGATAGTCGACCGAGAACATGATGCGATCGGCGCCGCTCTCCGCGATCGCATCAATCAGGGCAGGTGTGCTGAAGTGCCCCGATGTCGTGAGGTGGAAGTTTGCCCGAAAGTAATCCGCCACGCGCTTGCGCGCGGGATATTTGTGCGGCGCCTTCATCCAGCTGTTGCGATTGTCGATGCGCCAGAGATAGTACGGCAACCCTTCACCGAGATGACCGAGAATGATTTGCAGGCGCGGGCACTCGTCGAAGAGGCCGCTGCCGATCATCCGCAGCGCATGCACCGCGGTTTCGGCGGCGAAGGTCCAGGTCGGTCCGAACAGCCAGGGATGGCCTTCGTAGAGCGGCGAGGGATTGGGCGCGGGCGGGCGCGGATGCAGATAAAAA
>Ga0209577_10005900_pt1 | contig 11366 bp, 12 predicted proteins | sample GraSoiAngelo_109_FD_185874 | JGI IMG/M metagenome (GOLD analysis project Ga0209577, IMG submission 185874) | Grasslands soil microbial communities from the Angelo Coastal Reserve, California, USA - 14_0903_12_20cm (SPAdes) (version 2) | ecosystem: Environmental > Terrestrial > Soil > Grasslands... | reverse complement strand
ATTACTGAAATCGATGGCCGAAACAATGGCTCCACCAAAACCGGCGCATTAACCCGATTTGGGCGAGGTCCTTTTGGAGTGCGATGCGTCTTCGCATCGCTTTCTCACCAGCACTGCCACACCAAAGCGACGCGGAGAGGCGTACGCACTCCCAAAGCTTGCGCGAAAAGACATGACGGTCCTAAGTAAATCGAATTCCAACGAACGAAAATAACTCTTCGTTTTTTAGATGCGCATCTGGACGATAGGCCACTCGACACGCAGCATCGATACGTTCATTTCGTTGTTGAAGGCCAACGGAATCAAGTTACTTGCTGACGTGCGATTGCTGCCGGGATCGAAGCGCTATCCGCAGTTCAACAAAGAAAAGCTATCAGACTCGTTAGGGAAACCCGGGATTCGTTACGAACATTTTCCCGAACTCGGCGGGCGGCGAAAGGCAAAGCCGGATTCAAAAAACACAGCCTGGCGAAATGCGTCATTTCGCGGTTACGCCGATTACATGGGAACAGAAGAGTTCGACCAAGGTGTTAAGCGCCTTCTCGATCTTGCTGCCGCCGCCGGACCTACTGCGATCATGTGCGCAGAAGCGGTCTGGTGGCGTTGTCATCGGTCGCTGATTTCTGATTATCTTAAGACCGTCGACATTGAGGTGATGCACATCCTCGATGAAAACAAAGTCGAGCCGCATCCATACACGTCTGCCGCGCGGATCGTGAAAGGGAAACTAAGTTACGCAGCAGAAAATACACTGCTATAGCGGCCGTGTATGACCGCCCGAGCAATTAGGAAATCGTCGTGGCAGCTACATCTTGTTCGAGTCTCGGTGCAAGATGTGCGCCGGAACCGGTGGCGTCTGGTTCTCACGCTCCATCATTCGCTCTGCTAGCCATTGAACCCATTCGAAATATGTCTCTCGTTGAGCATCTCTGCGCAGTTCTGAGATGTAGCGGGATAGCTTTCGCCATGTGACAACAATTGGGCCACTGAAAAAGTCATCGACAAGATCAATAGTAACTTCTTTTCGGTATAGAAGAATGCCGAGAGCTTCCCAGCTCGTTAGAAGGGCATAAACATGATCCTCGCCATCTGGACCGAGCAGCGCCGGAATCTGCTCGCGTGCAACGTTATCTGGCAAAGAGCTAACGCGGCGCAACGAATGCGCGAAAGATGGAGTTTGAAATGACCTGACGAGAGCAGACATGGAATCGCGATGTCGCTGTCCGCGATAATCCCTAATTTGCACTGCCGCGAAAATGACGCCGGCCGTTACCGCGATCGCGTTGATTAGATTTGCGAGGGTCGACAGGTCCACTTCAACGGGGATCGGTTACGCGTCCGAGAAAAAGACAAACACCGCTCGGCACGTGCTGAATGGCATAAATGAATGGGCGATCGACTTTCACTTCAATAGGCGGCGGTTTTGGGCGACGCATTGCCGTCGCTCCCATCATCACTACTGCAGTTGCCGCAGCCGCCTCCGTCCCTTTTTCATCCACGGCGATGAAGACCTTGTGAAAGACGTTGGAGATGTAGAGGTAATCATTCGGCTTGCGCGGCGCCATTTTATCAAAATTCGCGCTGCCTTGAGGGATATCGAATGCGCTTTTCATTCCCAGTGCCTGAAGGTTTGCCGCGAGCGCAATCGTAGGTGGTTCGAGCTTGAACTTTGGCAAATGCAGATCGACATCCTGTGTTTCGAGCTTGTGCATTTCGCTAAAACGTCCGCGGTGAGGTGTAATTCAAGCGCCCGCAGACCGTTTACGTCGTCGGGCAGAAGAACGAGAAATTGGAGATCGCCGCCGACATAGGGAAGGCTGACGGCGGTAAAGCCTTCGTGCCTGGCGTAACCAAAGCGCTCCGTTTTCCGCACCATCGGGACATTTAGCGGCGTGCCGCCGCGGACATGAAATGGTTCCGGCTGCGTCGCCTTGTCGGAAAATGGATCCGCCCACGGCGCTTTGAGATAAAGCGCGTTAGCCAGCACGAGCCGTGTCAGTTTATTCAGTGCATCCGCAGGAATGAGATCACGAATCTTGTCGTGCGTCTCATCTGCCACCCATTTGTTGATGTGCTGGGCAGCAGCAGCGGGATTTACAGCGAAATCGATCGGCTCAAAGGCAGCGCCGAAGTTCTGTTTTACCAGCGACAAAAAATCCTGGCGAAAATCGTAGTCTTTTTCAGCAAAGAGTCGGTTGGCAATGCTTAGCGTGATCGCTTCGCTCGGGCCGCCAAATTCCTTGGATTTCTTCGCCAGTTCGGTTGTCTTCGCGCTCATTTCCTCCAGCGAACGCTGAAGCGAAGCGAACGAGGTAGCTACTGTGCTGGCATCGCTTGGAAAGTGCAGCACACGCGCCATTTCAGTGTGCGTCTCGCCATCCGCGCCGGCAAACGTCATGGCTAGGGCGGTTTCGATCGAGTACGGTGAGACGCAAAGGTTCTGTTCGCCTGTAGCGAGCTGTCGATAAAGCTCGGCCGCGAAGTCGTTCGTTGCCTTTGCCGCGAGATCAAAGTTTGGTGCTGCGTGCGCCATAACAGCGACTAACGCGCTGGATATCTGCAAGATCAAAGAGCGTTTCATACCAGCATGAAACACTTACATTGTGAAGCTTGCGACGCTAATTCGACATATTGAAGACGGTGCGTTCTGTGTGACAATTTCTTCATGGACGAAGCGAAAATCCCGGCTCGCGGCGATATTTCCGATTCTGATAAGTGGGACTTGACGCAAGTTTTTGCCGATGTCGGCAAATGGCAGGAGGATTTTGCCTGGCTGCAGCGGACATATCCAAAGCTGCAGGAGTGGAAAGGCAGAGTACGGGAGTCGGCGCAGACGGTGGCGGCAGTGCTCGAGTTTGAAAAGTCTCTCGATTTGAAGATCGAACGCGTCTATCACTTCGCGTCGCTGCAACTGGCAGAGGACAGCACCAACAATGAATACCTTGCGCGGATTGGGCAGGTTCAGAATCTGCTCACGAAGATTGGCGAAACGGCAGCGTTTGTTGTTCCGGAAATTCTGGCGATCGACGACGAAACCTTCTCCAAATTCATTGCCGCTCCCGCACTAGCCGAGTGGCGAATCAAGTTGCACAAGATTCGGCGAATGAAGCCGTATGTGCTGTCAGTTCCCGAGGAACGCCTTCTCGCGCTGGGAAGTGTCGCACTGAGCGGTTATGACGACACCTTTTCGCAATTGACCGATGTAGACATGAAGTTCGGTGTCCTTGTCGATGAGAAGGGCCGCGAGAAACCGCTGACCCAAAGCTCGTTCAGCTCATTTTTGGTTAAGCGCGATCATGAGTTGCGCAAACGCGCGTTCCATCAATTCTATGCAGAATTTCGCGATCATCAGTACACACTCGCCGCGTCACTTGCTTACGCCGTCAAGGCGGATGTCTTCCACGCGCGAGCACGACATTACTCGTCTGCTCTCGAGGCAGCGCTGTTTCCAGATGATATGCCTGTCACGGTTTACGACGGGTTGATTCAAGCGGTTCGTGCGAATTTGAAACCGCTCTTTCGCTATTTCGATTTGCGTCGCCGCGCGCTTGGGTTGCACGAGCTGCATCACTACGACACGTACGTTCCACTCGTTCCGGAAATCGAGACGCGCTTCACGTTTGATCAGGCTGCAGGGATGGTCTTAAGCGCGCTCGAACCACTCGGGAAGGAGTATGTCAATGTGCTCGCGGAAGGCCTGCGCATCGGTCGCTGGTGCGATCGCTACGAAAATAAAGGCAAACGCAGCGGCGCGTTTTCATCCGGAAGCTACCAGGCGCCTCCCTACATCCTGATGAATTATAAGGAGGACGTTTTCTCCGATGTCTACACGCTTGCACATGAAGCTGGTCACTCCATGCACAGCTGGTTCTCGCAGAATTCGCAGCGGTTTCAGGATTACGAGTACCCGATTTTTCTGGCCGAGGTCGCATCGACATTCAACGAGGAACTTCTCACCGATCATCTACTCAAAACGACGACCGATCCGAAGATGCGCGCCTACATCATCAACAGGCAAATCGACGATCTGCGGGGCACACTTTTCCGGCAGACTATGTTTGCTGAGTTTGAGAAGATCATCCACTCCATCGAAGAGAGCGGCGACGCGCTGACGCTCGACGTTTTCAGGTCGCAATATCACAAGCTCCTCGAAGCGTACTTTGCCGAAAATCTCGTGCTCGATCCCGAGCTGGATTTGGAATGCCTGCGTATTCCGCATTTCTACCATGCGTTTTATGTCTATAAATACGCAACAGGAATTTCCGCTGCGGTTGCGCTTTCACAGCGCGTGCTTTCCGGCCAATCCGGAACTGTGGAGGCATATCTTAATTTTCTGGGCTCCGGCGGCTCGAAGTTTCCGCTCGAGACGTTAAAAGCGGCAGGTGTGGACATGACCACCTCTGCACCAATCGAGAGCGCATTGGGTTTGTTTGAACAGCGGCTCGACGAATTGGAACAGCTGTTGCTGTAAGGCTCCAAGGAGCGGCGGTCTCTAGTCCGCCGTTCTAGAAAGGTCGGATTGGAAAACCGCCGCACGTTGCTTACTCGATGCGTCGTGCAAGTTCGCTCTCATACAAAATGTATTCTCCACTATGCAAGCACGCCTTTGCCGGATTCCTGCGGATGTAGCGTATGCAATTCGCAAAATGCTTTTGATCACGAACCAGCCGATCGAAGTAATCGCGTTGCCAAAGACTTCCCTCGCGGCCCAGCACCGCATTAAGTTTTCGTGATGTAAAACTCTTCCAGCTGCGCAGGAGTTTTTCCAAAGGCCAGTCTGGAGTTTGAACAAAAATCGCGTGCACATGATTTGGCATCACGACAGATGAAATGATCGCTACGCGATCACCATCGAAGTAACGCAGCGCTGTAGCCACGATCTCACCGCAATCGCGTCTGCGTAGAATACAAGAGCCATGGCCGGCGTCGAGCCAGCGTTCGATCGCACCCGAGAACCGCTCGTGATATTCGTGTTCGACTTCGGCACTCCAAGGTTCCAGATGCAAGCGTAACCACACCTCGCGTTCTGATTCCCATTGAGTGCGCAGTTTGCAAGGAATCGTGTCAGCAAGTCGAAACGTAACGAAATAAACCACGCCCTCTTGTTGCCAGTGTGGCAAACGATTCGCAGTGAAACGAATGTCTGCGTACGGATTGAAGAAGCGCAGCTCGCTCACGAAAGAATCAGTGTACTACGCGGAAGAAAATCTTGGGAGCTCCAAAATAGTTCGAGCTGCGGTTTAGGGAGGGGCGGTCTCCAGTCCGTCCCTTTTTATCTAGCACGGCGGACTGGAGACCGCCGCTCCTTGCGCCTAGCGTCCCTGATGCAGTTGGACGCTGACGAACTTCGCGATCGACTCAAATCGCTGTTCCAAGAGAACTTCGAAAAGTTCGGAGAGCTCGGAGCCGCCGTGTCTATCTGGCAAGATGAAAAACCAATTGTAGATCTCCACGGCGGATTTTGCGACGCCCGCCACGAAAAGCCATGGGAAGCTGACACGGTCGTACTGGTCTGGTCTGCCACCAAGGGTATTGGCAGCGCGTGCGTGTTGCATGTGCTGCAGGAGCACAGGATTAACATCGACAGGCGCGTGATGGAGTTTTGGCCAGAGTTCGCTCACGCTGACAAAGAAAAAATCACCCTCGCACAATTGCTTTCGCATCAGGCCGGGCTTTGCGCTTTGGATGCGCAAGTTGACATACTCGATTACAGCGCAGTTATCAGGGCGCTCGAAGTGCAAAAGCCATTGTGGTCGCCGGGGACTGCACACGGCTATCACGCGCGTACGTTTGGATTCTTGCTCGACGAACTCGTGCGTCGCATTGCAGGGAAAACTTTATCGCAGTATTGGCGCGAAGTTTTTGCGCAGCCACTCAATCTCGATCTTTGGATTGGTTTGCCCGAAGAAGAGAATTCCCGCGTGGCGACAGTTTACGCAGCAAAAAGCGGAAGGCCTCCGGAACCGAAGCAATTTTACAGCGACCTGACTAAACCCGGCACCCTGGCGCGCAAAACGTTTACGTCGCCGTACGGATTGAATTCAGTCAGCAGGATGAACACTCCTGAAACCCGCGCGCAGCCAATTGTTTCGTTTGGCGGGATCGGAAGCGCGTCGGCGCTGGCGAAATTCTACGCCATGCTTGCGAACGGGGGGCAGCTCGATGGGCAAACCTTCTTCTCGGAAGAAACAGTCGCATGGATGACGGCGACGCTCGCGGATAGCATGGACCGTGTTTTTCAAATACCGACAGCGTTTTCAGCCGGCTTCATGAAAGATCCGCGGACCGCTATGCGAAGACTGTTCGGGACGTCCCCGGGCGCTTTTGGGCATCCCGGTGCTGGTGGTGTCCACGCGTTCGCCGATCCCGAAAACAGGCTCTCATTCGCCTATGTGATGAATCAAATGGAGCAATCGCTTCTGCCCAACGAAAAATCGCTGCGCCTGGTGGACGCGATTTATCTGTAGCCGCGTCTCTGTGAGACGCGCAACGCCGCGAGAGATGGAAATATGCGCGCCCACGCTTCGCAGAGCGAAGCGGCTACAGTTCGCCAATAATTGTGAGTGCGATGTTTCGCCGGTGAGGTGCACGGCGATGTTCGAAGAGGAAAATGCCCTGCCAGGTCCCGAGATGCATTTTGCCATTAACAATCGGCACCGTCTCGCTGGTGCGCGTCAGGACCATGCGGATGTGTGACGGCATGTCGTCGCTGCCCTCGGAGCTGTGTGTAAAGGAGTCCAGATCTTCTGGCACGAGGCGATTGAAGAATTCCTCCAGATCACGTCGTGCAGTTGGATCGGCATTCTCCATGATGATCACGCTGCAACTCGTATGTTGGACAAAAACGGTCGCCGTTCCGCTTCGCACTCCACTCTTGTCGATCTTCGACTGCACTTCGTCCGTGATTTCGTAGAGGCCCTTGCCGTCGGTACGAACTTCAATTCGATCGTGGCAGATGCCCATAGACGAACAAAGCCCTAACGCAGGCCCTTGTCATCCAGAGCCGCGCGAGGGACGCCCAGAGGGGGGTCGATCACACAAGGTACATTTACGTAGCGCCGGCAACTTACCTGAGGTCCTTCGCTTCGCTCAGGATAACACACTTTTGGTTCTCTTGAGTCAGCGGCACTCTTTCAACAAAGGCAGACCAGACTTCCGTTCGCGCGTTGATTTGCGGGGGACGATGGCCTAGTGCATACCGATGCGAGGCGATCTGGAACGGGTGTTGTTTGATGAGCCGGCGATTCATCGACGCTTGCACGATATCGCCGCGCAAATTTCCAATGACTATCGCAAGCGAGAATTAACCGTGATCGCAGTATTGCACGGGAGTCTGATGTTCGTTGCTGATCTGCTTCGTCGAATTCCTCTTCCCCTGAAATTGGAGTGCCTGACTGTGTCGAGTTATCACGGAAAAGCGCAGACTAGTGGTGACGTCAGTTTCAAGGAGATCACCCTGCCGGAGATCGCGGGTCGAGATGTTTTGATCCTGGATGATATTCTTGATAGCGGTCACACGCTCGCAGCGGTCCGCGAGACGTTGGAGCCAGCCAAGCCGCACAGCATTCGGGTATGTGTGCTGTTGAGTAAAAAGAAGCAGCGCACCCGGGAGGTTGATGCCGACTACGTGGGATTCGAAATCGAAGACGAATTTGTGGTTGGTTACGGACTCGATTTCCGGGAACGTTATCGCAATCTTCCCTATATCGGCGTGCTGAGAAGAGAATTGCTGGAGCAAGCAGACAGATGAAAGTGCGAGTGCAATTTTACGCGCAGCTGCGCGATCTCGTCGGAATGCGCGAGTTGCATGTCGATGTTGCAGAAGGGTCAACTGTGCACGACTTGCTCCAGCAAATTTATGCGCAGCAACCCAAGCTTCGTGCGCACGACAAAAGCATCTTGATCGGAGCAGGCGCGGAATTTGTGAATCGAAATTACAAACTCTCTCCGGGAGAAGAAATTTCAATCATGCCGCCCGTGCAGGGTGGATGATCAAGGAGCGGCGGTCTCTAGTCCGCCGGCTCGAAAAAAGGCGGATTGAAACCGTCTCCCTTGGAATTAATTCAGTCTCGGAAATTCTTGAAATTTGTTGCCACACCAAAGTCGCGGTTGCGGATAAATTGAATGACTGCCTGCAGATCGTCTTTCTTCTTTCCGGTTACTCGAATTTGTCGATCTTGCAGCTGGCTTTGCACCTTGAAGCCCTGCGACTTGATCGCCTGAATAATTTCCTTCGCCTTGTTGCCTTCTAGGCCTTGTTGAATTTTTAGTTCCTGCCGGGCGTGTCCGACCGATGAAATGGCGGGCTCGTTCTGTTCGATATTCCGCAAGTCCACGCCACGCTTTGAAAGTTTGCCGACGACCATTTCACGCAGTCCCCGAAGGTGCCCGGCATCTTGCGCGGTGAGGGTGATCTTATCCGTCTCAGGAAGTATCTCGGCGGTTATGCCTTTGAAGTCGAAGCGGGTTGCTAATTCCTTGCGCGCCTGATTCACGGCATTATCAAGTTCTTGCTTGTCCACTTCAGAGACAATGTCGAATGAAGGCATGACAGTTCGGATGCTGGATACTGATAATTGATGCTCGATGCCAAACCCGCGCGCAAGCGAAAGCCTTATGGATTTGCCTCCACGATCATAACGTCGCCGTTCGCGGTACGCACTTTGATTGCTGCCTCTCCCCCACCGTTAACTAACGTGTTGATTTTCTCAGCTCCTGCGGATGCCGCTCGCGCGACCGGGGCATCATCAAAATCGCTGGCGACCCTTCCATGCGCCGTTTCGGCCACAAGATAAAAAGCAGCTTTGCTGGGAAGAAACGCCCATGCGTTTCCGCGTCCGATATCGGCCTGAATCGTGAACCTTCCCGGGCCCCACCAATCGTAAGAGAGGGAAAGGTTACCGCGCTGCAGCGCAAGGTCGCTGTCGGTAAAGCAGTTGTGAGCCACCATGCGACCATCGCCTAACCAGGCATGCACACTTCGCCCGTGCATGCCGTCCACGAAAACTTCGCCCGCATCAAGACGCAGTAGCGATATGTTGGCGGTTGCTGGAATCACGATCGTGCAATCCACTGTGCCCGAACGATCAAACAAAGCCCAACTCGGTTTGGGAGGAAGCTTGACGTTGATTGAAACGGAAGTTGGCTGCACAGAAACATCGATCGCAATCTCTTTCAGCCGAGTGCGACTGTAGGCTTTCTTCGTAGCATGGATCTGAAGTTCGTTCGTGTTTGAACCGTAGACTAGAACTGCGCCATCGTGGTTTTGAATGCTTATGTCCGTGTTTGGCTGGACTGTGGAGAGCTGCTCGAAAGTTTCCTCCAGGACGGAATTGCTCTCTGAGCCACAACCGGCAAGCGACAGCAGCAGCACGGCAATCATCTGCCGAAACTTAGGCGCTTTAATGAGAGGTGACTGCACGCACAAACTTTATCAGTGCGTGCAGGTTGTTCATCAAGGGTTGCCTGAAAGGCGGGAAATTATTCTGATGAGCGCTCCGGCGCCAGTTCCTTGTGCATAGCTCGATACGCTTCTTCTTCAGCCGTACTCCACGGCCCGCTTTGATCGACAAACCAATGCTTCGCCGCGTCGGCTTGGCCGATCTTCGTTTTCGCGCAACGATGATCGATGATTTGATAGTAACGATTGCCGATTTTCTCGTCTCGATCTTTCACCCAAAGACCAGCTTGATTTACTACGTCCGCTAATTCCTCTGAATTGTCCGGTAACAACGCCGCGGCCTTGATCGCCAGAGCGCCAGCAATCAGCCGATAATGAAAACGGATGTCGGGCTCGATCTTGTTCGCAGTGAGGCGCTGAATTTCCTTTTGGGACGCTTTCAGCGCGATCGCAATGTTTTTCTTTTTCTCATTGCCATCTTTATCATACGACACCTGTTGGTAGAAGCCGGAGTGCCGCTGTTTGGCCAGATCGGGAAAGTCAAACGCACCGCTGTCTACGAATGCGTCTGGCGCGACCTCAGTCCCCATCAATTCCATCCCGTCGTAGCGTGCGAGCCATGCTGCGGTGAACCATGCGTGCGCGCGCTCGGTTTTGGAAAGTTTTTCGTTGCCGCCGTCTTTCAATGCCTTCACGTACTTTTCGAGGACTTTGTCGTACGGCGGCGACATGTACGGTCCGGCTTCAGCGTAACGCTGTTCACGAACCAACCGGCGGCCGAGTAAATATCTTAGCTTCGCGTTGTAATCTTCGCCCTCTTTCGGAGGCGGAGCCGCGGGCAAAGCATCGACATATTGTATCAATTCTTTCGTAGTAAGAACGCGTTCTGCCACAAACGCGGCATCGTTCCAAAGATGTCCTTTGAAAAGCGTATCGAGCGCTTGAACAAAATCTCCTCGCGCGAGGCGAAGTCCGCCGAGATCGCCATGTGCGCTTTGGCCCCAGCCCCAATCTGGCCCTTCGGGAAAGTAATCGTATTCCGTCCACTTCTCGTCAGTGCCTTCGGTCGGGGTATAGGCCGGTGCAGTCCCCAGCAATTCCACTGCTCCCGCCATGCTCTTGGCGGCTTCGGCGAGTTTGCCGGCGCGACGTTGCAACTTCGCCCGTAACCACAATGCGGCGGGGTTGTCGCCTTTACTCAACTCCAGCCAATGCGCTGCACCTTTGTAATCCCCGTTGTTGTATGCAACCCAGGCGAGATACTCCGCGTCTTCGATGCGGGTGAGGTTCGCTTGTTTGATAATGTTGAGCCAGCGCTCGCAACGATTAACCGGCGCCGTTTCTGAGTCGGAGGGATAAAGATCGGGCGAGGTGGCGGTCGCCAAAATGTGCACCGTCACCAATCGCCGCAGCAACGGATCCTGCGCCGCTGATTCTAACTTCGAGACGTCCTTCCGTTCTTCCTCCTTTTTTTGCTCATCGTTCCAGGCCCTTCTCTCGTCTGCTTCCGGGCCGTAATTCAACATCCCTTCGACTGGCTCACGATCAGGAACCAGCGCTTTCAACGAAACAACCGCGCTCGGGTCGCCAAGAGCAAATTGGGTCAAAAATAGTGGAGCCGCTTTCTGCGGGTGCTCTTGCTTCCATTCGGACCGGCCTTCCCATCCGTAACTTTCCGCCGCCAGGCCTAACGAGTCGGCGAATCCGGCTTTCGCGAATTCGCGCGTGCGCTCAAACCACTGTGACGCGCTTTGGTAATCGTTCGTTTTGAGCCCAAGTTTTCCGAGCATGAACGCAGCCCACACCGTGCGATAGTGCCGATCTTGCTCAGGTCGTTTGAGCAAATCCTCCCAGGCTTTACGCGCTTCCTCCCAATTTTTATTCAGGAATGCGCCAGCGCCGCGATGGTAATCTGCAAACTCTGAATCGAATTCAGCAGTTGGAGATGTCGACGTAATCGTTTCGC